>ERZ1292625.3456-Hain-H41-01um-R1-3456-length-12843-cov-23_pt1 | contig 12843 bp, 10 predicted proteins | sample MGYA00564400_ERZ1292625 | MGnify/ENA primary metagenome ERZ1292625 (study PRJEB36523, sample SAMEA6512639) | groundwater metagenome | collected 2019-01-08 | study: AquaDiva: Metagenomics assemblies of 32 groundwater samples
GTGCCGTCCTCGAAGTCGATATAAATCACGGCGAGGGCGTATTTGGTGGCAGAGCGCAGCACCGTCTGGCGCGGCAAGCCCTGCATTTCCGTTTCGATCGGGAACGTGATGCGCGTCTCGACCTCGGTTGGGGCCATCCCCGGGGCCTTGACGATTACCTGCACCTGGGGACTGGTGATATCGGGGAAAGCGTCAATGGGTAGTGTGTGGTACGCCCACAGGCCCGCGGCCACAAGCGAAGCGGCAAAGAGCAGGAGCATGAGCCGCTGGATCAGCGAAAAACGGATAAGCGATGCGATCATGGCTTGGCCTCCGATCCGGTGAGCGGGATGCCGGCCGCAAAACGCAGCTCAGCGGCGGCATTTTGCGTCTCCTTGAGAAGCTCAAGGTGGCGCGACCGGGCGTCAAAGTAGGTATTGTTGGCGTCCACCAGTGCGAGGATGTTCGCTTCGCCCGTGGCAAAGCCGCGACCGGTAAGCTCGAACACCTGCCGCGCCGGCTCGAGCAAATTGGCATGCGTGCGCTGTGCCTGTTCGAGCAACCGCGCGAGATCAGTATAGCCCTGGCGCAGGAGCGTGAGCGTATCGCGCCGCCGCATCTCGAACTGCGCCTGCGCCCTCATCGCCTCGGCCCTGGCCTTAGCCACGGGGCCTCGGTTCTGGTTCCAAAGCGGAATCTGGAAGCTGACGCCGAAGCCGATGACATCGCTGCGCTCGTTATTGATAAAATCGCGCTCGTAAAACAGATTGAACGTGGGATCGTCGAAGCGTTGCGACTCGGCCAAAGCAACGCCGCCGCGCGCCGCTGCGACTTCTTCGCCGACAGCGGCGAGCAACGGGTGCGTTTCGAGGTTTCGTTCGAGCCCGACAAGTTCGGGCGGCGTTGCAGCGAGTTCGAGCTGCGCCGCCTGGACCGCCGCGTCCGCGGACAACGCCAGCAGTGAACGAAACTCAATAAGCGCTTTCTGGTAATCCTGCTCAGCCGCCAGCACGGTTTGTCCCGCCTCCTCGCGCATCACGGCGAGCCGCATGCGATCAAGCGGTGTGAGATAACGCACCAGCGGATCGCGCCCTTTAACGCCCGGCCCGGAGCTTCCGTAGCCCTCGACCAGCTCGAGACGGCTGCGCGCCAGCCTGACCCTGGCCTCGGCAAATTGCAGCGTGTGAAACACGCGCGCCGCTTCGCGTTCGAGCGTGAGCCGTTGATAGCGGCGGACCTCCTGTGCGCCCCTGAAATTCGCCTCGGCCACCGCAAGCTGACGCTCGAGCCGCCGAAACGGCAGGGGTTGACTGATGGCGATCTGTGTAAGGTTACTGCCGCCCCTGCCGGTTTCCTGACCGAGCTTGTCGTCGGCACGCAGTTCGATGGTGGGGTTGGGCCAGGCATCGGCCTGGGTCAACTCGCCCTTGCGCACGTCGATTTCGGCCTCGGCCGCCCGATGCTCGGGCGACACCTCTAATATACGACGCGTCGCGGACTCCAGCGTCCACTGACTTGTCTCGGTAGCCGCTGCCGTCACCACCTGACAGGTGACGACGATTGCCGCTAAAGCTTGGAATAGCTGTTTTGCTGAAATCATTAATAATCCTCCTGAAATAAAGCAAACAACCCCGCGCGAGACAAGCCGCATCGATTACGCGATGGACGGCATTGCCACGCAACGGTCATGCTTCATGCTGAATAGCATTCATGACTCGGTGTTCAATCAATTATCGTTCGGGAAAATACAGGGAGCAACGGCTGCTTAACAAGGCGGAGAGAGACCCGTAGGAATGGTTTGAAACTGGGAATGAAGGGCAAAAACGGGTGAATCAATAGATCGGCTTACGACAAAGCAGGCATCAGGAGAAGAGAAGGCTTCGACAGTGGCGGAATTATCCTCAATTTTCACCACATCCTGAGCGAATCGGGAACGAGACGCGAGGTTTACGCCTTCCAGGATAAAGTGGAAATGCTGAGAATCGGCGTTGTCGGGATCGTGCTCATGAAGTTCGGGACCATGTTCATGTCGCGCCGAAAAACCATGATTTGCCCTGCAGTCGGAGCCGCAAGGTTCAGCATAATGCAAAGGGTTCTCGCCTGCCGAACAATGGCTATAGGGGAGAAGCGCGGCACATAAGAAAAACAGCGCCAGAACTAGACTTCCTGATTTACTCGGCAGCTTCATGTTGAGGCGCATAATACATTATGCGGGGCGCATAAATCAAGCGGAATAAATATCAGCCGATAGAAACCGCCGTCAACCCATACTGTAGGCTGACGGCGGCTTTGATTTTCAGAAAAGCGGATGTTCAAACGAAAGATACAGCAACGCTCCGTACTCTCCATGGGATGTGCCGATCCCGATAGGGAATGAAAGTCCGGGCACAACCTGGAGTTCGGATTTGTAATTCTTGGCAAAGCGTACTCCGGGATTGACAAAAAACGTTGTTTCCCGCAGCTTCGAACCGCCGGGCTGGACTGCTTCCATGGAATTCCAGACGATTTCGGTCATGACGTTGAAGGTCTCTGCGGCAAGCCAGATGACGCTTGCGCCCAGATTGTAGCCCCACGTATCGGCTGTTGGACCGGAAGGCTCCTTTGCATCGGGAGTGAACGTAGCGCCCGCATTCCAATGGGTCACCCATTGATGGCCGATCTCGACACTGACCGGAAGATTCACCTGATACCCGGTCGCGCCCGTTCCCACTTCCTTCTTTTCATCGCCCGTCGGCAGGATCAGCGAGAACCTCGGCGACACGGCAAGGGGTCCGTTCATTATGAGCTGATAGCGATAATTGATCGCAATGTCACCCAGACCGGTATTGTCTCCCCCCTGCAGATGGGCGACGGGGATGGTGAAGGACAACTGGTGCGCCTGCTTCGGCACAGGCCATTCCTGGGTAAAGGTGTAGAGCCTGTCCCGCGTCTTCTTGTTGTAAAGGTAGGACTGGATGTGCTGGATTACACCGTCCTCCTGATTGTAGGCTTCCTCCAGCAGAAACGAGTTATCCTGTATTTTTTTGACCTCGACAGCTCCTACCGGACCTGCCAACCCGGCGCACATCAGCGCCATCAGCATAGTTGCAAACCATAGCATTTTCAAATACCTCCATTTGATATTGATAACCATTTTCAATTACGCGGGAATATACCAATTCCCTGTCCGTCTGTCAAGACTTATTTCTCTTTTGTCGTTGCGCCACAGCCTACAAGGGTGACTCCCGTTGCAACCGCTATCACGAATTACATAAGCCTTTTCATATTTGTTTCTCCTTTTGAAGAACTGCTTTAATAATCAGGAGCACGAAGAACGTGAGAGCCAGACCTGCCACGATGACCGGCGCGGTGGGGGCATCCACTTTGTAGGAAAGGGCAATCCCGGCAATGGTAATAAGCACGCCCACGATCCAGCCGATCAGCAGGATCATGAAGGGCTTCGTGGAATAGAGGCGGCCGATGAGCGCGGGGATGACCAGAAACGAAAAGACCTGGAGAATGCCCGCCATTCTCACCGACTTGACCAGCACGAGCGCGAAAGTGGCGAAGAACAGGAACTCGGCAAAGATAGTCCCCCTGCCTTCGAAGGTGAGGGCGAGGAACTGTTTTCGCAGAAAAAAGTGCAACGCTCCGACCGCGGCGTACAAGAGGAACGTGCTGAACACCTCCCGGGGTGTTACCCAGATGATGTTGCCGTTCAGGATGGTCTTGAATTCTTCCAGGCCGTGGGGAGTTTTGTCGAGGATGAGGATTGCCGCTGACACGGAAAAGATGTAGAGCACCCCGATGAACGCCTCGATATTCACCAGGCGCGCGACCCGCTTCGAGAGAGACAGGATGAAGGCCCCGATCAAGGCGAATGCAAGAGCGAGGAGGGTGCCGTGCTCCTCTCCCAGCAGAAACGACAGGGCGATCCCGATGCCGATGAACTGGGCCAGGGCGAGGTCCACGAAAATGATCCCCCGCGCAAGGATATGAACGCCGAAATAGGCGTGGATCAGGATCAGGAGCAAACAGGCCAGAAAAGGCCATGCGAGAAAACTTAAGATTTCCATCATACCTCCGTTACAGCAGCGATTTGAGCGTGGCATCCATAAAAGCGAACCAGTCAGCGGTCCCCTTCCCGGCCCCCACGTCATTGGGGAGCACGATGACCCGAACGCCGGTCTTTGTTGACAGGGACTCCGCTTCCTTCTTCCCGTACAAACTGGTGGTGAGGATGCCGTCGGGCCTCGATTTTTTCATGTCTTCCATCAGGCGCTCGATGTGGGCCGCCGAAGGCGGGATGCCGGGCTTGGATTCTACATAGCCGATGATCCGAAACCCGAAGTCCGTTGCCAGGTACTCGAAGAGCCGGTGGTAGGCGATGAACCGTTTTCCGCTGAGCGGCTGAGAACTCCACTGTTTTTGCTTTTCCCGGAGCTTTACGGCAAAGGCCTCGAAGTTGGCGCGGTAAAAGTCCGCGTTAGCCTGGTCCAGGTCTCCAAGTGCGGCGGCCATGCCTTCGGCGACCTTGAGGACGTTCTCGGGTGAGAAGTGGTAATGGGGGTTTCCCAGGGGATGAACGTCGCCCATGCTCCGGTCAACAGTTGCCGGCTTTTCTATGACCCGGACGAACCGGGAGCAGTCGAAATTGCCGGGTCTGCCGGGCATGACAGAGGGATTTTTCGACGATTCGAAAATGAGGGGAAGATAGCCGATCTCCAGATCAAGGCCGTTGTACATGATGATGTCGGCCTTTCGCGCGGCCAGAATCATGCTCGGTTTCGCTTCAAGCATGTGCGGGTCCTGGCTCGGTTTCACGAGCGTGGTCACGGAGACCCTGTCTTTCCCGAGCTCTTTCGCAAGGCTTCCGATCCAGGGCAAGGTCGTGACAACGTTCAGACGCTCCTCCGCGTGAGCGACGGAAGTGAAGACAATCATTAGAACAATAAGAATCAATTTGCGCATGAGAGCCTCCTAAAATGGGTGACCGGCGTGGGCGCCGATCCCGAAAATGAACTGCGCGATCACTTCGTTGTTCTCCCGACCGTCCCCGGCTGTGCGGTCGTGGGTATACTGAAGTCTGATGCGGCTGAATTCGCTGGGGTTGAATTCAAGGCTTCCTGCTGCCCGCCACGGCGCACTCCCCAAGTCCTGTTCCGTTCCCGCGAGCTTGAAGGTATCGGAGAAGGGAGCCAGCCTGTCGTAGCGGCCTCCGATGCGCCAGCGGTTCATCCGGTAGATTCCCTGCACATAAAACCCGTCCTGTTTGCGAACCAACGGATTCACGGTTGCCGCGCCAAAGTCTTCCAGATCTCCGTTCTGCGAGAGGTAAAGGTATTCACTCTGGAGCGTGAATCCCTGTTGAGAAGACGGCTTCCATTTCCAGACCATCTCGAACCCGTACAAGACGCTGTCGCCCTGGAGCTCGGCGCCCAGGGCCGGATCAGAACCCGACGTGATGACAGCGGATTTCGTTTTCCCGAACAGGACCGAAGGGCCGAAGTAGAGTGTCGAATTGTCGCTCGTGTCGAATGAACTTTTTACAAAGAAGGAAAAGGCATGCGGGCCGGAGCCTGCGTCCGGACCGAACAAGAGCTCATTCTCTCCTTGCAGCACCTCCGCTCCCAGAAGCGTATAAACCGGGAGGGCGGGGAGGTACGTAAGCTGAATGCCCTTCTCTCCCCCGAGACCTTCACCACCGAGAAAAGCGCGATAGGGCAGAGCAATGTCCGTAAAATCCCAGGCATGGGGATGCTGGGCGTTGAGCCGGCTGAAGCCGCCCTTGAATTTTCCGCCCTTTATTTGGAAGCCCGCTGGGAGAGCGGTTGTCACTATGTAGGCTTCCTCCAATTCCGCGCCATCCTCCGTGACCGGAATTGTCGTATAGAAGTTGAAGAAGGGGTCAACCGGAGCAAAGATGAAAAGCTCCGCCGCATCGAGGTTAAATCCCCGTTGTCGCTCTATGCCCCTCGTGGTGAAGCCGGGAATGCCGCGCTGCTCAAGCTCTTCGTTCGTCAGATTGGAAGAATACGCGAAGGCGTTGAGCACAGCGGATATGTTGGGATTGGTGAGGGAACTCCCCCCGAAGAGTCCGCCCGATTGCGGCGAGGCAGAGGGCGCTCCCGGCTCCAGCGAAGCTCTCCCGCTTTTCTGTTTTTCCATTTCCTGCTTTAAAGCCTCTACAGTTTTTTGCTGTTGCTCGATCGTCTTTTCCTGCTTCTTTACGATTTCTTCGAGCTTGTTCAGCCGTTCGCCCGGGTCTTGAGCGAAGGCCGCGGACGTAAAGAACGTGAAGACGAATATGCTGAAAAAATAAATTATTTTCATGCCTCCTCCAGGCAAAACAATGATAGGATGAATGTGCCTCGGACGGCGGTTGAACGCGCGGAAAAACCCGCCATCAGGAGAAAAATCCCGGACGCGCGCGTTGCTCGTGTAGCCTATGCTGGGAGTGTTTCCGCGGAGGAGTTATGCAGGCGGTGCGCGGTTGTTACGGGAAAAGGAGAAGATGCTCTCAGGAAAAATCGAAGAAGAGGAAACAAACGTCGTTTCAGTAAAACAGGGGGAGATATCGTAAACAGCCGTCGTCTGCTCTGTTGCGAGCTGATGATGACTTACAATACAGACGTGGCAGTCGTGGTGGTCTGCCTCGTCAAGATGGCAATGGAGTGCTGCCGCGAACGTGGAGAAGAGGAGCAGAAGGATGAGGAAAACGAGAAATTGATTGCGTCTGTTTATGGCACCCGTTCCATACATGAGCGCACAATAAGCCATGAGGTTGGAATTGTCAAGAAGTTTATTTCATGCGGCGTTTGTATGGTTTTTATATGCAGAGAGTATGTGAATTAAGGTCAAAGAGAAAAAATGCGAGCACCGGTTTGAAGAAAGGATCGGACCGGCTCGTTAAATATGAAATTCACTCCATTCCTTCTCCTCTGCATCATGCGCACCGCGGGCAGGCCGCCTGTTAGACCAGATACTGGTTCACGTTCACCCGCATGGCATTCGGATCGACCGCAGCGAGAGGAGTGCGCCGGTACCGTCCCTGCTCCATCTCGAGGAGGCTCACTTCTTCCTTTTCCGTACCGTCGAACTGTTTCAGGAGCAGCACCCGGGGCCGCATGAGGTCGCGGGTCTGGTGCACAACGAGCCCGATCTCGCCGGTATCCAGTCGAAGGAGCGTTCCGATGGGAAATATCCCCACCATGTTCACAAAGGCCTTGACGAGCACCGGGTCGAAGACGCTTCCCCGCTTCTTGAGGAGGATCCTGACCGCCTCGTCAGGCGGCTTCCGGATGCTGTAGTAGACCCTCACGGCCGTGAGGGCGTCGTAGGCGTCGGCAAGCGCAACGATCTTCGAGAACGGATGCTGACCGGCGCCTCCCCCTCGCTCCGGGTACCCGCGGTAATCATAATGCTGGTGGTGCTCGAACGCGGTCACCATGGCAAGCTTGCTCACGCCGCCGAGGCCCGACAGGATCATGGCGCCTTCCAGGGGGTGACGTTTCATGATGTCCCACTCGGCGTCGGTGAGCGAGTCCGGCTTATTGATGATTTCCAGCGGTATCTTCACCTTGCCGATATCATGGAGCATCCCGGCGATCCCCAGAGTGGCGATCTGGGATTTTTCCAGCGAAAGGAACGTCCCCATGGCGATGGACAAAATGGCGACGTTCACCGAATGGGCAAAGGTGTATTCATCATGGAGCTTGATGCTCGTGAGGCCCACGAGGGCATCGCGGTTCTCCAGGACGCTGTCCACCATGGTATGAACAAGCGTCTGCATACGGCCGGTGTTGATCCCCCTCCCGGTGTGCGCCGAAGTGACGATGTCCCGCACCGTCTCTATCCCGTCCAGGTACGTCTCCGAAGCCTTCTTCTGCGATTTATCCTTCCGGTCGTCCTGCGCCGCGCCCACGGGCAGCACCTTATGGATGAGAAGGTGGACGATCCCCGCCTGGCTCACCAGGGCCGCCGCGCCGCCCTGTGCCTCAAGGGCGCCGGGGTCACGCCTCATCAACGAAGCGAAGGCCACGAGCTCGTCCCGCTTCAGCCCCGGCCGGAAGGTGATCCCTCCCACGCCCTTCCGCGAGATATCCTCCAGCAGGAGCGAAAGGCTTTCCTCGACCGGCACGGAGAGGGTTTCGAAAAAAAGCTCTCCGGCGATGATATGGAAGGACGCTTCATTGCGCTTCGACAGCAACTCTTCGAGCGTGACGAGAAGCTGCTCTGCCGAGCCGAGGAAAAAAGGATGGGCCGGCGGGTAGAGGGTCGCGTTCTTGAGGAGCGTCGCGAGCTGGAGAAACGCCTTTTTTGCCGTTCCCACGAGCTGCTGTTGGAGGAAAAACGAGAGCCTGCCCCCCTCGAGCGTATTGTTCCGATCATCGGGCACGGCCGGTCCTCCCCTCGATTTCCTGTATTGCCTTCACGGCTGCATCGCAAACTATTTCCTGGGGCTTTCTCGACTTCCACCACTTCACGCGGCTCAAGGGCCGGAGGAACCGCAGCGCCCCCTGGCCGCCGATTTTCCCGAGAGATATGACGGCCTCTTCCTTCAGTTGCGGGTCGATCCGTTTCCACCGGCCTCTCCGGAGGAAATTCACCAGCTCCTGTTCTCCTCTTCCGCCGGGTACACTGATGGTCCCCAGGCCGCGGATCGCCATGAAGCGTATATCAATGTCCTTGTCGCGGAGGCAGGTAGCGAGCAGGTCGGCGGCCCGCTTCCCGCCGATGGCAATGAGCGCCCGCACGACCTCCTGGCGTATCTGAAAGTTCTTGTGCCCGACCACCTTTTCCAGATAGGAGACCACCTCTTCCTTTCTGCTTTCGCCCAGGATGTTCACGATATTCCTGACAAAGTACCAGCGCTCATCGGAAAGCCGCTCCCCGAGGAGGGCAACCTGGTTCTTGCCGAGGTCCTTGAGTATCTGAATAAGGACCTTTCTGACCGACCGGTCCTCCTCCTCGGCCAGCATTTCCAGCAGCACGGGAGTGGCCTCGCGGTCGAGGAGCGAAAGGCATGCCGAAAGCGCCTGGTAGTCCAGGGAGTTCTTGGGAAGAGACCGCAAGGTCCTGACCAGCGCCGTGATCCGTTTCACGTCCCCCGCTCTCCTGAGCGCCTCGGCCATCCGGGAACGGAACGGCGGGGCCACGGGCATGCGGAACGTACGGAGCACCGCGGCCGCGGAGCGGTAGTCTTTTTTGTCCAGGAGCGCCGTCAGCAGGTCCTCGAGGAGCCCCACGATCCCGGAAAGGGCGCTCAGGGCGTTTTCCTGCTCCGAGGGCTGAAGAGGGTTCTGTGCGGCGGGCAGAAGATTGATAAGCGTTGCCGTCGCCGCCTGAAGCGCGTCTCGTTCCCCGCCGGCCTCGCTGAACATCCGGAGCGTTTCCATCTCCTCGGGCGTATACTCGGAGAGCTCCCGGGCCGTTTCCGCAAGTTCGGCAGGGATCGGCGTGCTCCCGAAGGAACCCGTCAGGTCTGCCGCACCGGCGGAAGCGGCCTTTTGCAGCAACGTTGAAACCTGCGGTACGGTCCAGGACCGGGAAAAGCGCGCCGAGATGAGCTCGTGGAGGTCATGGGGGACTTCATCTTGGCCCTCCTGTATATGGACCTGAAGCGATTGCCGGTCGAGTTCCGGATAGAGGCGTTTTGATACCAGATTGTCAAGAAAAGACGGGTCGAGGGAAAAAAGGGAGCGGGCCAGGGCATCGAAGAGGAGTTCACGCTGCTCATAGGCTGTTTGGAGCATCTGCCGGCCGGTTTCCCGGTAGATCTCGAACAGGCGTCCTTCCTGAAGCTCCCGGGTCTCACCGGCCTCACGTGCCATCTCCAGCGCCGCCTGTCCGAACCCCGCCGGGTCGCCGGAAATGTAGTCGAGCATCACTTTCTTGCCGTGAAGGTCTATTTTCTTGCCTTTGAGCAGCTCCTGGAGGTTCACGACCGATGCCCCATGGTCCCCGCGGGCTGCAGGGGCGCCATGCCCCGTGTGCTCTCCCCGCACAATTTCATCGAGCGAGGCTTCCTTGACTTTCATGTGGGCGACCCCTCGCTCCCACAGCAGGGACGCGGTGCTGCCTTTCTGCTTCACTTCTTCATGGGACAGCGCCAAAACGGAGTAACCGTCGCGAAGTTCCTGCTCGCTCAGGCCGCCGGTGATCGTTATCTCCCGGACCCCTTTTGCGTAAAGGTCGTCGGAGATGCTCTTGCTGAGTTGGGCGTCCCGGTCAACGAGAATCTGATTATACAGGAGTCCCGTCTTGTGCACGGTCACGCAAAACTCCGGCGACGTGCGAAGGTAGCCTTCGATGAGCTTGTATGATTTGGCGATGGTCTGCGCGTACACGGGATTGTTGGGAGGATAAAGCCTTACCGCCCTGATCGCGGACACAATCCCCCGGATAAGTTCTTGCACGGCGAGAGGAGCGTTTTCAATCGAGCGATCTTTGCCCTGCATATGGTAAAAGGTAGCATAAGAACGGGACACTGTCAAAGGCTGGCCGCTTTTGTCTTTTTCCAAATACTTCAGGAGGGCTTTGCGGTTCTTCCGTCAGGCAGGCTCAGCGGGAAATTATTTCTTCTTTTCTGCAAAATATTGAGGCGCTATCACTCGATCAGGCAGCATCTTGCGCCGTCTGAGACAGCCTTTTTTCAGCAAGAGCTAAAACGGCAGAGAACTGCGAATGCGATCATGAAACAGTATATCAGGAAAAAGAGATTGAAGCCTCGGTTCCTCACGAAGCGTCGGATAATTCTCTTCGCCTTTATGTTCGGCATCCCTCACCGGAGAATACCTCTCTCTTTGCCTATCTCGAAATCCACGATTCACCGGTATATCTCCCTGGTTAAAGCTAAAGGCCGGACTGCAATTCAGCTCGATCGAGAGGGAATCCAGGGCAAGGATGCCTCGGCTGTTTTCACGCATGCTCCCGCACTGAGGCTCCTCGGTAACTCTATCTCACTCTTCCCGGTGGCGAGGCATGTCGTCTCCCGGTACTCCGTCCATCGGGCCGACCTCTCTCTGGCCTCCCCGCATGCCCCGGCCGCTGCCCGGTCCACGCTGTCCCGGGCCGCGCATGCCCTGACCGCCGCCGCGCGCCCCGGAGATCATCTCTCGCATCTCGCGCTGAAAGTCCTGCTGGAAGACGTAGTAGCGGGCCTGCTGCTCGACCGTGAGGTGGTCCTTCGTTATGTCGATTTCCTTTTCGGTGAGCTTTGCCGTCTCGTGATGGATATTCTCCAGTCTGTCGAGGGCGGCTTTGATTTTTTTCCTGTCCGGTTTACCTGCCTCAAGATAGAGCCGCAGCTCTCTCTGGGCCTCCATATTCTCCCGCATGAGCTCATTGCGTTTCTGGGAGAGACCGCTGATGGCGGGAAAGAACTTGGCTGCGGTCTTTTCGTCGAGCTTCAGCTCTTCGGTAAGCCGCCAGATCCGTATGGCCTCGATCTTCTTCCTTATCTCTTCGCGCCGCTCACCAAACGGCGGCCCGCCCCGGCCCTGGCCAGGGGCGAATTCGCCTTCATTTCCCTGCCGGTCATCGGCCGGCGGCGGACCCGGCATTTGTCTCTGGGCAAAGGCCGGCATGCCGGTCATCGCCAGCGCGATCGTCAATATGAGTATCTTTATCATTTTCATACGTTACCTCCTGCTCTCGATACTTTTTACGGCGCCAGTGCTCTCAGCCAAGATCCTTTTCCTTAACGGTTTTCTTGTGGAGCTTCTCCCGCGCATCGTGCTCCTTTTTTTTAAGCATCTCGTAGACCCGGTCCAGCTCCTGGGGGCTTAACTCCATGAGGTCTTCATAGATATTTTTTAGCGTAGTCTCCGGCGCATCCTGGCTGACCGCGTCACCTATCGGAACGAATGCATTCTGCGCCCATGTTGTGGCCGCATCGAGCTCGGTGGTGGAGAGCTCTGTCACGTTCAGTGGTTCTGCGGGTACAACGTCCTCGAACGCTGTCCCGTTCGCCGGCAGGACAGGGCCGCCAATGTCCATGGGAGCGGGGCGGACAAGGAGCCACGAAACGACTGCCACCAGTCCCACCATAGCAGTCGCCCATGCCCACCGGGGGAGGATAGGCCTGTTCCACGGGGCGGAGAGCACGGACCGCTTCTCCTTCTTCTTTTCCTCCTGGAGCGCGCGAAAGGCCCGTTCCGGCATGGCCCGCCAGAATGCTTCGCCGGGATCAGGGACAGGCTCTTCTGCCATCATCCGGAGCAGGGAAAGCTCAGCCCGGCAGTCTTCGCAGGTTTTGAGATGCTTCTCAACGCGTCCGCGCGCATCCTGATCGAGCCCCTGTTCAAGATACGCCGGGAGCAGCTCTTTTATGTTTTTAACTTTGCACATCATTGTTTTCTTTCACAGGATAGACTCCGGGCATACTCTTTAAATTTCCTGTTTTAAATCCGCATTCCGCAATTCTCCCATCATCGCTTTCAGCTTCTGCACCGCGTGATGGTAATTCGCCTTTGACGTACCGATGGAGCACTTCATGATCGCCGCGATCTCTTCGAACTTTTTGCCTTCCTGCACGCGGAGCATGACGGTGATCCGCTGCTTCTCGGGGAGCGCCGCAACCCCGCGCCTTAGGAGCGTCCTGTTCTCCTTGTTGATGAGCGCCTCGACGGTCTTGGGGTCCCTTTTTATGATAACATCGTCCAGGGACACGAACTCGGCCCTTGATCGGTCCCGGTAGACGTTCTTCGCAAGATTGATGGCGATCTGGTAGAGCCAGGTCTTGAAGCTCGCCCGCCGCTCGAAGCCCGACAGGCCGGTAAAGGCCTTGACGAAGGCCTTCTGGAGGAGGTCCGATGCGTCGTCGTGGTCGCTCACCATCCGGTAGAGCATGGCGTAGAGCGGTCTCTGGTATTTCCGCACCAG
>ERZ1292625.57-Hain-H41-01um-R1-57-length-188889-cov-25_pt12 | contig 12842 bp, 34 predicted proteins | sample MGYA00564400_ERZ1292625 | MGnify/ENA primary metagenome ERZ1292625 (study PRJEB36523, sample SAMEA6512639) | groundwater metagenome | collected 2019-01-08 | study: AquaDiva: Metagenomics assemblies of 32 groundwater samples
TCCGGGGAAAGACGTTGAAGATCGAGGGAAACATAGGTTTTTCCCCTTACGGATTAGACCTGACCACTGGTCCCGTTTTTGAAGTGTTAGGTTAAACCCTTGCACAGCAAACTCCAACCCGCCTGTGTAGACAATTCCGGTGACTAGAAATGTCCACCTGTCACTGGAGACAATATCCCCAACCTTTATGTTGTCAAAGGTTATGTCAGCGTGGTCCTTGGCCATTTTTTCTGGCTTAGACTCCCCTTACCACGGTTTCACGCCACCAAGGAAGGCACTTCTCAAAACGATCTGCCATGCCCTGAACCGCCTTAGCGGGCACACCGTGGGTGTTTCTCCCGGAGGCAACGTCCACAGGGGTGTCCATCCGAACAATTGACACGTCGTACCCAAGGGCACCCGCCACCTGCACATATCCAGAAAACTCCCAAATCTTGGTGTTGGTGTTATCCACCACGACTACCTGAGCCTGGTCCTGGGTGCAAGCCCTCAGAAACTTCTGCATACACCACCTGTGGGCATCCGGGAGCTTGGCGGGATCGAAGCGATATTCCTTGCCCTCCCCGAGCACCTCGGTGAAATAGTCATCGGCGGAGCACACCACGGCTTCCGGGTGGTGCTTCCGGGTGTAAAAACTTTTACCTGAGCCTGAAATTCCACGCATCACTATTACACGGCCAATTGACATTTTTTTCTCTCCTGATATTTCTTTTTGTATCGAGGTAACCATTCAATTGTAGCAGACTCCACAAGACTGTCAACCACCTTTTCATCTATTTTTCCTGGATCCACAAGCTCATAGGACATTCCAAGTGCTGCGAAAAATACAATGGCCGCGTTTTTCTTTGCAAGAACCGAAGGAGTATCCCAAAGCTTTTTAGGCTTAATGACAAGATAGACCCTATTGTCTGCCTGCTCCCACAGGTCGCCCACAGCCAGGTCCTTTGTTTTTTTTTGGTCGCTGGTCATTTCCCGAGAATCGCTCTTGTTAGGAATGCCCAAAACCCGGTAACCTTGGCCCCTAGGGGCCAAGTCTTTTTTGGTGGCTTCTCAGGGCTTTCCAGGGCAGTGCCCCAGTCCGGTACATCCCGCATACCTTCCGTGGGTACATGCCGCTCACAAGCCCACACAGAAGCCCCAGAAAAATACTCTATCTTATACTCCGCCAGCCTGGCACACAGGGAGCACTTGGTGGCACCAGTGGGGTTATACCAGGAATAATCCCAGGTAAGCCTTTGAATCGACTTAACCGGGTGGGTTCTTTTTCGGAGCCTTGGTAAGTTTTTTAGCACTGGTAAACACCGGCCACTAAATCTGGGTGGTCCACCCTAGCAGAACAAGGGGCGAGTGTCAAGAGCCCTAGTCAAAAATGTTTCCTACAGACGAACAATCTGTGAGGTCCACACGTGGTCATAACGGTACTTCACCACTACATATTTCTCGTTTAGAACAGGCTTGTAAAGTTCCACGTGTACCAATCCTCCTTTTTCGAGGACAGACAACACAAGCCTGATTTCCTCGGGGAGGACAAAATCAAAAATAAGGTCACCTGGTAAAAGGTCTTTATAAGTCAAGGTGCCTTTATCGTTGTAATTCAAGAGCCATCCCCACAAGGAAAAACCTTCTGACCGTACAATACGTCTCGCAAACACATATAAATATTATACCTGGAGTTCTCATAAAGGTCAAAAAACTCTATCCTCACAGAGTCAGGGCTGCTTTTATGGACACTGAGCACAAGTCTTGTCACACTTATCGTGGCTCCAAAAATAAGATCCCCTGGCACAAGCTCCCCATAGGTGGTTTTTTCCTTGGTCATGAGTGCTCTCTGTAGGGAACAATCCGCCTCCCCTGGCTGTCACAAACTCTGGCCCCTGAGTCCATCCACTGTCGAATATCGGGGTCAAGTTCCGCATTTCGCTCCCAAAAGGCTTGGATTTCCTCCTGGGACCTCGGAGGCTCCACCGGACCACACTCACACCGAAACCTATCCGGCCGGTCCAAAATTATTTCCGGGTAAAGAGTGTGTTGGTACCTCACCTCGCACACAAGATGATTAAAGCCGTCACAATCATGGACTAGGTCCCCTGGTTTGACCGACCAGTCAGAAATTATCCTTCGGATTTGTCTCGGGGTACACCCCACAAGCTGGTTCCTGTAGGGGCGTTTTGCTCCCTTTAGGACTTTTCTTGCCTGCGACCTGAGTGCTCTCTTGCCCATGAATTTTCTGTGAGAATAGCTCTGCGGGGAATTGAACCCACGATTTTTGGATTGAAAATCCAAAGTCCTTGCCACTAGACGACAGAGCCCCAAAACAGCACCCTAAGAAAAGGGTGTCTGTGCGCGACTTGCACGCGCCCCTCCGGCAGAACATTGTCCGGCAGTGCTACTACCTACACCAAACAGACTCAAGGCTTTAGTTCTAGCACCCCAAGGATTGCTTGTCAAGCACCCGACCAAGGGTTGTTTGTTTTTTTCTGTGGGTGGGTCTAGTTCTTTTCTTTCTTTTCCTAGACCCACCCACAGAATGGCAGGCGTCACTCACTCCCGAGCTTGATTTCCTCGCCCACGAAACACGCTGCGGTGTCGGCAGGCAGGGTCGGGATGATGAAGGCGTGGAGAAGCCCCGGGAGACTGTCGTGGGGGTAATGCTGGATGCTCGTGAAGGGCAGGGTGTACTCGATGGCGAGCGCCTCACGACACGCACGGAGATCCGGCAGGGTCGCATCCCCGGGGCGGCTCGACCGCACGTAGGCTCGCCCGTGCTTGCGGGGGCGGCCACGCTTGCCCGCCTGCGAGGGCAGGGCCATTCCCGACTCACGGGTGAGGGCGACGACGACGGTGGCGGGAGCGGTTGCAGTAGCGGTACTCATGGGGCTTTGCCTTTTGTTTCTGGCAGGGTCTTTCCTGCCGGGTTATGAGTATACTTTAGCAGGAAGTTTCAGAGGTGCAAGCGGTTTCTCTACAAAACATTCAAAGTCAACAGTCTCAAAACGATAACCGCTGTTCTCCCTAGGCCACCCTGGGTGACAAAATCCTTTTAGGGAAAACTGCCGCAAGCCTAACCGGCGTCGAGCACCTTTGCTGCGGCCACAAGCAAAAAGGTATCCTCCGTGGACAGGGAGCACCTGTCCATGATTTCCTGGGGAGTCATCCCATAGGCAAGGAGATTTCTCACCTTGTCGATATTTTTGTCGAACACCGAGCACCCACAGTCCTTGTGGCAAAAGTGAACCTTGGACATACCCTAAGCATATCAGATCACCACAGAAAGTCAACCCGCCTGGTCAACCAACCTGGCCTCCAAAAAAATCTCTTGTGCAAAACCACTCACAGCGGTAACAATAAATCTGTCGATAAGTCTCCCAGGAGACACTTCCACTACGTCCAAAGCAAGCAGAGACAATGTCATTCTGGTTTTTTCCAGCACCACACACATTACCCTTTTTTGGTCCTCTTTGGTGATGTAATATTTGTTTACAGAGACAATGTCTCCATAGTTTATTTCACCGAGAGGTGTTGGTATAAAAACATCAGGCGTCATTTTTCTCGGGCTTTCCGGGTGGGAACAGGGCGCAAAAAGTATTGCCACACACAATTATATATAGTCCTCGGTATTGCCCTGGTCTGTTGAGAATTTCCATGTGGAGCCACCACTTAGGATGATAGCACCTAAGCCCCTCGTGGGCAACACCAAACACAAGAATGATTTTTCCGAGGTTTAGACTCACTTGAGTTAATTATTGTTGTTGCTGAGACCCAACAACTAAGGTAAACGTACCGGTGCCCTCATTCACAAAATGCCAATCGCACACACAAGGGGTATTTCTTGTAAGACTAGAAAGCAATAAACATTTAGCCCAGTCTGAGCTATACATTTTTAATATCAAACAAATTTCGGCATCATCCTCGCCACCATTATATCTGAATGATATAATGTCGCCCACTTTCCAGTTTTTATAGGTCATTTGACTTTCGCCGGAGGTTATCGCCCAATATCCGTGTCCATTATGACTAAGCAACAAACACAGGCATTTTTCATCTGATGCATAAATATTCCTAAAGGAAACCAGGTCACCCACTTCAAAAGGTCTCACTCCAACCTCCCTAATAGGGAGTAGGACCCGTATGTGTCACTTATAACAAGATTCCCTGTGGAATCAGACCCCATTTTCCGTTTTAGAAAAAGCACGTGCCAACAGTTATGGGTTGCTAGGGGTCTCAACAAAATAACCAAATAGTCGTCATCGTCGGTGTTACTGGCCGTCCCTGCCTTTTTGGGAAAACTGAAAGACACCAGGTCGCCGGGTTTATAGTTAGGCATTATGCCTTTGAGCGTAGCACGCTACGCTTCCGGTGTCAACCGACCTATCCCCTAATGGGGTAGGAAATACGTCATAGTCTTCCTAATATAATGTATGCCCCACAGTCTTCATACAAGTAAAATGATCCAATGACTGGGCTAGACCCTGGACTCTTTAAAAAAAGAACCCTGCACAAATATTCCTTGCCGGTACAAGTTATTTCTAACAAAACAACCACGTAGTCGTCTTCTGTGCTCTTTCTGTCATATTTGAAGGAGACTATGTCTCCTACTTTATATGGAGGTTTGTGCATTCCTGTGCAGAGGATAGCGCACTAGACTTAGTGCGTCAAGTCAAGCCTCTTACCAGGGAAGACAAAGGGTGGTTCACAGGGAAGAGACTATGTCAAATCTACTTCCAAGTCCCCGGTACCACTTATACTCAAAGCTGTCTATGGCATCTTGCTCAACCCAGGGGCTTTTCAGGTATAACACGGTCCAACAAGTGGCGGGGTGTACAGGTTCCGCCACGACCAGAAACCAGAAACTGGGCTCCTCGCCCTCGCGGTTGTAATAGAAGACTATGTCACCAATCTCAAATGTAGGCATGTAAAAACCCGAGTGCCAGGCGCGGGAGTCGAACCCGCATGGCCTTTCGACCGGGGGATTTTAAGTCCCCTGCGTATACCGATTCCGCCAGCCTGGCGCCCTGATATCTTAGCACAAAGGGCTGTGCTGTCAAGCCCCGCCGTCCAGGTCCACTTCTTCAATCGAGAACCAGTCGGTCACGTGATAATAGGGCGCCTTACGCTCCCGTGCTTCCTTTGCCTTGGCTTCCGTTGTGAAAACCCCCAGGACCTGGGTGTCCCGATCGTGGTGGTTCTCGTGCCAAACCAGAACATAGACCTTCATGTCGGCCTCACTTTCTGAGTATATTTTAGCAGAAACTTGCTCGGAGTCAAACGCTTTTCCTGCGTCACTCTGGGTGTGGCAGGTCGCTTTCCAGCGTCAGCAAAACCCGTTCGACCACGACTCCCTGGTCAGAAATATTGATTTCTGGACATGCCCCGGACACGAACCCCCGCAAGGATTCACCCGAAAGTCTGGCAGCAAGCAAGGCAATTACTTCTGCCGCCTCTCTCCGTGAGAGGACCAACGAAACAATGTTGGCGGCGTGAGAGGAAGCCCCGTTCGACCCAAGCACGATTTTTTTTGCCATGGATATAGTCTAGCACAAACCAACGTCCGGTCAAGTAGACCTCGCCATTTCCTTAGGCGAGGATTTCATACTTTCCTGCGTGAGGTCTCACATAGAAAGGACCAACCCGACACTCTCTGCCATCTGGGTCTTTCAAAAAGAGAGCTTTCCAGGTGTGGCTATTTTGCTCTTCCAGCAACACCACCAAAAAAGATTCTTCTTTGAAGTCCAAATACGTAAAAGCCACCAAGTCCCCGGCCCGATATTCTTTTTTCACTTAGTCCCACCGCTCGTCCACATAGGAGATCGCCTCCTGGCACTCTCCCGGGCTGGACTTGTAGAAGGGATCGATCTCGGTGCCCCGTAGGGCGTCAGAGAGCCCTGGGCGTACCTCGGAGAGCCGGTTGTGGAACGTCTGTCCCCACCTGCCTTGGGTTTGGGCGCACTCACGGTCCACTGCGAGGAGAAACTTCTGGAAGTTTTGCACAGGTAGAGATCCTTTGCTGTTTGGGCCATGTATTAGTCTATCACGTTCTCCCAGGGAGTCAAGCTGCAGGAGTTTACAGGGAACAAACAACTTGGCAAAATTGCCCTACACGAGATTCTTTGCCAAAGCTCGAAAGTCCATTGTGTTCTATTAATCGCTGCTTACCAGAAAAGACGATGCAATAATACCTGTTGTAGTCCTCTTTTACCACCAGGCCAGTGATTTCCCCGTAGAAGTCTGTGTAGGAAAAAATGTCTCCTGGTTTAAGCATAATTACCACACCAAGGCTACGTAGGCCAGAGCACCCGCACACTCTTCTTTTGTACCCTTATGATAAGGGTCTAATTTTGACTGCAGAAGGTCGAGGGCGATATCCCTGCGGTGTTGGGTGATCTTGAAATAAAACTCTTGCCCCCACGGGCAGTTGCCCCATCGGTGTTCTTGGTCCACGAGGGACACAAGCTCCTTAAAGGTAAGTCTGGTGGTGTTCATAGAACTCACAGAGCTTAGCACACCTATTTGTCGGGGTCAAGAAGTGCGGCCAAGACTTCGGTTCTGTCCCTCATTCTACTGTTTTCAGAGAACCTCAGGACACTTGTGCCCTTATAGGTAAAATTTGCGCGCCAGCCGCCAGACAGGGGCATAATAAAATATAAATACTCTGGATTGTTAAATCCCATTATGCCCTCGGCTGGACCCGCCTCTTCCTCCGGTACAACCCATGTCACCACCCCGATAACCCGACAATCGGGGTCTTCCGGGTCATCTTCCAGGTAAATGGACACCAGGTCTCCAATGGCTAATGTTGGTTTAGTCACGTCCCTCACGTGAGAGACTAGCACACACTTGTAACTCAGTCAAGCGAGGCAATAACGATGCACTCGTTATAAACCATAGAATTTTGCCAAAAAAAGCGTAGGGCTCTGCCCTCGTGGATTGCTAGTCGATCACCCCCGGCGAACATCAAACAATAGATTTTTCCGTAGTCCACGGAGACGACCAAGCCAGAAATTTCCCCATGGATATCCTTATACAAGAAAATGTCGCCCGGCTTCAAAAGCATGGTTTCACCACATTAGTTTCAAACAGGCCACCGCAACCTTACAATCTTCTTTTTCAAAAATATAGAAGGGGTCTATTTTGGTGCCGTTTATAGCCCTGGCAAGGTCCGGCCGGACCTCAGAAAGCTCACTATATAGCAACTGTCCCCAGCGGAGGCGAGAATGGGTATAATTTTTGTTGACCTTGTCCAAGAGTTCATCGCAGGTGATGGGCACCACAGCACTTTAGCACAGAAGTGCCACACCGTCAAGGGCAATCAAGGGAGGCAATAATGGTGCTGTACCCAGCAAGTGTGCTGTGTATGCTAAAACAGTGTAGTCCGGGGTATACCCCGGACACGGGGATTCTGTGGAACCCAGCAAACAACAAACAATACACGTAGAGCTCATCAACAAAAATCACCAAACCAGAGATTTCCCCACCCTCACTAAAAGTAAAAACGTCACCTGGTTTCATTTTGTCTGTTTTATAGGTGGGCACAGTGTTTACCACCTCGCTAAAATCTTTGCGGATTCCCCAATCATGCTTCTTTGGGCGAACCTCAACAAACTTATGCCCTTATATTGGTACAAGGGAAAATTCGTGTGTTCAAGGACTTTGACGAAATAAATAAACTCGGGAGCAAAAAAATCCCCTGTACCTTCTTCTGGTCCTGCTTCTTTCTCTGAAACAACCCAGAGCACCACGCCAGTAGCAATTTGAGTGGTTAACTGAACCGATATCAGGTCTCCAACCTCAAATTTTCTCGTTGGCTTTATCAAAGCTCTCCTCCGGGTTAGCCACAATTCAGGATTCACAGCTCATCTCCTCTGACCCACAATTTCGCATATCTCCAAAGTAAGCTCCCCTTTTCAATCCTCCAAGGTCCGGGTTTTAGGTAAGCGTGGGTTGTGGACAGAGTCAGAATTTCTGCGAAGGTCCTTTGTGTGGCAGGGACCGCTTCTATTTCTAGCACCAGGAACATTGTCTCTGTCTGAGAGAAATTCTCAGGGGAGGGCAGATGTCGTGAGATTGGCCCTTGGACCGGTGCCTCAAAGGATGACAGGTAAATGCACCCAGGTTCTAAGTCTCCCTTGTTCGTGTGGCCGACCATAAATATCCTTTAGCCTAGCACACAACCACAAACTTGTCAAAGCGGGCACCAGGGCTCACAAGCGGCCAACAATTCCGCATTATCCCAGACCAGGCTTCCTTTGTCAGCCTTGACCAAGCCTGGTCTGAGCCAGGGGTGACTTGAGGACAAAATAAGGACTTTGGCAGAAGTCCCAAAGGGTTCGTCCACGGTTACCCCTAGAACCAAAAACAATGTCTCTGTCATTGTCGGAAATCCCTTCGCGGCGTTATCAAACCGGGATATATAAACACCTCCGCTTTTTAAGCCTTTGTCGTGCATGACTTTAGCCTAGCTGACACACCCGACCGGGTGTGTCAAATCTGCCCCCTGGGGAGAAAGCCCGAAAGGGCGGGGCTATAGCCCCGCCCTTTGTTCTCTCGGTGGGTCACTCCCCGTCATCCTCATCGTCTTCCTCCCGACGACTCCCGACCGGGGCGTCCGTAGGATCCCACGTCACGAACACCCGCGAGGCCAGGCTGGCGTTCCGTGCCTGGCAGTAGAGCACCCGCTGGAGGGCACGGACGGTGTCCCCGTTGCGACCCACGATCATGCCGATCATGGCCTTGGGGGCGAGGATCTCCACCCGGATGGTGTCCTCCGAGCGGTGGAAGCCGACGTTGACCGACTCGGGGTCGGCCACGAGACTGTGGATGATATCCTCCGCAAGCTCACAGAAATCGGCGTAGAGGCTGTCGTTCTGGCTCATAGAAATATTCTCTCTCTTTCTTGGTTGCCCTCGGGCCATCCGTGGCATGACTAAAGATTAGCAGAAACCGTGATCCATGCAAGAACTTTCTTGGGGCTCACTTGTGATACCACCGAGTTACTTTTGGCGGCTTCTTTCCATGGCCTTCAAGCCATCCTTTAGCTTGCTGTCCAGGGTAAGAAAAACGCACACGAGTCCAAAGAAAACAAGAAAGAAAAGGCCCAAAAAGCACGTCACCGGCCAAAAAAGCATGGGGAGCCAAAGCCAGGGCTCCTCCCCGTGCTTAAGGGGCTTGAGCCAGTGGGCCAAACAGAGAAACCCATAGGCACAAAGCATACCTACCAGGTTCAACAGAACAATTACCAGTGTCATTTTTTTAAATCCCTTTCTTCGCTTTTCTTTTCCTGGGAGTCAGCGACCCCTGAATGCGCCAAACGTGTTGAGGAGGTTATTGAAGCTCGCCCACACAAGGAAAATCCACACCGCCCAGAATGGGCTCTGTTCCCACAGACCAACCGCCAGAGCCAAACATGCCCCGGTGACTAGGTGAGCGGTTTGTGAGCTAAAGTCCATTTGTGGCCTCCTCACCCATATCCTAGCACCTTTCCATAGGAACGCAAGCTCTTACTCTGTCTCTAACATTAATTTCCACCCGGTTCCGGGTTCAAAATTGGCCGTTATCCACTCCTGAGCGGTCAGGGACCAACTTGACCATATTAAGTTATGGTTCATATATGGCTTTATAACCAAAATAAATTCAACCTTGCCATCCTCGGATGTTTGAGACATATATATATCCCCTGCCTTGGGCAGTCTTGTTTTCTTAAGCTTATTAGTCATAGACGAGCCACCACTTCCCAGCTAATCTTAATGTCCTTCCTATAAGTAATATTGAGGCGCTTTGTTTCACTAGGTCTGAAAACTATCCACCCAACCGAATAGCAATCCAGGGTTATGTCAATTGACTCAACTAACAAAATCCCGGCAGAGTACTCTTCCAGCAGGTCCCCAACCCTCAGGTCATGTTGAGCCAGGGGCTCAACCAGGACCACCGAGACTTTTCTCTCTTTTAAGAGAAACCACGTTAACCTGATCCGACTGTCTCGGTGGTCTTTTCTAAGAAGGAGGTAAATCTCGTCAGACTGCCAAGGGCTCGTGTAAAGCGTTCCTATCTCAAGGTGTTTATTGAAATTTTTCTGCATGGATTGCCTTGTTAGTCCTGGAAAAGTTCTATCATAAGTGCGCCCGAGGGTACCGCCACGCCCGTTGTGACAACACCATCACGAAATCTGAACCAAACAAGATCAAGTTGATCTGCCACAGCCGAGTATCTTCTTATTTTCAACAGAAGATAAAGCGAGTTCTCTAATAAAGAATTGTAAATAGCACCTTCCTTTAGATCCTTTACTTGAGTAGGTTCCAAACTTGATTCCTTCCCTTTTGCCCTTTTTAGGGTCAGTTTGCGTCCGGCATTCCTTCCAGGTGCTTTTCCCTGGAAGGCTCGGTCGTCATCCCTACCTGGGGGGAATGACACCCACAAACCTGACACCCCAAGCCCTCGGACCATGGGATTTGTCGGTTGGAGTTCTCGCAGGCCACACGAGAACCCGGGAGGGGCTCAAAAATCTCCCGGACAGCGCCCTTGTCGTCCTTTGCAAACTTGCCGGTTGCCCTGGCCTTTGCCGGACCGTGGTACCACCCGCCCGGGAAAGCCTCCTCAGGGAGAGTGCCAGACCCGCGCCAGAAAAATGAAAGGACGGTGTTTGTCATAAGAAAGATTCTAGCACAACTCAGCGTCCTGTCAACCCCCGGGGGAGGTTGACGCCCAATTACCACGGTTGGGTTGTTGCGGCCTGAATATTTCAGACCAACAATTGGGCCGGGTTATATTGTGGCCTGGTAATTACAGACCGTAAGTCATCCCCGGAAAAAGGCGGGGGCAAAAGAAGAAGGGCGGGAAAAATCCTCGCCCTTCTTCCGCCCTTTTCTTTTTTTTTTGGATCTTTGCCCTGTGACCTCAGTTGACCGGGAGCCAGGTTCCAGCACCCTTGTGGGATCCCGGACCATCCGAGAAGTTCGCTCCGCCGGAGTTGGTGACATAGGACCACTTGGCCCCTTCCTCACGCCCCGCACGGTGCTTCGTGAGGGCTGGGGGCCGAACCGACAGGAATCGCTCCGCTCGGGAGACCTTCTCCCGGAGAGGAGCACCCTGCCCGCCCCCACACCTTCGGTGGGTCGTCTCGGGGATCGAGTGAGTCACAAGCCCGCACGCAGAACACTTGCACTTGGTTGCCGTCGTTGCCATTGTTTCCTTCTTTCCTGGGCTCTCTCTTTCTAGGAGCCCTTACTTGGTATGAACACACTCTAGCACTTCCTGGGAGGGGTGCAAGGGGAATCTGCACCCCCGCCCGTGCCTGTCTTTCCCCCTGTGGGCCAGCTATCCTCCAAAAAAGGGAGTTCTCGCCAAGTTCAGAAAAGAAGGTTAGTTTTCTCTTGTAGAGGGAGCGACCCTTTACTCAAAACTCTTTATCGAGAGTCCACGGGTCTGCCCCCGTATTTCTATGGGAGCAACGAGATCCCGACGTTCCTCTTCTTTTCTGAATTTGAGCGAGAGAACCGGAGCTATTTAGTCGGCTGACAAACCGGCTTCTGAGAGAGAACCAGAAGCTAGGAGGAGGACCCCTGGGTGTCCAAAACCTGGACGGCCAGCACCAGCAAGGCTGTCCACCCAGGCTCCAGCCCGAGCTTTCCGGGGATATCCTTTTCCCCTTGAGCCAGAAGCTCCCTCACCCTGGAAATGTTCCCCGGGAGAACGGTACGGTCCCCGGGGAGCCGGAAATTTCCTTCGTTCTTGGGCATGGGTAGACTATAGCAGAACCCGGGAGGGAGTCAAGGTCTCCCCTTTAGGGGAGGGGCAGCATGATTCTTTCCGAGAAATCAACCGACTCGGAATAGTAGCCGTTGGACTCCCCGAGCCACCGGACGGTCACGAACCCCTTGGCGGTGCCAAACTTGTAAAAGGTCCAAGTGTAGGAATCCGCCCTGGACACGGCCGGACACTCACCTGATACCTCCTCAGCCATGGTGACAGGGGAACCCAGGAGGTCGGAGATGTCACCCGTGATATCCTCCACGGTGACACTCTCGCAACAATCCTGCTCGTGATAGAACCGCCACGAGGAGCCATCCTCCCCCCGGAAAATCATTTCCCTGTCGCCCTCCCCTCCGAGGACCTCCGCCATGGTTCGGCCAAGCATGGATGAAAAGACGCCGTATCGGTTGTGGGTGCTCATAAGGATATTCTAGCAGGACCCCCTGGGGAGTCAAGGGAAAACCTACCAGGCGGGGCTCTGAGAAAAAAAGCTTGTTTAGACGGGGAAGGCAGGACCTGGGGAGGGTTTTCCGGGGGTGAGTTACCCAGGGATAATGCCCCCGGGGGGGAATAAACCGGGGGAAAAATGGCGGCCTGCGGGAGTCAAGCGCCCGAAAAAGCCCCCAGGGGGGCTTTTTCTTACCTGTTCCAAACCGGGGGGAAAACGAGAAAACCGGGAGGCTAAGCCTCCCGGTTTTCTTTTTCTTTGACAAACCGGGGTTTTCCCCCGGGTGTCACCCTCCGAGGGTGGCGTCGAGCGCCGACAGACGCTCCAGGTCCGCGTAAAGCTCGGACAGGTTGACCTCGACCTCGGTAGGGGCGCGGTAGAGCGCCCCGGTCACGATCTCCCGCTCCGCGAGAAACTCGCTGGCGGCGTCGAACAACTGGGTGCCGGTGTACCGGGAGAGGATCTGCCGGGCCATCGCGTAGTCGGCGTCACCCCAGGCCACGATGGACTTGAGGGCCAGGGCAGAACCCCGGCGCGCGTCGTCCGCGCGGAAACCGACCTCGTTGTCCCAGCGGGTGGAGAGCACCTCGCGCTCGTCCATCGTCTGACGGCCGAAAAGCTCCACCACGCAGTCGTGGACGAAATCCGCGTG
>ERZ1292625.3458-Hain-H41-01um-R1-3458-length-12830-cov-5_pt1 | contig 12830 bp, 14 predicted proteins | sample MGYA00564400_ERZ1292625 | MGnify/ENA primary metagenome ERZ1292625 (study PRJEB36523, sample SAMEA6512639) | groundwater metagenome | collected 2019-01-08 | study: AquaDiva: Metagenomics assemblies of 32 groundwater samples
GATCATCACCAAAATCCCTTTCCATCTCTTTAGTTATTTTCAGGTTATCAAACACCCCAAACGACCAGATAATCTTCCTAGCAATATCATCAATCTTACCCGTGTCCTTGTCTCTCTCGAATTGATAAATTTTAATTTCATCAGGGTTAAAATCTGACGGAATTTTTTGAGAAATACCTATTCTTTCTAGGAAAGTATTTACGCCTTCAGCCTTTCCATAAAGTCTTTTCTTTTCACTTATTACTTCACTTATACTCCGACTCTGAGTACGATATTCTCTGGTAAGTTCAATAAACCTATCAATCAGAGCTTTGACATCTGGATCATGTTTGTAGGCATCAAGAACGTATTGGTCAGGTTCATCTTGCCCTCTCAATTTACCTCCCAATGACTTTGCCCAGAGAATTGCAACCGTTTCCAACTTTTTTCCTAACGGACCAACTCCTTCAAAATGACCGTCGCCGGTACTCATTAACAGACCGTTTATCTGAATGAACTTAAGATCTTTTGTCCCATCGTTAAATTCCCAACTTTGCAATGTGGGAGTAAAAATTCCAGTTTTATACTCGGTCCCAAATTCTCTTTCTAGCTGATTGTTTACCTCAGCTAGTTTTTCCCTAAATTCTCTGAGTTCAGGGTTCACTAACCCTTTCAGGGACTCCTTTTTCTCTCTGTGAACAGCTAGAGCTTCTTCTCCCCTTTGTTCTGCTCGTTTGTCAAAAATATCCTTTGTGGCTGGATTAACTCCAGTCTCTCTAGCCAAATCACGTACGGACCTTTCGGCTTCAGCCGCAATCAGAGCCTCGTCTTTATCTATTCTTGGATTATCTAATGACATTGTTTTTGATTACCTCTATCAATTAATAATATATTATCTCTCATACCCTAAGATTTCCAAAGCCTAAAGCTTTATTTTAGAAGTCGATCTGTAAGAATATTGTTTAAAATAAGCGCTCTCAAGCTTATGATGTCGTATTCTCTTCCTAACACGAGGCCTCTTTCTTCACTATCTGCTTTCATGGTCTCCGCTATTTTGTGGGCATCTTCGGCCATATCATTAAGTCTCTTATTATCTAAGTCCTTTACCTCCTGCAAAATATCGGCCTCCATAGTAGCCATTAATTCGGCTTTTTCTAAATTACTCATCGCTGGCTTGCTTGGCTCTCTTTCTAACATATTTATTGATTATTTGTAGGCACCTAGTTTATACTACTTTTTCCCCTGAATTTCCATACTTTGCCAAAATTTCCTTTTCTACATCTTCCCTGTTTCTACCATATTTAAGTTTAGTCATTTCGGCCAACCTGTCGATACTCTCCCTATCTCCCTCAATTGGAGCTAGAGTCTCGAGTGAAAAGGGTTTCTCTGGTCTGCCATTAACGAGCATCTTCACATAAGCGTGCCTGTTATCAATATTCATAAGGTCCTTAGCGGTGAAAACTGGAGAAAACTGCTTTTCCAAATATTCTGCATCATCAGCCCCAACTCTAAAGGAGATGATGGAGCCGACGTTACCAAAGACCGCATCTTTAATTTCCTCCTCAAGCTGTTTGATAAATTGGTGCGCCACGGTGAGTGAGAGTTTATATTTGCGTGCCTCGGAGAGAATAGTGGCAATAGAGGTGGTAGTAACATTTTGGAACTCATCAATATGTAGATAAAAAGGAGGAAAACTCTGCTCCCCCGAGCGAGAGAGGGCCGCCATCAAAATTTTACCAACCAAGATAAGACCAATCAGATTGGCATTCACATCACCGAGTCTACCTTTCGCTAAATTGACCAAAAGAATTTTTTTGTTATCCATTATCTCGCGGAAGTTTATGGAAGATTTTTCTTGAGCAATAATTGGACGCATTATTTCGTTTGCTAAGAAAACATCAAACTTTGAGGTTATATAGGGCACGATATTGGCCAGAGCCCCTTCCCCACCAGCCTTCTCGGCTACCTCGCGCCAAAATTGAGCTACGACAGGGTTCGTACATTTGGAGAGCTTCAGCATTCTAAATTCCTTATTCGCTAGCACTCGAGAAACATCCAAAAGAGTTGAACCAGTGGAGGGGTCATCAATGACGAGCATAGTAGCGTTCCTAAAGTATTGCTCAAACATCGGGCCCATACTCTCTGGCACCTTGCCATAAAGTTTTTGAAAAATATTGAAGAGTTCATTGACCACAAAAGTCTTCTCCTCTGGTCGAGAGATGTCGTACTCAAGCATATTTAATCCAAGTGGTCTGTCTGTAGAGGCTGGATCGAAGTAGATGACATCATTGGCTCTTTCTGGTGGGACATTAGCCAAAACGTCCTGAACATCTTGCCCGTGCGGGTCTATCATGCAAACTCCATTGCCCGCTTTCATGTCCTGAATAATTATATTTTTGAGCAGAGTTGATTTACCTGTCCCCGTCTGACCAATGACGTAAAGGTGTCTCAATCTATCCTCATAGCTTATGTGAACATTTCTATCGACACCATGGAAATGATTCACCCCAAGAAGCGTCCCGGCTAGAGGCAGAGTGAGAGGAGCTTGCGCTTCTGAAGCTTTGGCCACCTTAAGTTGAGTTGCGCCAGCCAGGGAAATAGTATGGAAATGGAGAATGGTGGTGAGCTCTCTTAAATTTAAAGGTAAGATTTCATCTTCATCCCAAAGCCTGAAAGTGAAGTCTCTATAAAATTTCTTACCCTTAGCTTTTCTCCAATTAAGTTTGTTTACTCCGGGAAGTTCCAATTGATTATAGGCCGAGGCAATACTTGCCAGAACTTGTTCTGCTTCGTTTTGGTTAGGTGCTGAGACAGCTATTCGCATATTGGTGGCGACAATCGGGCTAGCTAGTTTCTTTTGTATTCTTTCCACAGCTTGGGCATCAACTTTCAAAATATCTTTCTCATCCTTTTTTTTCTTAGAAGTAAGAACTTCTCCAATACCATGAGCGAGTTCTCCAAAAACACTCCTCTCGGCCATGGCTTCGGAAGGCTTCTCTCCTTTTTGGATTTTGTCTAGAGCATGAAGATACTTTTTAGCATATAGATCTCCTTGAGGATTAATCATGATTTGTAGAGCTGCTCCGGCGCCGTCTTTGGGTATTTTAGAAAAAGACTGGAGAAGAGCATTCAATGGGTCGTGATCAAATTCGTCATAAGTTTTGAGTGGATACGCACTCGGCGAATTGAGTTCTGCTACAGCGGCGGTAGTCGAGGCATGCTCGGCAAAAATATTATAGTCACGAGTTCTTTCTGTGAGACTGACATTGGGGAAGACAGATCGCAGATGCTTTTCAAAAAGAGCTTTCTTTTCGTTTGGCACAGAAACAAAAAAGTTTGCCTCCTCACTCCCCTCACTGTTGGCCACCTCGATGACAAAGTAATTCTTTCCAATTGTTGATTGCTCTGAAACAGAAATCATTCCTGCGTAAAAACTTTCCATCCCAGATATCAAAATCTTCAGGGTCTGACTACCCTGTTCAGGATTTGATGAAGAATCAGGCATGACTACCTCAAAAAGAGTCATGTTGAGAGCCCGATACATTGGCCCCTTCTCTGCTCCCTTCGGTTGTAACCCCTGTCTCACATACTCCACAAGGTGGTCGTGGAAGTCATCTTCATGCTTCCAGTCTTGAAGCTTTTCTGCCACAGACAAAGCGTGGAAAACCCCTTTACTCCTCGTAACACTTATCATTTTGTCCAGCTGCTCATCTAAAGGTTCGGACGCGACACTCTCAAGTGTTTGTTTAACTCCAGTGCTTTGTCTAATACCAACTGGAAGCTCTCTATGGGCCTCAAGAATAGTGTTTTTTATCGCATCACGGTTCTGAGGAAAACCTTCCACACGCGAACGCAGATACTTTAGTTCTTCTTCGACACTTCCAAAGCGAAGGGCTTCTACCATACGAAATATTATAACAAACAAAAAGCCCCGCTTCTGCGGGGCTTTTTGTTATCTGTTATCTGGATTGTTTTCGTCTTGCTTAAATTGCATTAACTCACCCGTAGAGTGAAATATGTGTGCACTACCCTTCCTATCAATATATTCAATTCTATCTGTAAATCCTTCTGGCTTCACTCCTTCACTTCCTGCCCCAGTATCTTTATTTTCATTCATATTGACACTAATTATGTAGTATGTTAAAATGCTATCAGAAGTACTCTTGCAAGTCAATCCCCCTCAGGAGCCATCCATGGATGTCACACCAGAAGTAGTGGTGAGACTCATCCGTGGAAACTATCCACGGAAGGTCTCAATCAGTTCGAACATCGATGAGGAGACCTCACGCGAGGTGGTAGAGGCGTTTAACAGACTCGAGCGAGAGTCAAACGAACCCATCATCGTAGAAATCAATTCCGATGGTGGGCGACTCGAGAAGGCAGCCTTCCTCATCGCCGAGTGCATTACGAAACTTCGATCATCCACGGTAGCAGTCGTCTACGGCCAGTGCTACTCGGCCGCATTCATCCTCCTGCAGGTCTGCACTTATCGTTACACTGTTGTGGAGGCACATTTCGTGATTCACAACAGTCTCAATTCACTCTTGATCTCGCCCGATCAAAACCCGGACGATTTGAGTAAAGTGGCAAAAAGACTTCTCCAAAGGACAAAGGACAACCGCGAGAGAACGGTGTCCATCTTAGGGAAGCGCCTGACCCATTTCACTAGAGGAGAAATCATCGAGATGATGGATCTGGAGACCCATCTCGACGCTTTTGAGGCAATGAGTCGGGGCATGGTTGACGGGATTGTGACTGTACCACTCTGACAGCTGCATAGACACCTTGGCACCCCACGTGCCAAGGTGTTTTTTCTTTTCCACATCTTACACACCTAATTTTCCCCATTGTCTTCTTGCCTCGAAAACACCAAAGCGTAAAATGAGCAGATGCAAGAATCTAACTTAGCTCAACTGAAGATTCGCGTTCCTCCACATAACCTAGAGGCAGAACAAGCTCTGCTTGGCTCTATCATGCTTCGTCCTGATGCAATTTACGAGGTGATGGACGTGGTTAGTCCAAGTTCTCTATATTTTGAAAAACACCGAGTTATTCTCGAAACGATGCTCGAGCTATTTGCCAAGCACGAGCCAATTGATATTCTTTCCCTCTCTTCAAGACTTAAAGAAAAAGATTTGTTAGAGAGAGTTGGCGGAGTCTCCTTCCTTACCGAACTCACCTCCACTGTCCCCTCTTCAGCAAACATAAAGCATTATGCTGATATTGTGCGCAAAAAATTTATGATGCGTGAGCTAATAGACGCTTCAGAATATATTTCGCACCTTGGCTTTAACGAAGCCGGTGAACTGGAAAATATTTTGGACCAAGCAGAAAAAAAAGTTTTTGATATCACTCAGCACTTTTCTTCGACAGAAAACTTTAAGGACCTCACTCCCCTCCTACAAGAGGCTTTTGAAAGGTTCGACAAACTCTCTTCGGCCGAGCACGAACTTCGCGGGGTGCCAACAGGATTCAAATCTTTAGACGATATTTTAGGAGGCTTCCAGAAATCAGATCTAATCATCCTCGCCGCTAGGCCCTCAGTTGGTAAAACGGCTTTGGCTCTCGATATTGCAAGGAAAACTGCCAGCCTTCACCAAACCCCTGTTGGCCTCTTCTCTTTAGAAATGTCTGCGGATCAGCTCGTGGACCGCATTGTGTCAGCTCAATCCAAAGTTGATGCTTCTATTATACGAAAGGGTATTCGTAAGCAGGAAGGTTCTTGGCGTGATGACATTTTTAGAAATATTTCAACTGCTCTTGATGATCTTTCGCGGACTCCCATATATATAGACGATCAGGCCGGTAACACAATAATGAAGATGCGCTCCGCCGCTAGAAAATTAAAAATTGAAAAGAATTTAAAACTATTAGTTGTTGACTACCTCCAACTCATGGCTCCGACCAATGCTCGTATCGGGGACTCTATGGTCCAGCAGATAACAGAAATCTCGAGAGGTCTAAAGCATATGGCGAGAGAACTTCAGATCCCTGTCCTAGCACTTTCGCAACTCTCTCGTGCAGTTGAAACTCGGGGAGGCAGACCTAAACTCTCTGACCTCCGTGATTCAGGCTCCATTGAGCAAGACGCTGACCTTGTCATGTTTATCCACGCGGATGAAGCTGATTATCGAGACGAATCGGGTAAAATAAAAGATGTTCAGCGCAAGACCTTAATTATTGCCAAGCATAGAAACGGACCTCTCGGAGAAGTGGTTTTAGACTATCATACCCGCCACAATACCTTCGTCGAAATTGATTACAGTAACTACGGTAAAGCCGAAGAAGAATTCAAGAATTTTTAGATTAGTTTGTGTTAGTGACAACTAATTGATTTGTAAATAATTATTCATAATGGTTAATTATTCAAACACATCAATATATTGCTATAGCTGAAGATTGACGTACTAGCTAAGACCAAATTCATTTCGCAGGTGTTTATCATTTTCAATCGAATCAGCAATGACATAAATCACTTCCCTACCCACACCAAAATCTGTTTTTAATAATCCTATAATATCTTCACAATCATATGGAAAGACCCATACGCTGTCCTGAAGCCTGTACAAACCAGCCTGACGGAACAAGTCTGTTATTTGATTTCTAATTTTTCTCTTCTTTTCTGGTATATCAAAGATAATAATTCTCCATTTTTTATCCCACTTTTTGTTTTTGGGTAATATATAATCTTCCAGTTCCCACTTTCGCAAAACTTTTTCCCCAATCGGGGTAATTTCATAGCGACCATTTTGAAACTTTAGGAGCCCTCTTTTTGCAAGTTTTGAGGCAGAGGAGGCTACATATTCGCCTTGTCGAGATTTAGGAATTAAACCTAGTTGTTTCATTGATTTAATCACATTGGGAGCAACCAAAGCTAGACTAAGCATTCCAGCCGTTTGAACAGCTTTCAAAACAACCTTCTGTAAATGCTCACGCTTTCATCTTTTTAAACTTTCTTTTTCAATCTGTCCCATATTCGTATACGTCAATCTTTTGCTATAGCTGAATTATAGCGTATATCATTGAACAACCTAATCTGGCAAAGTCGAAGAAGAATTCGAGAATTTCTGACCCGTCTGCCGGCAGGCATGGTAAAATTGCCGAATGAATTCCATTGAAACTCTGGCAGAGATGTTTTCCCACTTCCCGGGTATTGGGCCAAGACAGGCTAAAAGGTTTGTTTATTATTTGCTTTCTCGCGACAAGGGCACCACTCAGGCCTTTGTGGATGCCGTAGAGAGGCTCAAGACCGAAACTTTGCAGTGTACAGAGTGCAAAAGATATTTCACAAAAAATGGCTCTGCAAAATCAATATGTAATATTTGTTCTGACGAGCACCGAGACCGAACACTTCTCATGCTCGTGCCTCGGGATGCAGACTTCGATGCTGTGGAGAAAAGCGGGGGGTACAAAGGTTATTACTTTATCCTTGGTGGCTCACTGCCCATCTTAGAAAAGGAACCTCAAAAAAGAATACGAGTGAGTGAGTTAGAAAAAAGGATTGGAAAAAGTAAGAAAGATTTGAAAGAGATAATCTTAGCCATGAACGCCAATGCCGAAGGTGAGAATACGGCGATATTTATAAAAGAGAAATTTAAAGATACTGACATTCTCTTCTCCGAACTCGGCCGAGGCCTCTCAACTGGTTCCGAACTTGAATACGCCGACCCCGATACCCTCAAAAACGCCTTGCTACACCGAACTAATTGATAGAATCAATTCTAACTTCAAAGTATGGTTGGCGGTGCCCGTACTTTTTGAAATATCTAGACTTCTGCTTGTAGTGGATAACATCCACAGTTTTGTATCGGCTAATTTTAGTGATAACTGCCATAACAGAACTCGAAAGATGAGGGGTGCCTATTTTTAAATCTTCACCATCACCCTTTAACAATACGGTTTTGAAAACATAGGAATCCCCTTCTTTGTGATCTCCAAGGATCTTTTCTATCTTTATCTTTTGGCCCTCCATAACCCGATATTGTTTCCCCCCTGCCACAATGACCGCAAATGCTGTTTTACTCTGCTCTGCGGGCTTTTTAACCGCTTTAGGAGCGGTCTTGAGAGTGACTTTAGCTCTAGGTTTCTTGATTGCTGTAGCTGTTGGCATGGTTTCGATTTGACTCACCATGGCCTGAGCTCAGTCGAATGGCCATAGGCTGTATATTCTACATAAAAGTTCAAATTTGGCAATATATAAAAGCAGAAGGGCCGGCTCTCACGAGGAGAGCCGGCCCTAGCACACGTCATCTTTGCAATCACAACGGGTCAGTTGGCAGGGTGTAGGTACGATCTGGGTGTTTACCCCAAAAGCTCCCTATTCATGCGCTGACGGCTTGACTGCGTCGTTACGGAAACGGCACAACATGTTCCTCCGTACGTAGCGGACGTGGTCTACCCCAGTGTAGCTTGTCGAAGCCACAGCGGAGTGTGAGCACCAGCCCCGGGCGCGCGCCTGAGGGGGCTGGCTAACTTGGTACTTGTTCCTACTTAGTACCCTATCATACTTCCTATTTTCTGTCAACTACTTTTTTATTCGTCTGTGGATAAGCCTATGGCTACTGGCTCCTTAGGAGTTTCTATTTTCATAGTAGAAATTTCACCAATTTTACTGTGAATACGCTCGTAACCAGACCCAACAAGGTCGAGGGTCGACTTGGCATTCGTAACATGCTTGTTTAAAACTGCTAAATTATCGCTAAACTTCTCAGAATCTTTTCTAAGCCCTTGTATGACCTTGAGCACATGCTGTGCCTGCTCGTTGAATCGCGTACCTTGGAGTCCAATGAGAATAACTTGTAAAAAATAGTAGAAGGTTGATGGTGATACAAGGTGCACCTGCTTCTGTCTAGCATATTCATAAACTTCCACGTCATCGGAAAGTTCGTTAAAGACTCCGTCTGCCGGAACATACATAAGAGCGAAGTCTAGAGTGTTCTCCTCCGGTAAGATGTATTTCTTTGATATCTCATCGATGCGCTTCTTCACATCTCTCACAAAGAACTTGCGCATGGCATCACGCTGTTCGTCCGTCTCTGCGTTTATATACGCACGATAGTTCTCCATGCTAAATTTGCTGTCCATTGCGAGCAAGCGATCATTAATTTTAATAACACTGTCAGCAGCATCACCAGTTTTGAAACGATATTGGATGGAATACATATTTGCAGGCAGAGATTGGCGAAGCATCTCCTCCATAATCTGTTCGCCAATAGTTCCACGCTTCTTGGACGAGATTAAGAACTCTTGCACATAAGATAACGATTTCCCAATCTCCTGCATGTGACCGAGCTCTTTAGAAACTGTGCCTATAACTTTGGTCGCATTATCGAGCCTCTCGTTTATCTCTCTGTTCGTTGTGCCAATACTCTTCTGCATCTCCTGACGGGTGAGATCTGTCCCCTCTTTGATTTGCTTCATCCACTCGCTCATAAGATTCATGGCCTGACCTTGATTGTCCGTCTTTGGTTTTTTAATCAAAATAAACAATAAGGTGCCATTTGCGATAGCGAGAATGGCCAAGATAATGACCAGAAAAACGTTCATGCTATGATTATACCATGTCGCTACAAACAGATATAAAAGCACAGATTAAGGATGCCATGATAGCCAAGGACGCTATGCGTCTTTTGGTTCTACGAGGACTCTCGGCTGCTTTTGTGAACGAACTTGTCGCAGTCAGAAGAAGACCAGACGAGGAATTACAAGACACAGAGGCAATCATTATAATTGCTCGCGAAGCTAGGAAAAGGAAAGACTCAATAGAGCAATTTGAGAAGGGTGGGAGAAAAGATTTGGCTGATACAGAGAGGGCAGAACTCGCAATACTGGAAACATTTTTACCACCACAGATGAGTTACGAGGAAGTGCTCAAATTTGTTATGCAGAAACAATCAGAAACAGGTATGAACGATAAGGCTAAGGTCGGACAATTTATGGGGTCAATCATGGCAGACTTGAGAGGTAAGGTTGAAGGAAAGGTCGTAAAAAGGGCTATAGATTCGCTATTTTCTTAAGTTTTCCACAATTTAGACTTGACAATATAGTTGAATTGTGATAGTATTAAACGCAGAAAAGCACTCGTGTTAAAACTCGTAATCGGAGGCAGTATATATGCTGACCGAGGAAATCGATGTTGGGAGCTTGATCAGCAAGATCGAGCATCATCCGCTGTTCGAGAAGAGCAAGAGTTCGGCCATCAACTTGGTCATCGGCCAGATGGAAGATCTCAACAGTCTACAGCGCAAGGCGTTGAGAGAGAAAGTCATCGACATCTTCCTGGCTCGATCCATCCAGCGCTTGAGCCGAGGCCGACCAGCACGCTCGCCGGTTCTCGACCTCCGGTTTCGGCAGTTCACGCCGAAGGGCCACGAGGAAGACTGATCCTCACGGATCGACGCCAAGGGCGGACTACCCAGTCCGCCCTTTTGAATTACTATAATTTTTTATAATTTTCAAGAAGAATCTTTGAGGCTCTTAGATATTTTTTCTTTCCCTTACCAAGAGCAGTCACCCACACCAATCCATCATCTCCAATTTTATCAATTGCAATCTCATTGTCGTCTCTATGTTTATTTGGAGATTTTAGACGATACCTTGCACCAACCACTGGAACAAATTTTTCTGCCTCTTCGCCCTCAACTTTTTCGAAACAACTTTTTGCATTTTCTGCTGAAAAATTAACGTTTATGCCATGGCCAGTTGGTAATTTAATACTAATAACGCCATTTAACTCTTCTCCCTAAATCTTCTTCTATTTCCTGCATTCTCCTCAACTCTTCAGGAGTATATAGCTGTGCTTCAAGTTCGGCTTTTCTCTCAAGCTTAGAATCTCGATTCATCCTTGCCATCCCTATTTGTGTTGCTATCTCATATCTTGTATCATCGTCTAAAACTTCAACTGTTTGCTTTCTTTTGCTTTTTCTTAAATCAGTTCTTTTTGCTAATCGTTTAGCCAAGTTCATCCCTACCCTCTCCAATGTATCCATCTTGGTTTCCTCAAACACTTGGGTATCCTCGAGCCCGGGATTCATCAGTCCAATTTCCTCTTGAAGCTCTTCAATTTCAATATCTAATCTATTTAATTCAGCCAAAACAGGCAATCGTTCATCTCCTCTCAAAATTTTTGGTCCCTGCCTTTCTGGATGAATAGCCCCAATAACCCCCTCCTCCAATTCGGGTTCTATTCTTCTTGCTCCTTCTGTTCCTCCTTCGTTCATTATGCTTTCATATTTTACCACTACTTCTTATGACCCTATGATAACAAAAAGCCCGCCCGACTGAACACGTCAGTCGTTCGGGCGGGTGCTCACTATCTGACAGTGAGCACGAGACGAAGGTTCTTCGTTGGACGCCAGCGCACGATAGTTCCGCCCTTGAAGCTCCTCCAGACCTTGAAGCTCAGCTGGAGTCGCTGAATGCTCCTGATCAGGCTATCACGTTCGCCGAGAGAGCATTCCCACACGTTCTTGTACTTGCCATGTTCAGCCTTGTGCAAACAGGCACCACTGGCATCGAGCATCCTGGCAAAGACCTCATTTGTATGCGCGTCCAGCGGTTCCAGAAAATATTTGTGCATCTGTTACCCTCGCTTTTGGTGTCTTTTGTGATTCTACCATAAAACAGAAAAATTAAAAGTACACTTGAATTATTTGCCATCAAGGGTATTGTGAGAAAAGAAAACAGAAATCATCAACCATGGAGGTCTTATGTACTCGAGATTTCTCCGAGCGATCGGGGTTGTCTCACTCACCATCTGGTTTTCAGCCCTTTTCGGGCCTCTCACGGCCCAGGAGAGGGTCCGCTTCACCGGTGATTTCACATGGTTCCTTGTACATAGTGATTCCTTCTACACCCACCGAGGAAGTCTCGGTGGTCGTTTCCGTCCCTGTATGAAGAGTTGGTTTTGTGGTGCCGGTGGCTTCATGCTTGCAGCTGATAACCTGACCAACATCACACAAAGTGGAAGCATCCTCGTCCACGGAGCAGTGGGAATGGAAATTCGTGTGGGTAAGATCTGGTTGCTTCCTTCCGTTCTTCAGAGCCAGCACTTCTTGCCTCACGACAGGAACGGCTACTACCGAGCCTTCGCCACTGGCTTCAGATGGGCTTCGGATAATGGAGAGTATAGTCTACTTGCTGAAGGAATTCTCGTGACCTTCGACCTCTCCAGCACTGGAGTCCTAGCGATCCGAGATATCTTCGCCAAGGTCCATACTCCTCTCGCTGATTTGATACTGACACACACGAGAGGGGGCATTGGTCAGCAACCACAGAACTTTTGGTCTCCGGAGATCTCGATTAGAGTCTTCAAGACCCCCGTGTTTGCCTTGACAGGGTTCCGCTCGACACCATCTATTACCGAAAACAAGAACATCAACATGGGCTTCGTCGGTGTGAGCCTTCGCTTCACCGCCTCCAGTCGATAACATCTATCCCGCTTTCTACTGAAAGCGGGGTTTTCATTTTGAAAAACATGTGAAATTTGATATTGTTTTGTTTCTACGGCCCTATCGTCCCTGTCTGCGCAGGCAGGTATCGGCTAGGACGGAACATGGCATACGTTTATTTGATAAAGAGTTTGAGGTCAAATTGGGTATATGTTGGTTCTACAAATGATGTTGAAACTAGATTTCACCAATATAATTTAGGGCAAGTGACTTCTACAAAAGGCAGATTACCCTATAGACTGATACATGTTGAAGAGTACAAGACAATTAAGGAGGCTCGTGTGAGAGAAAAAGAGATTAAACAAAACAGAATTCTTAAAGAGAGTCTTGTAAGAAAATTTAAATAAGGCCCTATCGTCTATCGGCTAGGACACATCCTTCTCAAGGATGGAAGCAGGGTTC
>ERZ1292625.3459-Hain-H41-01um-R1-3459-length-12827-cov-4_pt1 | contig 12827 bp, 12 predicted proteins | sample MGYA00564400_ERZ1292625 | MGnify/ENA primary metagenome ERZ1292625 (study PRJEB36523, sample SAMEA6512639) | groundwater metagenome | collected 2019-01-08 | study: AquaDiva: Metagenomics assemblies of 32 groundwater samples
ACGGGATATTCATTGTATCCTTCATTCGCGTTCAATGACCCGAAGATCGTGCGTGTGGCAAAGCTGTTCGCGCCCGGCATCATCGGGGTCGGCATCTACCAGGTCAATGTGCTCGTTTCCTACGGATTTGCAAGTTCGCTCGGTGACGGCCGCATCTCTGCGCTCATGTTCTCGTCGCGGATCAACGAGCTCACCCTCGGCATATTCGCCGTTTCCGTCGCAACGGTCATGCTCCCCACACTGAGCAGGGAATTACTTGCGAAGAATATCGATGCGTTCGTGTCCTCCATGTCCTATTCCGTGCGCATCATAGCGCTCGTTACGATCCCTGCGACCATCGGTGTCTTCGTCCTCGCCGAGCCTATCGTGAGCCTCTTGTTCCGCTTCGGGAAATTCAACGCAGATTCGGTGCATCTCACCGCCGACGGGCTTGTGTTCATAAGCATAGCCCTTTTCTTCATCGCTGCGTATCGCATCATCGCACAGGCGTTCTATTCCCTGAAGGATACCCGCACACCGGTCGCCGTCTCTGCGCTTGTATTCGCCATGAACGCATTGCTGTGCTTTGTGTTTACGCGCATCGTTCCGATGGATATCCGCGGCATAGGCCTCGCCAATTCCCTTTCGAATATCGTCATGTTCGTTCTGCTCGTCGTTCTGCTCATGCGCAGGCTGAGAACGAACGTGCTTCGGGATGGGCTCGGTTCGTTCCTCACGACGATAGCCGCGGCCGTAGTCATGGGTGCCGCCGCTTTCGCGCTGAAATATTTCTTCCTGCCGCCGACCCTCGATAAGCTTTCGCTCGGCGCGCGGCTCTTCGGCATCATCGCGGTCTCTATCGCCGTCTATGTCACGTGTAATGTGATTTTTGGCAATAAGGATATGCGTGAATTCGCATCCGCGCTGGCGGGGAAATTGAAGCGAATGAGAAAAGGGTAGGGGGCGGGCAATGCAGTCGAAACGGTTCACGGTCGGTGTCGTCACCATGTGCGTATCGGTAGCGGTAGTGTTCATGGTATCATGGATGACAGCCCCCGATCTCAAGGAGTACGAAGCGCTCATCGAACCTCGCATCATCGAGCGTGCTGATGAACGTATGCTCACCGTGACCGCGAGCGGCGACATCGCCAGGATAGGGGGTTTTGCCAAAGAGGTCGCAGCGAAATATTATCGTGTGGTAGCACGTGATTTCCAAATGCCGGGATATAATCCCCTACGTGCACGCTTCGAACAGGGCAAGACGGACCGGGTATGCTATGGGCTGCCGGTATCACCGCTCATGCGGGAATTCTTCATAACGAATGAAGCGCCCTATTCCGTCGCGGTATCGACGTGGACGAACGGCATGACCGCTGAGATACTGCATAAAGGCCCCTATAAATCAATGGGCAAGACGATCGATCGACTGACCAATTTTATCCATACGGAAGGATATGCGCCGCTCTCCATTCGGGAAGAGGTGTATGTGAGCGCTCCCGCGGGGCTTTTACAGAGAACACCGACAACGCTCATTCGCATACCGGTAAAACGGAGGAATACGCAATGAAAGCGACGTTGCTATTACTTGCGGCCGTGCTCGTACTGCACGCGAAGGAATTCGCCACATACGGGACGAATAGATCCCCGGTCGTCGTGTTTTCCGTCCAAAACCGGTCCGCATACAAGAACATGGGAAGAACGGTGCAGGATGTCATGGTCGACAGGCTTGCACGCTCCGGCCGTTTCCTCACGGTGACGGGTGCAGCACGCCCTGTCGGCTCTCTGCAGAGCGGGAGCACCGCTACCAACGATGATGTGTTCTATCTCGTTCCGGAACTTGCGCAGGTGAATTATCGCGTTCTCGTTGAAGAGAAAAAAGAGGAGAAGGACGATATCGATACGAACGGCACGAAACGTGTCACTACATACCGCGAGACCGAGTATCGGGGCGAAGCGAGCATTCGGGTGTCGATATACGACAGCGCCCGAACGACCGTGTATTCAGATTTCATATCGAAGCGTGCGAGCTATTACCGCATCGATAATCAGCGAAGCTGGCTCTATGACAAGAACGGCATGCTTATCGGGGAAGAATCCCGCAGCATTGCGAACGAGATCGTTCAGATGCTTCTTGACGCCGCTCTTGATTCGGCAAAGATACTTATCGCCGGGACAGGGAAAGGGATCGATCCGGAAGAAGAGCTGCCGATGCGTGCCGTTACCGACGCCGCTACCGCGGCTGTCCATGCGATGCTTTCCAGTATGAAAATGAAAGGTTCCGTCATCGCAGTCGCCGGCGACCGTATTTCCATCGACCTGGGGCGATCGACCGGGCTGTCCTCGCGCGTGAACATCGCTGTGCGTTCAGGTAATAGCGAAACGGTGTATCAGGCGTTCACACCCGGGCCGATGACGACCGATGCTTCCTACGTGCGCGGGCCGACGAACGGCATACGCATAGGCGCGACATTGGAAGTGATAGAACCGGTGTTCCGGCCGGATGCCATGTTCGCATCCCTGTTCGTTCCCGGTTTAGGACATCTTGCCAACGGCTTTGTCAGCGAGGGGATTTTTTTCATGCTTGCAGAATCGGCGCTTATCGGCAGCGTTACTTATTGTGGAATATCGGTAAGCCAGAAGGTGAGGAGCGTTCCTGTTGCCACGCAGTACGATCTCTGGAAGGATGCCGCCGGAATAGCGCTTGTCGTTACCGGGGTAATGCTTATCGGTATCCATATCTACAGCGTGGTCGATGCAGCCGTGCTCGCGGACGCATATGAACCATTCTCCCTTCGTATCGATAAGAACGCACGGATCGGTTATGCCTTCTCCCCGGAACGGCATTCGATCGGATTTTCAGTACGTTTTTGACCGCCTATTTCGAGCGGATCGATCTCCTGTTCATATCCGCCTCGGTCTGATATTCACGTATTTCCTTTGCCGTTCGCAGAGCATTCCATCCGAGCAGTTTTGCCATTTCGGCCGCTATCGCGCGCGCTGTTCTCATGCCGCCGTCCGCCTCGGTGAGCGAGAGGCGTAAGCGCCTGTCCATGATATCATCCAGGCGCATCGCCTGTTCCTCTTCTACGAAATAGCGTATGAGCGCTCGCGGTATGCGTACATCCGTACCGACATGCTTCGCAAGGGCGCGGTCGCGAAGCGCGATATCGTTCACGCGAAGTGCGATATCCGTATAACCCATGTGACCGACGATGAACTCAGTAGCCGGCTTTGACAGCGCCATTGTACCGTGTATCTCTTCGCGGGTCACGAGCTTCTCTTTCCTGTCCCCCGGCATGAGGGCAGGGCAGGTGCCTCGCTTTTTCAGCACCGTGAGCGCGGCATCAAGCGCCTGTTTCGCCATGACGCGGTATGTCGTGAGCTTGCCCCCGCCGATGGATACAAGATTGAAGGGATCATGCACTATGATACGGTGCTCACGCGAGGTCGTGCGCTCATCCTTGCCCTCGGAAAAAATGAGCGGACGCAGGCCTGCGTTCGTTGAGAGTATCTCGCTGCGATCGATCGAGCCGGGAAAATAGTGTTCGTAATTATCGAGAACATAGTCGACATCGGAGCTGTCGGCGTATACGGCATTGTAATCGCCTTTGTAATCGGTATCCGTCGTGCCGAGAAGGTTCACTCCCGGCTTCCACGGGACATAGAACAGTATCCGCTTCGATCTCGAATCCGATATTACAACGGCATCCTTCGAGTCCCCGGGTTTGGCGGCGACGAAAAGGTGAACGCCCTTGGACGCCCGTATCACCCGCGGATGGGCCTTGTCGAAAGAGTGAATGACTTCCTCAAGCCACGGCCCCGCGGCGTTGATGATGACGCGTCCGTGCGCCTCATACTCCTTGCCGGTAAGGGTGTCCTTTATCTCGACTACGCGTATCTCGTCGCCCGTTTTCCCGAAGCCGCTTACCTTTGCATAGTTGAGCGCATGCGCCCCGCGATTGCGCGCGGCACGGAGCGTCTCCAGCACGAGGCGGCTGTCGTCGGTTCGTCCGTCGAAGTACTCCGACGACGACACGAGTTCGTTCGGAGTGAGGCGCGGCGCTATCCCGAGCGTCCCCTTCTTCCAGCGGAACCGGTGGAGCTTCGGTGCGCGGAACAAAGCGAGCGCATCGTACAGGAACATCCCCATTTCGAGGAACCAGAACGGTACGCGGTCCTTCTTATAGGTCGGGAAGAGAAAGGGGAGCGGATCGACCGGGGCGATATCGAAGAGCGTCGTCCGCTCATGGCGCGCTTCGAACACAAGATGGAAATACATCTGCTCGAGATAACGCAGCCCGCCGTGCACAAGCTTCGAGGAACGCGATGATGTGCCCCAGGAAAAATCCTTTTTTTCAAGGAGAAGCACGGACAGCCCTTGCAGCGCTGCTTCATGGGCAATGCCGGCGCCGGTAATACCGCCCCCGATAACGATGACGTCATAGGTGGTCGTTTTCAGGCCGGTAAGGATTTCGCTGCGTTCCTGAGGCATGGATAACTCCTTCGTGTTCAATGATTTTCGTAAAGATGGTTATTGTCGGTAATGATGCTTTCGACAAGGGGCCACGCGCTGCTTTCCGCAAGGTTACGTACATCGGCGGCACCGTTCACCGTCCAGATATTCAGCGGCTTGTTCTGGTCCGCAAGCTCTTTGCCGTGCGATGTCAGTATATTGAAATGAGGATGCAGATAATCCATCGATGCGATGACGTCAGATGGCGCGTGCTGTAGTTCTGCGATAGCGCCGAAAAGGAAACCAAAGCGTATGCCGAGCTCGCTCATCGCAGCACGGGTGCGGCGCAGCATGTCCGGCGAAAATGAATGCAGTATTATATCGCGGCGCGGTGCATACGACGTAAGAAGCTTTCTCAGTGCTTCAATGAGCGTGTCATAAGCGTAGGGATAAGCCTTTATCTCGATATAGAGCGCCGTTTTGTGATCGGTCGCTGCAAGTACATCCTCAAGGAGCGCCATTGGTTCGCCTGCGAAATGGGGGTGCGCTCTCGTTATCTGTGCGATAGCAGCATATGCTGTGTTACGTATGACGATATCCTGCCCGACGATCTGCTTCAGATCGGCATCATGCCACATGACGATGCGGCCGTCGCCGGTCAGCTGTATATCGATCTCAATACCCGCCATCTCGGGCGAACCAAGTCCGAGGGCGCCGCGTATCGCAGTGAGGGTGTTCTCCGGCCAGGACATAGCAAAACCCTTATGGGCGATGATGCCTGGTCTCTGGTGAGGCGACATTGTTTACCACCGAGTTAACTAATGGTATATATAATACTAACATCGCCGGATTTGTCAAGACAGCATGGCGCATCCGATTGACAAGCGTGTACACACGACGTATACTCCGGGTAAACATGCTGGTAAATGGCGGTACACAATGGACTTGGTGCACATCGCGCGTACGGTGAAAGAGAACAGGCAGCGGCAGCAGCTCACCATCGATGCAGTGGCGAAAAAGACCGGTGTCAGCAAGGGGTTCATATCGCGCCTGGAGAATTTCCGGGTCACTCCGTCGCTCAAAACGCTTTCGGCCATAGCCGCTGCGCTCGGCATAACCATGTCGCATTTCTTCGAGACTGATAAAACAGCCCCGCCGTACGTATTCAGCTCGATAGCCGACGGCGAACGCATCGATCGTGACGATGCGGAGGCATACGGCATGTGTTATTTCGCGCTTGCGTATCAGAAGCCTGATCGCGCCATGCGCCCCTTTCTTGTGTCCTATGCACCATCAAAGAAGCAGCGTAAATTCCTCATGCATGATGCCGAGGAATTGTTCATCGTGATCGAAGGCTCGCTCGATTTTTATCTCTACGATGAGACGAAGTGCCGCAGGATGAAGAAAGGGGAGCTCGCCTATCTTGCCAAGAACATCCCGCATACGGTGCGTCTCCCGAACGGCGTGAAAACCGCGAAGGCGCTGATAATCTATCAGTGAGCGCTTTGATACATCGGCGTTGAAATGGCACCGGTATGTTCATCGGGGCACACCCCGGCATGAGACGTGCGCGTTCGAATGTCCATGTACACTTCGGGCGTCTTATAACTTCCACTTTTTAATCGATTCGCGGGTGTTCCTGTCAACCGGTACGGACATCGTCCAGGGCGTGCCGCAGCTGATGCGTATCGTGACAATTTGATCCACTGCATCCGAGTACGATGCAAGAGCCTTCGCCGCAAATGCAATCGTATCGTCATTCACCGCATCGGATACAAGTGCTGACGGCCCGGGAATATCCACCGATTCAAGGTACACTTCATTCTTCTTTTTGATCGAAGCCAAGTGCTCATTCTGTGATCTGTTGCGCCCCACGATCACTTTCGCCGCATGATACCTGAAGTGACGACCCACTTTGAGCAGGTTCAGTTCGCGCATCGATACGTCATTTTGATTGTCCAGAAGGTCCTTGAGACGGCGGGCAAAAGCCGGATCGGTGAGCAGACATCCGCCCGCAGCGCATGGGTACTCGGCAATCGAATATTCTTCGGCGCGTTTCATCTGTTCTTCGCGGCTGCGTCCCTGGATAGCGCCGAGTTTCTCCCGGTCAATGATGCCGTCGCGCTCCGCATCCGTCGGAGGCAGGAGTTTTGCCGATAACGGGCGCAGCAATTTTCCCGTAAGCCCCGACTCCTCTTCGATGATATCAAGCGCTCGGCGATGCTGGCTCATCGGCCGTTGGCCGAGCACTTCACCGGTGAACAGGAACGCAGCACCGATGGATTCTGCATATTCCTTTGCTTTCCGAAGGATGAATATCCTGCAGTCGATACAGGGATTCATCGCACGCCCGTAGCCGTGTTTCGGTGAGCGTATAACATCGAGATACGCAAGCCCTTTTGGTATCGTTACCAAAGGTATGCCGAACGCCTTCGCAGCAACCGCACTGTGGCAGACGCCCGCGGAATCACAGGTGCAGAACGGCGATGTGAATTTCAGCGCCGTCACGGCCACCCCCTGGTCGAGGATCATTTTTACCGCGACCTGCGAATCAAGCCCGCCGGACAGGAGCGCAACCGCACGAATGTTCGAGTCATTATCCATGATCGCAGCCTTTCTCAGATGCCTGCGCCGTCTTCAACGATATCGGCGACCGCTTTGAACGCCTTCTGCTCCGCATCCGCGTTCTTCCCGCTGACGATGACCTCGAGTTCGCTTCCATGCGTTGCGCCGAGAAGCAGCATCTCCATCATGGAACAGGCGTTCGCGCGGTCGCACCCCCTGCAGAGGAAGACATGCGCATCGTGCTGCGCGCATGCCTTGACTATTTTCGATGCGACGCGCATGTGCAATCCGTATCTGTTCTTCAGGCGTATAGTCTTCTTTACCATGGGTTTTCCTGCTTAAAAGAACACCGGACGCATGTTTTTTGCACACGTCCGGTGTGATCGATCATCCTCAGGCGTGAGCGGCGCTACTTCTGAGATATCGCGAGCCCGTCTTCGAGCGATGCGAGTATATCGTCGATATGCTCAAGACCGATCGAGAGGCGTATCAGGTCGGGTGTCAGTCCGCTCGCCTTCTGCTGCTCTTCGGTAAGCTGTGAATGCGATGTGCTTGCCGGGTGCAGCGCGAGCGATTTCGCATCGCCGACATTCGCCAGGTGGGAGAAAAGCCCGGGATTATTGATGAATTTCTCGCCCGCCGCCTTGCCGCCCTTTATACCGAACACGACCATGCCGCCGAACCCCTTCGTGAGATATTTTTTTGCCACCGCGTGCGTCGGGTCATCGGGCAATCCCGGATAACGGACCCAGGCGACACGCGTATCCTTCTTCAGGAATTGTGCGACCGCATGCGCATTCGACGAATGACGCTCCATTCTGAGCGGCAGTGTTTCCGCGCCCTGAATGAATATCCATGCATTATCCGGCGATGTGCATCCGCCGAGATTCCTCAGGGGCACGGTACGGAACCTGAGCGCATACGCTATCGGCGCAAGTGATTCCGGCAGGTCATGCGCCCATCTGAGTCCGTGATAGTTATGATCGGGCTCATTGAAGAGCGGGAAACGCTTATTCTTCCAGTCGAAATTTCCGGCGTCGGTCACAATGCCGCCGATGGCTGAGCCGTGGCCGCCTATCCATTTGGTGAGCGAATTGACGACGACGTTCGCCCCGTGTTCTATCGTTCTGAGCAGATACGGCGTGGTGAATGTCCCGTCGACAATGAGCGGCAGGCCGTGCTTTTGTGCTATCTTGGAAACCGCGTCGATGTCGATGAAATCCAGCACGGGATTGCCGATGGTCTCGATGAATATCGCTTTGGTCTTATCGGTTATCACCGATTCAAATTCGTTCACCTTGTGCGGATCGACGAATTTCGTGGTGATGCCGAACTGCGGCAATATCACATCGAACATGGTATAGGTGCCGCCGTAGAGATTGTTCGCCGATACGATCTCATCGCCCTGCTGTGCGAGGGTGATGATCGCATAGAAAATGGCGTTCGTTCCGGATGCTACGGCGACCGATGCGGCGCCGCCTTCAAGCGCGCTGATACGGTCCTCAAGCACCGCATGCGTCGGGTTCCCGAGGCGTGAATAGATGTTGCCGAGCTCTTTCAGTGCGAAGAGATTCGATGCATGCTCGGCGCTCTTGAATACGAACGAGCTTGTACGATGCACCGGTACTCCGCGCGACAACGTCGACGGATCGGGTGCCTGTCCTGCGTGAAGCGCCAGTGTCTCAAAACGATAGTTCCTGCTCATGGTCTCCTCCATGTATTTATATTTCGATCTATATTTTCGATGCTTCCGGCTCGTCGTAGAGCCACGTGCTGAGATATCGCTCGCCGAAGCTCGGCGCTATGACGACGATGATCTTGCCTTTGTTCTCGGGTCGCTTTGATATTTCGTTGGCCGTCCATATCGCAGCACCCGATGATATACCGAGAAGCAAGCCTTCCTTTTTTGCGAGGGTTCGTGCCGTGCTTCCCGCGTCTTCTTCGCGGACCTTTATTATCTCATCGATCACTTTTGTGTTCAAAATGGACGGGACGAATCCCGCACCGATGCCCTGTATCTTATGCGGCCCGGGCTGCCCGCCGGATAGCACGGGTGAGCCGGCAGGCTCAACGGCGATCACTTTGAACGACGGCTTACGCGATTTCAGGACTTCACCGATGCCGGTTATCGTACCGCCGGTGCCCACGCCGCCGATGAGCATATCGGCTTTCCCGTCGGTATCCCGCCATATCTCCTCGGCGGTGGTCTTGCGATGTATCTCGGGGTTCGCAGGATTGTCGAATTGCTGCGGCATGAAGGAGTTCGGCGTGGATGCGGTAAGCTCTTCCGCCTTTGCGATGGCACCTTTCATCCCTTTCGGCCCTTCGGTGAGAACGAGCTCGGCTCCGAGCGCCTTGAGCATTTTCCGCCGTTCAACGCTCATGGTTTCCGGCATGGTGAGGATGAGCCGATATCCGCGCACTGCTGCTACAAAGGCGAGCGCAATGCCGGTATTCCCGCTCGTCGGTTCGATGATCACGCTGTCCTTCTTAAGCGCCCCGCTTTTTTCAGCAGATTCGATCATCGCAAGGCCTATCCTGTCCTTTACGCTGCCGTAGGGATTGAAATATTCGAGCTTGATAAGTACGTCCGCGACACCGGTATTGAATTTCCCCAGTCTCACAAGCGGTGTGTTCCCTATCAGTTCAGTGATGTCATTCGCTACCTTCATGATGATCTCCTTATTCCTAAAACGTCATCGCATGGTATTTCACCGGGCGATCCTTCTCGTTCCTCTTTGCATCATCAGCGAGTGTCTTCAGTGTTATCCCGGCAAGGAACTGCGATATCGTATCGTCGAGCCGGCACCAGACATCCCGCATGGTACAGGAGCCCGCGCGTCTGCAATGCTTTTTCTCGCGAACGCAATCGAGTATGGTCACATCGCCTTCCACGGCCTCGACTATGCCTTTGAGCGTGATATCCTCCGGGTCTTTCGCAAGCGAATATCCCCCATGCGCCCCGCGTATCGAGGCGACAAAGCCGGCGCTTTTCAGCGGGATGATGATCTGACTGAGATACTTCTCGGACACATCCTGCCGTTTGGCGATATCCTTGAGCATGACACTCCTTTCTCCGGGGTGCATTGCCAAGTCGAGCATGAGTCTCGCGCCGTATCTACTTCGTGTTGAAAGCTTCATAGTTAATCACTACTAATACTAGTATGTTAGTAGTGAATATAACACAAATAAATTATTTGTCAAGCAGTAAATGCAAAAAAATAAGCTCTGTTAGATATTGAAATGATTCCTGATCTCTTTGATAGAATCATCATTAATTTCATGCAATTTCCCGATGCTTTTTGCATTGATCACGGCCCGGGCGCTGAATTCCGCCACTTCCAGCTTGTCGAAAGCTTCAAGGGGCGACTTCCCTGCAACGATGATACAGTCATTTGCGATGATAACCGCCGGAGTTGCCAGTGATAATTTCGATGCTACCGAATCTCGATCGGTGATATGAGAACCATAGGACAAGGTCGGGATATCATGGAGCATGACATAACTTTCAGGGATTATCCGCGTATCGAACGGCAAACCGCTCACGCTGAAGGCAAGCACGGTGGGCGGGTGTGCGATGAAAACAGCACCGACCTCGGGATGCATCTCGTATACACGACCATGGAATTCCGATGACTTGCTCGGTTCCTTGCCCCGTTCTGCGCGTCCGCCCGTGATGAACACAAGATCATCCGGCAGCAGCGATCTTCTGTCTATGCCGAACGGCGAGATGATGAAATCATTCCCGACACGCGCTGAAAATGTCCCTTCAGTGCTGTTGGCAAGCCCCCGGTCGCAGCTTCGATGTATGAGCGATATCAATGTCCTTCGCAATTCAAGCTCGTTGCTCGGGACGGACCCTCTGTCAAGCGGCGCATAGGATGGGTTCAGTTTCTCATGCGGTAATACCACTTCGTCCTTTGAGAGTATGTGCGGTGTGCCGATGGAGCGGGCCAGTATATGGAGCCGTGCGCAGAAATCGAGCGTCTCCATGCGGGAGAAAGCCTCAGGCAGTGCTGCCCCTGCAGCCACGATGCCATGATTTTCCATGAGCACGACGTTGTGTCCTTTCTTGAATTCATCCGCAATTCCATTCCCGAGGGCAGCGCTCCCCGGCATGGCATACGGTGCATACCCGACCGTACCGCAGATATCATGCGCTTTCGGCAGGATGTTCGTATCGGGGACCGTACGGGTAATGCTGAACGAGACGAGCGCGGGTGGATGCGCGTGGGCGACGGCGCGTACATCCGGTCGTGCGCGATAGATAGCGGCGTGGAACGGGTACTCTATCGAGGGGCGGTGTGTTCCCTCAACGGAACCGTCGGGAAGGACACGCACGATCTCATTACGGGTGAGCATGCCTTTATCGGTGCCGGATGGGGTTATCCAGAACGAGCCGTCATCCTCTCGTATCGAAAGGTTGCCGCCCGATGTCGTCGTCATCGCGCTGTTGTAGATGCGCCGCATGATCATGACTATCTCATCGCGGGGATGCACATAGCGAAGCGGCATGGGGTATCCTCTGGCGGCACGCCTTGTATTACGCGTCTATTATCGAACGGAAATATTCTATCGTGGAGGTCAGGCCGACGGCGGGCGATATTTTCGGCTCCCAGCCAAGCCGCTCCCGTGCGAGCGATATATCCGGTTTGCGCTTGGTCGGATCATCCTTCGGCAGCGGCTTGCACTCGATGGGCGCATGAGAACGCAGAAGGCGTTTGATCTTCTTCGCTATATCGAGAACGGTCATCTCGGTCGGATTGCCGAGATTCACCGGGCCGATGAATCCGGGGTTCTCCATCATCCGCACCATACCTTCGATGAGGTCATCGACGTAGCAAATGGATCGTGTCTGCCTGCCGGAACCATATACGGTAAGCGGCTCATTACGGAGCGCCTGCACGATGAAATTCGATACGACACGCCCATCATTCGGGTCCATGCGGGGTCCGTAGGTATTGAAGATACGGATCACGCGGATATTCACGTTGCGGTTCCGATGGTACTCAAGCATGAGCGTTTCGGCTACGCGCTTGCCTTCATCATAGCAGCTGCGTATACCGAAGGAATTCACATTGCCCCAGTACGTTTCCTTCTGCGGGTGCACCGCAGGATCTCCATAGACCTCGCTCGTAGAAGCCTGCAGCATGCGGGCCCCGTGCTTTGCCGCGAGCTCAAGCAGGTTCTTTACGCCGAGATAATTCGTATCGAGCGTAAAGAGCGGATCTTTCTGATAATGCGGCGGTGATGCCGGACATGCAAGATTGTAAATGCGTTCGATATACCCCGGATTGAACGGCTTTGTGACATCATGCCTGATGAACCGGAAACGTTTTTCGTTCGAAAGGTGCGCGAGATTCCGGCTCATCCCGGTATACAGATTATCGATGCCGACAACGTCCCATCCATCCTTCAGCAGCCGATCGCACAGATGCGATCCGAGAAAACCGGCGGCGCCGGTCACCAGTGCACGTCCCATTATCGTCGTCCCATGCCGTAATAGGAAAATCCTTCCTGTTTTACCCGTTTGGGGTCGTAGATATTGCGTCCATCGAATATGACATGCCCCTTGAGCTCGTTCCTGAGACGCAGCCATGATGGCCGCCGGAATTCATTCCATTCCGTGACAAGTATCAGACCATCCGTACCGTGCGCAGCATCATACATGTCCTTTGCGTAGGAAATTCTCTCCCCGAGCTGTTTGCGCGCTTCATCCATCGCTTCCGGGTCATAGGCTCGCACCGATGCGCCGAGCGAGATGAGCCGTTCGATAATGACAACGGATGGGGCCTCACGCATATCATCGGTCTTCGGCTTGAAGCTCAGT
>ERZ1292625.1204-Hain-H41-01um-R1-1204-length-32696-cov-13_pt2 | contig 12824 bp, 7 predicted proteins | sample MGYA00564400_ERZ1292625 | MGnify/ENA primary metagenome ERZ1292625 (study PRJEB36523, sample SAMEA6512639) | groundwater metagenome | collected 2019-01-08 | study: AquaDiva: Metagenomics assemblies of 32 groundwater samples
GAGAGAAATGGGCATCCAGGCTCACCAACGCGTCCTCTTTGCCTTCAATATCGACACAACCATTCATCAAATAGAAAAACTGCTGTGAAAGTATTAAAGATTATATGTCTAATCGCATTTTTCGTACTTGCGGGCACGATTTTTATTCATAGTCTCGACTCCATTAATCAAGACATTGGCCGACACCTCAAGACAGGAGAAATTATCTGGCAAACCGGACACGTTCCGAAGATAAATCTTTTTTCTTATACCGAACCAAACATTCCTTTCATTAACCACCATTGGTTAAGCGAAGTGATTTTTTATCTTTTAAATATTTATATCGGCCTGAAGGGGCTGATTGTGTTTAAGGCGGGAATATTGCTTGTAACTTTTTGGCTTTTGTGGCAAGCAGTTTCGAAAAAAGTTGAACCGCTGTTATTTGCCGTCGCCGGTCTCACGGGATTATTGATTATACTTGATCGCACCGATGTCCGACCGGAAATATTCAGTTACCTCTTTCTGGCCTATTTTTTGTTTGCCATTTTTCAAGCAAAATATTCCCAAAAATATACTTGGCTTTACACAGCTCCTCTAGTGCAACTAGCTTGGACGAATATGCACATCTATTTTATCCTCGGTCCGACCCTGCTTTTGTTGTTTTTAATCGATAGATTTTTTGAAAACAAAAGAAATCCTAAATCCGAAACACTAAATCCGAAACAATATCAAAATTTAAAAGCTATTTTTGTTCTTACCCTATTGATCACCTTACTAAATCCCAACGGTATCTACGGAGCAATCGCGCCACTCACCATTCTCAATAATTATGGTTACAGCATTGTTGAAAATCAATCCATTCTTTTTCTAAAAAACTACGGCATTCTCCTTACTCAAATCAACATTTTCGTTTTGGCTACTCTTTTATTTTGGTTAAGTTTTATTCCCGCCTTGAAAAAATACGGCCTCAAGGGTTATATTTTTGAAATTGGTGCTGGTCTGGCCTTCACAATATTGGGCTTTGATATGATTAGAAATCTTGGTCCGTATACGATTGTCTACATTCCTATTCTGGCTCTCAATCTTCAAGCATGGTTATCGCCAATTTTAATAAATCGAAAAATTTTAATTGGAATATATACTGCGCTTATTGTAGTTTTCTTATTTTTACTAAATACTGTTGTTAGTAACGATTTTTATCGCTGGGCTGGTTCCGGAAATCAATTTGGATTAGAAATTTCAGCCGGCGCCGAAAATGGAGTTAACTTCGTTAAAAATAACAAACTCGCCGGACCGGTATTTAATAATTTCGACGTCGGCAGTTATCTCATCTGGAAACTCTATCCCGAATTCAGAGTCTTCGTTGACGGCCGACCCGAGGCTTATACACTGGACTTTTTCCAAAAGATATATATTCCCATGCAGGAAGATCCAACTATATGGAAACATTACGCCGACGATATTTATCATATTAATTATGTTTTCTTTGACTACCACGACATTACCCCTTGGGCCCAAACATTTCTTTCGTTTATCTCCCAAGACAAAAACTGGCCCCTCGTTTATAAGGATAATTCGATAGTCATATTCCTTCGCCGCACCTCACAAAACTTGCCTATTATCCAAAAGCTGGTAGCAATTTAAAATTCCCGTCCTAAACTTCTAATGAAAATCCTCGCGTCGGATTCAAAAGATGGATCGACTTGGACCGCTTTGCGGGCCATGGCCACGGCTTCATCAATTCTCCCAAGATTGGCGTATGCGGTCGCCAGCGACGCGAAGTATTGCGGATTTTTAGGGTTTAATTTGATAATTTTTTCGTAAGATTCGGCAATTCTGGCAAAATCTTTATTTTTAAGATAAATATTAATCAACCTGATATAATCCTGCTCGTTGGGACCATAAGCCGCTTCCACCGCCAATGATTTCTCTAGATTTTCAAGACCGCTCATATCGCCGCTTTCAATCTTAGCCGCTCCCAGATACCAATGAGATAATCCCGTCGCCGGATTCAGGTCCACGGCTTTTTGAAAAAACTCAATGGCTTTGAAATAATCTTTTTTACTAAGATAAGCTTGGGCTATTTCATAGTGGGTTCTGATAAAAGTGGGAGAAAATTCAAGAGCTTTCATTGAATAGTTCAAAGCCCTGTCATTATAAGGAGATTTGGGATCGTCTTTGCCGAGCATAATATTTAACCGAGAACCGTAAAGATAAGGCAGATTGTCAACCGGATTCTCTTTAATATTTTTATCAATTTCAGTAAGCGCGTATTCATAAGCGTCTCGGACGGCTTTTTCTTTCACGCTTGGACCGCCTTCACCAACCAAATATTGAGCCAGTCGGTGCCTATATTCATATTTACCGGGCGCGTCATAAGATAAAGACTCTTTAAATTTAGACAAAGCTCCATTAAAATCACCGGCCCAACCGCGAACAATAGCTCTGGTGGTGGCATAATTCGCCTTTGTCGGCAAAATATTTGTTTTGTATATTAATATCGCCGCTAAAACAGCCAGAACCATTGCCGTTAAATTGATGAGGGGCCTGCCGACAGCGGTTGATTTGGGGATATGCGTTTCTTTTCTGATATCAGAATTAAGATACGAGATAAATCCGACGATCGTGAAGAAAACTATAAAGTTGGACGAAGTATCAAATATAAAAGAGTTGTGAATCATATACGCGATAATCGCCGGTATAAGGCCAATGCTGTAAACAGCAAAATCATTGTTCTTCAAAAATTTACGCAAAGAAGAAAACAACGCGGCAAAAACATTGATATAAGCCAAAAACCCGATAACCCCCATGGTTACGAGAATCTCAACAAACATATTGTGAGCCCGATCAAAAAGAGTTTCCGAACCAGAACCCACAAAAAATTTGGGATTAAAATTTTTGGAAAAGGGGATATTGAAATTCTCCGGTCCCCAGCCCAAAAAAACAGTTTTAGGACTTTCCCGCCAACCCTTTAGTCCCGCCTGCCACGCCCAAAAACGGGTTTGAACGGTGGGCGAAGTAAGCGATAAATCAGTAATCCTGCTTAAATACCCCGAGTTTTTAACAAAAGAAGAGCGACTGAATAGAGACGCGAAAATCACAAACAAAACAATTAAACCGATTAAAACCTTAAATATCAATTTTCCGATATTCGATTTTTTATACCTCATCCACAAGAATACGAAAACCGTAAGCCCGATGACATAACCTAAAACGGAGCCCCTTACCGCCGTCATTAGAACGGCAACGGAGGTAATCACAAAAGCGCTCAAGTAAAATATCTTGAGTTTTTGGTTGTGTCTGGGGTCTAAATACATCATCAGCGCCAAAAAGACTGAAAATAATTCATAGCCGGCAAATAGAGCCGGGTTGCCAATAGTGCCGAAGATTCTATTGCGTCCTCCCGAACCGACAAAAAAATCAATGTTTGTTTTCTGGCCAAAACCATAAAACGCCGATAACACTCCCGCCAGAATAGTTAAATTAAACAACTTTTGCCAATATTCTTTTTTGGTAAAGACCGAGATTAAAATTATAAAAAATATAAAATAATGCCAAAAAGTCCAAAGACCGCCCATTCTTTCCAGAGTCCCCCAGAAACTTGGATACTTTAAAACACTGGTCAGGGTGGTTAAAGAAAAAGCCAGCGCGAACAACAAAAATGCCCAAAAAACCTTATTAATTCTGGGCAAATAAGAACGATCCTTAAGAATTAAAACAATATAGGCCACCCCCAAAACCTCAACTAAACTCCTAAAAATTATTATTTTCCCGAAATGAAAAGGAGAAAGAAAATCTTTCCAAATGATAAGCGGCGCCAGCGCGGTCAAATAAATTCCAAATCTGATAAATTTAGCCAAACCTGATTCTTTTGAGAGCGGTTGCGTCATTAGTGGATTATACCTAAATTTATAAAAGTCTCAATCCCGTCTTATTTTGGAGTTACCCTATATATCACTCCGGCTGAATCATCAGACATATAAAGCGCGCCGTCAGGCCCGAATTTTAGGTCAACCGGCCGGCCAAATGTTTTTCCGGAATTATCCAGCCAGCCCGATATAAAATCAATCGGCTCTTGCGATAAGACATTGCCATTGACGTCTAGGTCATATCTGACAATTTTATATCCTACAGGTTTACTTCTATTCCACGACCCGTGAAATGCCACTAAAAGATCCCCCGCCCATTCCTTGAGCCAGCCATCGCCGGACGGAATAAACGCCAAACCTAAAGGGGCCGAATGGGCCGGAATCTGAATTACCGGCGACTCGGTTTTACCACAATCTGAAGAAATATCTATTCTTTGAAATTTTTCAGGATTAAAAGTTTTATCTCTGACCTGATTGCCGTAACAGAAAGGCCAACCGTATCTTTTGGCGCCAAACTTATCTTCCGCGCCGGCAACTTTAATAATATTTATTTCATCCGGGGGCAGATTGTCTCCTAAATTATCTCTTCCCATTTCCGTCGCCCATATTTCTTTTGTTTTCGGATGAAAAGTAAAAAATACGGAATTTCTCAACCCTCCGGCAAATTCAGCCGTAAATGTGCCGGTCGGGTCTGACTCCAGTATGGCCGCCCTTTTCCACGTCGCGTCTTCGACACAAACGTCGCAAGACGAACCGACGCTTATATACAACTTGGCATCGACAAGAGTGTCATTGCCTCTTTTCCCGGGCAATAATGGGATTGTTCTAAAGTTGGGTCCAAAGGATATCGTCCTTGTAAAGTGCCTGCCGTCAGCCGGAAGATTAGTGATATTTTCTCCTTTAGCGGATATTACGATTCCATTTTTAACATCGTATATATAGCGAACCACTTGCTGTGTTTCCGCGACATATAAATACACGACATTTCCCGCGGAATAAAATGCCAAACCATGAGGCTTATTCAATCCACTTAGAATGACCCTGCTTGTCTCGACAATACCGTTTTTACCATTTTCCAAAACAACAACTCTTCCGGCTTTGGTTTCGCTGACAAGCATCCTCCCGCCCGGGTCAAAGGTTATAACCCTTGGATCTTCCAAATTTTTCGCAAAAAGATCTATCTTAAATCCTTCCGAAAGTTTAAGATACAAAAGTGAAGAATCGTTAGTTTCAGATATTATCGGTTCTTGGGGGGACTGGATATTAAAACCAACCATTTTCTTTAATAAATTGGCGCCCCCAAAATAAAGACCCGCGCTTAGCGCAATAATCATCACTGACATTAAAATTACTTTTTTATCGCTAGACATGTTTATTTTGAGAGTTCACGGGCAAGTTCTTCCATTAACCGGCCGGTCTCCAAATCTGAATTGGCAAACTCAAGGCCTTTTCGGAGATCCTCTAGCGCTTTTGTTTTGTTATCAAGCGCGAGATAAACCAACGCTGAATTATAGTAAACACGCGGATTGTTGGGAATAAGCAACTTAAGCTTCTCGATGTTCTCAACGGCTTTGGTCAGATTGCCTTGTTGGGCGTAGATAACCGCCAAGTTTTGATACGGATAATAAAAGTTTGGATTAATTTCTATCGCTTTTTCGTATAATTTAACGGCTCCATAAATATCTCCCCTGGATTGCAAAATGGTGCCTAAATTAAAATGCGGTTCGGCGAATATATCGTCTTGAGAGACGGCGATTCTATAATACTTTTCGGCGTTTTCCAAATCTTTTTTGTTATAATAAATATTTCCCACATTGTTGTTTATCCTTACGCTATTCGGTTCATATTTTAAGATATCCGAATAAAAATCAAGCTGATTGCCCCACAAAATATTTCGCTGAATGGACTGATAAGCAAAAAAGAGGAAATAGGCAATCAAAGCGACAATCACCAAGGTTCGACCTTGAATCTTCAAAAAAGTCGCGCTTTGGCAATCCAAAAGTTTTACGACATAAAAAGAGGCGATCAGCCAGAACCCAACCATCGGCAGATAAAGCCAATGCTCGTATATCAACGCGTTAATGGGTGTAATTCCGGAAACAGGGCCCAGAGCGATAAAGAACACCCCCCAGCCAAACAGCCAAATTTTAAAATCCGGATGCCTGTTTTTATACAGCCAATAAAGCATTACTAGAATACCAAAAATAATCAGCGCGCCCAACCAAACCGGCCATTGAAAAAGAGAGGTGTGCACGGTCATGCTTCTTTCCATGTGCAGGCCGGTCGGAACAAAAAGAAGTTTAAAATAATCAACTAAAACATGCATAAAAGTGAAGAGGCGGTAATGCAAATTTTCGGAATAAAGATTAGGGGTGGCATAAAAGTTGAGCGTGTTTTGAAAATTTAAAACCGTTAGACGGAGAAGACCATAAACCAAAACCGCCAAAAAATACGGCCATGTTTTAATTAAGCCCTGTTTGACGGATTTTAAAAATCGTTCTTTGGAAATAAAGGAAATATAGAAGACAAGAGCTAAAAATGGAAAAATTATAGCGGTTTCCCGACTAAGTAAACCGAGCACTAAAAATATCAAAGAAAAAATCTTTTTTATACTTGTCCCATCTAAACTGTTATTTTCGGCTTTATAAAAAAACAGCAGCGCTAACAGCATAAAAAAGGTAACCAAAGCATCTCCTCTCCCCGAAACGTAGGTAATCGCTTCCGTTTGAAGGGGATGAATCAAAAATATTAAAGAGGCTAAAAATACAAAAAGCTTTTTCTTGAAAATCTTATAAACGAGAATAAAAATTAAAAGACCGTTGGCAATATGGATTAAATTGTTAAACAGGTGATAGCTAAAAGGTTTAATCCCGGAAATTATATAGTTAAGAGCAAAAGTAAAAAATAAAAACGGGCGATAATAGTTGCTCTCCATACCCACCCCGGCTAGAGTATTATGAGTCAGCCAGAATTTTATATTATCCCAGCTTATTGTATGGACAAAATTATTTCTTATTATCCAATCGTCATCATCCCAGAATAACGGATTATTTAAATTGAAAAAATAAACAAAAAAACCGATAGCAATCAGTATCGTTATCAGAAAAATTATCGGTTTTTTCGCGTAAAGAGACGCTGATACCATTATGGTAATACCACGGTCGTTCTACCCTTACATTGCTTTTCAAAAACCTTGACATAGCCGCCAACCGTTACAAAATTTCCATTAGCATCCACTAATCGCCCGTACTGTATCTTTGCCGTTATTTCATATTTTTTATATTGAGGATTTTCCGGCAAAACCACTCCCAACAAACTTTCTCCATCCGGGATGGGAGTTCTGTTGAATATATTAGGCCCGATCGACAGGTTGTCTTGAGGGATTACGGTCCAGAAAATATTTCTCCCCGGATGGTCAATCCCTTTGTAGATAAACACCGCGTTCTGATTATCATAAGTATTACGATTCAAAAATTTGAGTTCACCCCTTAATTCACATGAAGCATCAGTCAAAAGCAACGACCATGGCACCGTCTCATCTATAAATGTCGTTCTTCCGTCGCCGGAGGGGAGCGGAACTGGGACTTTAGTTATATTTGATTTTGGAGAAAAAGAGGGTGATGGCAATGAAGATTCCTCTGTCACCGAAGGACTGGGGCTTCCGCTTATAGTATTTTCATCGGTTGTTTTGCCTGAAAAATAAACTATAGCCGAAATTAGCGCTACAATCAATAAAACTATGGAAATTATTATTTTTTTCATAAGTAAATTATAACAAACCAGAATAAAAATGCAACCAAAAACCCCCTTATACCGTGTGGCATAAGGGGGTTTTGGCGTTTGTTTCAGTCATCCCTTAAAAATCAGGATAACTAAATCATGCTATACCAATTACCTTTGGAAGGTCGGACCGTATAGCGGCAAGCTTCTTAAGATACCCGTGGCTGAAGGCGTATCCAAAGAATTTGTCGTTCCGTCATAGCTGCCTACCCAGTTGATCAAGCCGGCTTGATCATCCTGCAAGGTTACCTGGAAGTAGTCCGAGGCTCGGCCGGTCGTTCCAGCATTGGCATAGTGCTGGGTCGGATTGTTCAATCTGATACTGAAGGTTCTTGTTTCACCTCCAGCAATTTCTATATCCTGACCGGTAAAGTCAAAGGAGATAGAAGAATTGACATCCGGATCGGCGCCATACGGTTTATCCTGGGTAAAGGCAATGGTCTGACTGGTGTCAGCGGCGCTCGGGTCATTAATGAACCGAAGAGCGCTTGGACCGTCAATCACCGTTCCCGTCTCATCCAAGACTGAGAAGGTCGTACTGGTGGTGGTGTTTATTCCTGAATCACCAGAAGCGATTACCTCAAAGTTGATGGAGCCAGATCCCTTGTGCTGATTGTCAAATCTCAAGTTGGCCGTGGCAAGACCCATCGCCGTAATTGAGAATTTGAACACAATCGGCGTACCAATCAAGCTGTATGGCGCGGTCAAGGCAACCTGTTCAATCTTCGGGAAGATTCTGTAGGCATTTTGGTTGTAGGCACCCACGACATCATTGATGTTCGTAGATGTGCCGTCAAGCACGGTGCCCGAACCCTCGCCCACCGCCCTGAATCCGTTGACATAGCTTCCATTGTAAGAGTCCACTAAATCCAAGGAGAACTGAACTAGCGCGGCAGCGGATGTGCCCGTTGTCTGGGTAGCGCCCTCATCCTTGGCCTTCATGTTGACATTCACGCCGATTTCCAAACTTGAATCCTTCGGCACATAAGGCCTGTTGGGATCACTGCTTGCCCAATTGAAGTTCGCGGAAGCCGCATTGCCAAACGATTGGGTTGTCGTAAGAGTACTGCCAGTCTTAGTCTTGTAGGTCAAGATGATATCTTTCACGTTTGCGGCGGCATCGGTAGCTTCAGCGGCCACAGAAGCGGCAATCGTAAGCTTCTCAAGATACTGACCCTCATCGGTCGCGGTTAGTCTGAATTTGGAGACCGGCGCGTTGGCCTGGCCCCAATATAAGGCGCCCGCTACCGGACTGGCGGCGGCGGCGGCCAATGTCATTGAACCGCTATTCTTTACCGTCAACACTTGGGTTGGAGTTAAACCACCATTAACCGCGGCGGAACCAGGATTTACCGTGTTGGAATCTGAATCCAAAGCGGTAACATCCCCGACCGCGGCGATGTCAAAAGCGTATAAGTCGCCAGCCGTGCCTGACGCTTGGTTGTTGGACAGATCAACTCTGACCAATACCGTCCTACTCGTTCCGGCTGGAATGATCCAGGCCAGATTACCAAAGGTCATCGTACCGGTTCCGGCTGTACCTAACGAGTTGTTAGTAACCTTATCCGAACCGGCAATCAAAGCACCGCCTGATTCATACAATTGAACCTTAGCCATGGCGTTGGCCACTGAAATGCCGCTATCGTTGTCGGCATCAGGAGTACCTTCGTCATACGTATCTCCCGCGGTATCGGCAGTAACGCCGGTAATCTTAATGGTAGTTACCTTAAGCGCCGAGGCTTGACTGGCAGCAAACGTAACACCAACCGCATCAACATCTTTCATGCCTCTGATTTTCGTTTGATCAGTCGGAGAACCCGACAAACTCAAGGTCAAAGCGGAAGAAGAAAGAGTGATGTCTGGACCGTTAATGTCAGCGCGAGGAACAATGTCCGCCGCGGCAACCGAAGTGTTAGTACCAGAGTACTTTGCCACTGTTACATCACCGGCATCATCACTGTAATCGTCAAGGATCGCTCTGATAATACTGCCCGAAATCAATTCGGCGGTAACATTAGCCGTATTGATGTCGGCGGTAACTTTGAAGTTATAAGTCACGCCGGCAGTGAGATCAAGAGTATCGGTGAATGATTCCTGGACACCGCCTCCCGCCGGACAGCTGACGGTATCATCAGCATGGTCAAACGCGGTGGCGTCTTTCGGACCAATGACAACAGTGTTGGTGTCTTCGTTCCAAACTTTGAAGTCGGTAACGTCATCCCAATCCGCTTCAGTGGTTTCGGTGTCATATGTACCGTCTCCAGCTTGGTCGGCGCAGAGAGTGAACTCTGTCTTCTTGATTTCAATGTTGCTTGCGGCAGTCATTGAATATCTCAACAAAGTAGCATCAGTCACCGTGGTACCAACCGTGGTAGCGTTAGGACCGTTGAATACCAAAGTCAACGCCCCACCTTGAAGCGTCAAGGTGGTCGCTTCGGCGGAAGTATCAAGAGTATTGGTGCCTTCGGCCATACCATTGCCATATTGGTCACCAATCGCTAAGAGGTCGGAGTTGTTCTCAAAGTAGAGAATAACGGTCTCATCTTTCTTGCCACTCACGTCTCCATAAACCTTGAAGGTAGCATTACCACCCTTGGCAATGGAGTATCCCGAACCAAGATCAAAGACGACATAACTGTCGGAAGTAACTGAACCCGACCATTCTGTTGCTCCGGTCTTTAGTTTGAGATTAGCCATATCGGCCGGTTTCAAAGTCCCGCCATTTAACATCGTCAAACGCTTAACGGAAGCGCCTTCGGTGTTAGCCGTAAATTTGAACTCCGCAAGTTGAGCTTGCTTCTGACCAACCGTTGGGTTGGAAAGTGAGCCAACTTCAGCGGTATCAATTGTACCGGATGAAGCGCCCGAGACAGAAAAGTTATTACCGCTCAAAGGTGTTCCAGAAACGGCTACGCCACCAGTGGCAACAACACTTCCTAACTGAATATAGTTGACGTCACCAGCTGTAGCCGCAGACATATCAGCCACGATTGAGAGGTCTTTTGAACCACTCACGGCGATATTCAATAAGAATGTAATTTCGCCGGACGCGGACGAAAATGATTTGCCAGAAACTAATCTCTTGGCTCCATCATAAACATAGACATCGCCGAAATCGGCTGTTAAACCGGCGCCCAACCTCTTAACGGTCAAAGTGTTAACCGTACCGGAACCACTAACTCTGACTTTCAAGTACTCAACACCAACGGCATTTTTGGTGATGGTTTGAGCTCCCGGGTTGCCAGGGGCTAACGACACCGACAAAGGTCCGGATGGGACCGGGGTTGCGCCCGGGACGCGGACATAGCTCGGAATCTGATTTACTGAAGTATAGGCAGAACCAACTGAATACAAATTGAATTCAGCTTGGTTGATGACGAAAACCTTTTTGAAGAAATTCGCGTCATCGGCAACAGCTTGCGCGCCTGTGGTATTAACCCAATGCAACGAGGCCACGTCTTCTCCTGTAGTTTCCAAACCATAAACCTTCTCGGTTCCATCAACTCGGAACAAACCAGAAGTTGGGAAAGCATCGCGGGCCGCCGCAGAAACACTCTTTACACTTGCAAAACCACCGAGGTGGCCGTACAAATTAAAGATAGCAGGATTCAAGAACAATCTCTTGTAACCCTGTTCATTAACGATATAGACATCCGGATCCGAAGAACCAGTTGCGCTAATCGTATTGCCTTCCGTAAGGCCATAGTCCGACGGAACGGCCGCCACCGCTGTCAAAGGCGCGAGGTAGGCAGTTCCCGATAGCGTCAATAAAGTCGCTATCGAAGTAAGAGCCGACACAGTTTTTACAAAAACTGGTCGAGCTCTGTTTAATGAATTAGACATTTTGTTTTTACTATTTATTTCTATTTTGCGGTTCCAGTGCCGATCGTTAAATACGAGGACACTTTATGAGACACAGAACAGAATTTTAATTACGAGACGAAAACAACAACTACCTTTTTATTTGTAAAAACTTCTTGCGCTTTTGCTCGACCAAGCAATTTAAGAAGTTCTTACCTCTAAAACTTAATCTAAACTAAACACAATCTTAAAGTGGAAATTTAGTAACTTTCTCTTCTTGAGACAATCTTTTCTTTTCACCTAATTTTCAATGTTCTTTCCTGGCCCCCACACCTAGTCAGCGAATGTCTGCGACGCCGAACGGCTGTCGCTGACTAGGTGTAGGGGTCACTCAACCCAAAAATAACCAACACTGGTTATGTTCAATAAATTTATCGAGAATGTTACATAGATTTTGGCTGTTTTATACTCGCTCGTACTCTCGCAGGGCACCGCGTCGCTCGCGCTCCTTGCTTACTTGTTTTATGGCCCATTCTAATGTTCATACATACTATCGCACCTACCCAAAGATGTCAACGTATATCTATATTTTTGCTGGTTCTAGCCATATCTGGGACTCGCCCCAATATAACCATTGAAACTAATTGTATCCTGTTTAAAAAAGCAAGCAAGGGCTTAATTGTGGATAAATCAAGGCCCTACCGTTATTCTACTGTTATATAGTCTTTCATCTTCTGAAACCTTGCTGTTTTAATGTCCTTTACCATCATGATATCTTCTATCTTCTGAAATGGGCCGTTAGCATTCCGGTAATTAATAATGTACTGAGCACGAGCTGTACCAACTTCCGGAATCTCTTGTAGCTCGATGTAACTAGCAGTATTAATGTTTATTTTAGTCGACTGCGGGGAAGAAGTAGGAATTGGGGTCACAGTTGGAGTTGGCGACGATAATGGTGTTAACGATAATGGTGTTGGAGACGAAGTTTCCGTCAGAGATGGGCTAGCCACTGGTTGGAACGTAACAGGAGATGGTGACATTACTGATGTCGGTGTACGACTAGGTGACACCGATGGTGACACAGAAACATATTGATTATTGTCATATATCAATGGTGACATGGTTGGTGACACGACTGGTGACATAGAGGTGACATTGGTGACATTCTTTAATGTCACCACTTGTTTTAATGTCACCATCGGTGTCACCATGTCATTAGGTGACATTTTTGGAGAAGTAGTAGTGTTGGCACCTAAAAATGCCAAGAGGCGACCTCCATATCCCGGTCCATAACTAAATCCCAAAGTAATAAGAAAAACTGCCCCCAAAGAACCGACGAATATCCATCTGTTCATGACTCATTATAAACGATTACACTGCGGAATAATATACCGC
>ERZ1292625.3460-Hain-H41-01um-R1-3460-length-12824-cov-5_pt1 | contig 12824 bp, 13 predicted proteins | sample MGYA00564400_ERZ1292625 | MGnify/ENA primary metagenome ERZ1292625 (study PRJEB36523, sample SAMEA6512639) | groundwater metagenome | collected 2019-01-08 | study: AquaDiva: Metagenomics assemblies of 32 groundwater samples
AATATTTTAAATCAAAAATGATTTTTTAAATAATTTTTTAAAAAAAGAATAATGAATTCGATACTGATTCGAAACTTTGAAAAACTAAGAAATTTTTATAAAGATATCGATGACAAAGGCAGAATGATAGCTTATAACAGAGCTTTAGTAATTCTAAGATCTTTTGAAGAGGAAATTGTAAATATTGGTCAATTGAAAGGCATCAAAGGTATTGGAACAACGATTATTTCAAAAATCGATGAATTTCTTAAAACAGGTGAAATTCAAGCTGTAAAAGAGATTACTGAAAGTAAAAACAAGAATCAACAACCTACAATCGTTTTAGAATTTGAAAAGATTTGGGGTGTAGGTCCAGTTAAAGCTAAAAAGTTGTTTGAAGAACATAAGATTTCAAGTATATCAGAACTAAGAAAAAATATGTTTCTTCTTACAGATCAACAGAGAATCGGATTAAAATATTTTGACGAACTTCAAAAGAAGGTTCCAAGAAAAATTATTGAAAAGTTTGAAAGTATGCTTGAAACAGTGTTTGAAAACGATTCAATGAAATTTAAGATTACAGGTTCTTACAGACGTAAAAAGAGCGAATCTGGTGACGTTGATTGTGTTATTACATCACCAGAATTATCTTTGGAAAAATGTGTAAGCAGGATGATTAAAAGCGGTATCATCATCGATACATTATCAATGAGAACAGAGAAATTTTTAGGTGTCGGTAAGGTTGATGATTGTATTTTTAGATTGGATATCGAGTTTGTGGATAGACAATCGTTTGGTTCAGCTATATTGTATTTTACAGGTTCAAAAGAATTTAATATTTCAATGAGAAGCGAAGCTAAAAGACAAGGTTATTTGTTGAATGAACATGGTTTGTTTGAAAATGGAAAGAACGTGTTGGATTGCCCTTCAGAAAAAGATATCTTTGAGACTTTGAAAATGAAGTATGTGAAGCCAGAAAATAGATAATTTAGAAAAATGATTTTTAAAAAAATTTTTTTAAAAATTAAAATGAATAATCAAGTAGTATTTGAGAAGCATAACAACAGAGAATGTGTTAAGATTTATGAAAATTCCATTCTTGTAGATGAGAAATGGTATGAAAAGAAAAATATTCTTCTTTGTCATTTCAAATATTTTAACTTGGATTGTCAAGACGGAGATTCGCTTAAGAAAGAAGAAATGTGGTATAATGACAAAGGTGAACTTCATCGTGATGATCTTCCCGCTGTAATCAAGTATTATGAAAACGGTCATAAGAAACAGGAAGTATGGTATCAAAATGGATTAATGAGTAGATTAGATGAAAACGATCTTCCGTCTTTAATTTCTTATTATCAAAGTTGGAATACAAATGCTTGTGGAAGCATCAAAGAAGAACATTGGTATAAAAATGGATTAAAGTATCAAAGACCAGATATGGTTTCAAAACTTTATTATGCTAAAAGTTTGAATGACGAACAACGAGGTGACGTTATAAGCGAAGAATGGTTTATGACATCATAATTTTAAAAATGATTTTCAAAAAAAAATTTTTGAAAATTAAAATGAGTTATATGAAAAGATGTCTTATTGATCACGATATTTACCTTAAGAAATTAACACATTCTAGAAACATTGTTATTTTCATTTATAACGATGATTTAATCCCTGTGACAAAGAAGGATTTAAAGAAATTACTTTCCTCTTGGACAGAAGGTTTGAATACTGCGACAAACAAAACTAGTCGATTTTTCAAAATTCCTGGAGAAATCTGGATTGATGAATCTCTGCTTAAATGCTATGAAAAAAAATATAATACTATCAAACTACAACGAAAGGGTGGATTTACATCTAAGTATGATTGGTATGAATCGGATGAATGTGATTGTTATATCGCACTTCCTATTCAACGAAAAGAAATCGATTCCGAAGAACCAGACACGTTTGAAAATGAAGAATCAAAAATCGAAGGTAATATCGATTGGAATGAAATTAAAAAACAAAATGAAATTGAGAAAGAAAAAGATACATACAGAACAGAAGAAGTTTTATTGGGTGATAATAGAAAATATGTTAAAGGATTCGTAAATAATATTTTGACCGATGAGCGACTGTTTGAAAATAATAAATTGAATAGTGTTAAATCACCAGATGGAACGGAACTTCCAGCTATGATTACATATCATGGAAATGGAAATAAGAGCGTGGAATATTGGTATAAAGATGGCGTTCAACATCGTGGATATGGTTTACCAGCTGTAATAAGTTATGATAAAAATGGAAAAGTAAGATCAGAAACAATGATTCTGAACGGAAAACAATATTGATGAATCGAATTAAAAAATGATTTTTAAAATTTTTTAATTTTAAAATTAAAATGGTTGAATACAAGACGGAAAACAAAGAATTAAATGATTGTTTTTATTCTGTGGCATACAGAATTGAAAACGGTGTTGCGACCATCTTTGAAGAAAGATGGTTTAAAAATAAATCGGGACATGATAAGTCTGGTGATGTGTATTTCCATCTCATCGAATATGATAAAGATGGAAATAAAACACTTGAACACTGGTATGATGAAAACAACGAATTACATTCTGATAACGATTCCAATCCAGCTGTAACTCTATATTATAAAAATGGAAACAAAAAACTAGAGGAATGGTTTAAAAATGGAAAGAAACACCGTGATAAAGAGCCAGCTCTGATTGAATACGATGAAAACGAAGATAAGAAAAAAGAAGAATGGTATCTTGACGGAAGTTTGATTTTGGGACGAATACCATGTCAGCAATGGATTTCTCATTCGTCGTGATAACAAAAAATAATAACTAATTTTTAAAAACTATTTTTTAAAAATAAATGACAGCTTCAATGATGATTGATTATGATAACATAATCGAAGGAAAAGGAAAAGATAGAAAAATTAGAAACGTCATTAAACCTTCTCATATTCCCAAAAATTACACTTTAGGATTGGTTGTCGAAGTGCCTTCAAAAGAATATCAAAAAATCTCTTCTTTACCTAAAGGCGAAAAAAGAGTTGACTATCTATTTTCTAATAATTTTGAAAACTCTATTCTCTTTCATTCTTTCTGTTTCTACAATAAAAAAAAGGGTTTATGTTTAATAGAATTTGAAAGCAAAAGTAACCTTGAAAAACTTCTTTTCTCTTTGCGTCAGACAATGGCCGATGCTTTAATTATTTGGATAAAAGTTAATATTCAGAACAGTAATTTCGATTCAATTGTTAAACAACTTTGTCAAGTTGGATTCAAGCATCCTTACATTAAGAATAATCAATTAATCATGTATAAAAAAAATAAAGAAAGTGACAATCAAGCTAGTAATTTCGTTTTAAATAAAATTCAAAATTTACTTCAAAATGAAGCTGATTCTTGCCATCTTTACGCAAGATTGACAAATGACGCAATTGAATACTTAAGCACAACTTCAGAAAAAGGTTTTACGAAAAACAAAGATGGAAGCTCATCACAAAAAGAAATGACAGGTGAATTGATTCTTAAAAATGCCGTTAATGAGAAAGACAAAATCATTTATGAGATTGATGTTAATCATGGAAGCGTTGTATCTGGTGAAGAAGAACTTGTCGACGTCAACAGAACTAGATACAATTTTCATTCGCATCCAAGAGAGGCATACGTGAGACATTCTGTTCACAAGGCATGGCCATCTATAGTCGATTTTATTGGTTTTTTCAGCTTAGGATCAGATACTATTTTTCATTGTGTCGCAACAATAGAAGGAGTATATATCATGTCTTTTGGAAAATACTGGCATACTAAACTGAAAGAGATTTCAAAAAGTTTTATAGAAAAGAATTACGATTTCGATCACAAAGAAGACATGACACCTTTGCAATACGTTGAAAAAGTTAACAACATAAAGTATAAAAACTACCCTATTTTCAAGCTTTGGTTTTTCAAATGGAATGAAGCATCAACACCATTTAAAATCGATTATTCACCAATCGAAGGTGTTTGTTTTGTTAATCAAGAATCGTTTGAATTTCATAAAAAAAATTTTTCTTGAGAAAAATAAAATGAGTTTTAATTCTGGAGATTACAATAATTATTCTTCTAATAGCGCTTCGTGTGCGTATGCTTCTCTTGGAGGATTGTCTGATGGTTATTCCATGAACGTTCCTCCTCAGGGTAAAGTTATTTCTGGTCGATATATCGTTCCAACCTGGAGTCCCATTTCATACGATTCTCTGACCGCCAAGGTTCCGAGTTGTTCTGGATATTACAACATCAATGGTGCTTATGGATCGAATGCTGCTTCTTGCCAAACCACTTATCGAACTTCGTTGTGTGGGTCCAAGTAAAAGTAAAAATGAATTTCAAATTTTTAAAAATTTGAAAATAAAATGAGCTATCTAAGCAAGTGTGTAAATAAAAAGGATTTTATGCTGAAAAATCTGAAACCATCTTCCAATCTGATTCTTTTTATTTTGTCAGACAACCTTTATATTGGTATGACAGTTTCAGATATGATTGAAGTGATGAAACAAGGTCAGAATCACTATTTTAAGAAGAATGGAGATTCGAATGATAACCAACTTGATACTTTCTTTCAAATTCAAAATGGAATTAATATCGATTCATCTCTCAAAAAATGTTTTGAAAACAAAAACAATACAATGAAACTGATTAAAAATGGTAAATTCAAAAAAGGTTTTGAAAAGACAGAAGAATGGTTTGATTTCTTTTCTGTCACTGGAATGGAAAGAAAAGGAATTTGTGAGAATGAAAAATCTTTCTTTGAGACAGAATCGGTTTCAATAGATCCCGATTCTGAAACTGAAATCGATTGGACTGAAGTTAAAAAACAAAACGAAATTAGAACTAAAAAATTGGAAGAACAAAAACAAAACGAAAGAAAAAATAGCGGTGATTACACCACTGAAACACTTTTTGATAACAATGTTAAGTGTGTTAAAAATTATAAAAATGGAAAAATTAAAAAAGAAACATGGTTCAAAAATAATTTACTTAATAGTTATAACGATTTACCAGCTGTAATTTCTTATTACGAAAATGGAAATAAAGATTTTGAAATATGGTATAAAAATGATAAATATCATCGTGAAGGTGATCTTCCTGCTTGGATTGACTATTATTATGATGGAGGAAAAAAGGGTGAGATGTGGTCTAAAAATGGTTTTTATGATAGAGAAGGTAATTTTCCAACTTGTATTGAATATTATAGAAATGGAAATAAAAGTCAAGAAAGATGGTTTCAAAATGATACATTGCATAGAGAAATTGATCTTCCAGCTTTGATCGGATATTACGAAAATGGAAATAAGAAAGAAGAAAAATGGTATCAAAATGGAAAATTACATCGCGAAGAAGACATGGGGATCTTTATACAAAATTTATTTGAACAAAATTTAAATATCGATTCTTTGGATGGTTCAAAACCTGCTCTTATTCTATATTATGAAAATGGTAATAAGAAAGAAGAAACACGGTATAGAAACAATAATTTACATCGTGATAATGATCTTCCAGCTCAAATTTGGTATTACAAAAATGGAAATAAGAGTGTAGAAAAATGGTTGGAAAATAATATTTGTCACAGAGCGTATGATTTACCAGCTATAATTGAATACTACGAAAATGGAAATAAGAAGAGAGAAGAATGGTTGTTAAATGGCGAAAAATATAGATACAATTATCTTCCATTATTGGTTGAATACTATGAAAATGGAAATAAGAAATTAGAATCATGGTGTAAAAATGATAAATATGATCGTGAAAATGATCTTCCAGCTTGGATTCAATATTATGAAAATGGAAATAAGGAGAAAGAATCATGGTGTAAAAATGATGATTACAATAAACATTATCTCTATTATCATAGAGATGGCGATCTTCCAGCTGTAATTAAATACTACGAAAACGGAAATAAGAAAGAAGAAAAATGGTTTAAAAATGGAACATTACACCGCGAAGCCGATCTTCCAGCTTGGATTCAATATTATGAAAATGGTATTAAGGAGAAAGAATCATGGTGCAAAAACGGTAAGCAACACAGAGATGAAAAACCAGCTTGTATATATTATTATGAAAATGGAAATAAAAAGGAAGAAGAATGGTGGGAAAATAATATTTGTCACAGAGGTCATGATTTACCAGCTATAATTAAATACTATGAAAATGAAAATGGAAATAAAAAGGTAGAAGAATGGTATGAAAAAGGAAGACGACATCGTTTTAATTCACCAGCTTGTATTTCGTATTATGAAAATGGAAATAGAGCAGTAGAATCATGGTATTTAAATGATAAATGGTATAACGTAGACGATCTGCTATCTTATATTTCGGATCTTAAAAAATGGGGAATTGGAGTGTAGAAGAATGGTATAACGACAATCAAAGACAACGTGATAATGGTCTTCCAGACTGGATTGAGTATAACGAAAATGGAAATAAGAGATTGGAAAGATGTGGCGACGAAACAATATGTTTCTAATAAATTATATAAAATAAAAATTGAAATTTAAAATTATTTTAAAATAATTTTAAATGATTCATATTTACACTGATGGAAGTTGTCTTAAAAATCCTAATGGCCCTGGTGGATGGGCTTTTTATTCTACATTGAAACAAGGTAGTGGAGGCGAGAGGTCAACCACAAATAATAGAATGGAAATTATCGCTGTGATTGAAGCGCTGAAAGAACATACTAAAGAAGTTGAAGAAAACAAGGAAGTTAAGTTCACCATATACAGCGATAGTCAGTATGTTATTAACTGTGCAACTGGAAAATTTAAAAGACATAAGAACCTTGATTTATGGAAGGAATACGAAGACGCTTTAAAAGGTAAGAATGTAAGCTTTGTCTGGGTTCGAGGTCACGATGGAAACGAGATGAACGAAAAAGTTGATTTTCTAGCTCGAAGTGAAGCTAGAAAATGGGAATTTAAAAAGTAGAATTATGTGTTTTAAATTAAGATAACAAGACTTTCAAAGCCTTGATATCCCTTTCTTCATCTTTTTCATTATTTTCTTCTCTTTCTTCAATCACCTCTTTTTCAACCTTAATCATCGGTTTCTTTGTCATACTTTCCAATAACACCTTTTCCTCTTTCACAACGTCTTTCTTTTCTTCCTCTTCAAACTCTTTTAACAACTCGCTTTCATCGTATACAGGACCAATTGGTCTTGACAACACTTCTGAAACTTCATTAACCCTATCGATTCCTTCTTGAACATCGTCCATTAATCCATCTACAAAATCTGGGTCACAATCCTTTTCTTTATTATATTTTTCAAGAACATTTTTGGTTTCCTTTGTCACATCAATAATTTCTTTTGAAAAAACTAAATTAGAAAGTGTATTCAACTGAGATTCAACATTCATTTTCATGTTAAATAATTTATTCTGTTCAGATTCAAACATTTTAACTTTTCTAAGACATAATAAAGCTTGGTTTCTATTTTTCTTAATAAATTGTTTAGCAAGTTCTCTCTGTTCTTCAATTTGTTTACTTAGAAAAGTATCTTTTTTATCTAACAAAGATAGTGTCTTTTGTAGATTTTCGATAGATGTTGAAATAGGAGTTTCTGTTTTCTTTTCAATCTTTTTCTTTTTACCAAAGAAGAATTCCATTTTGTTTTCAAAAAAATATTTTTTTGAAAATCATTTTTTAGCTACTGCACATTTCACACGAGTTTTCTTTGTCTTCGATATCTCTTTTTCTTTTACAAACCATTGAAACCGTTTCATCGCTTAGTCTACTTTTAAGAATTTCCGATTTTAACGAATCCACTGTCATGCTTGAAACATTGAATAAACGAATAAGATCATCGAAACCATTTTTAGAAGCGTAATTCAAATAAAAGTTTTCGACCTCTTCTAAACTTTTGGTATCGAATAGGTTTTCAACACCCATAAATTGTAAAACATTTCCTTCCCAATGATAGATCTTTTTACTTTCTAAATTTTCAATCTCTTTTTTCTGAACGGAACGTTTGCTTTTGATTCTTTGAATAGAGGAAATATCTAAACTGAACTTTCCAGCATCAACAACCGGTCTAGTTCTGAGATAATAAGACCATGTTTTCAGACCACCTTTCCAGCTTGCAAAATGACAACTTGACAGTTTCCTAAAATCTGGTGATGAAATAAAGAGATTCATACTCTGACTTTGATCGATAAAAGGCCCTCTCTCGATGGCTTGATTGATGATTGATGATTGTTTAATCTCATAAGCGGTCTTGTAGAGATCTTTTAGATTCTGTGGAATTTCATCGATATTTTGAATGCTTCCATTGTCAAAGATGATTTCTTCGTAAATTTCTTTCTTCCATAATCCAGCTTCGATTAAATCGTGAACAAGTTGTTCATTGATGATCGTGTATTCACCCGCTAAAGTTTGTCTTACATAATAGTTACTTGTGATCTGTTCGAAAGCTTCTGTATTTCCCATAATTTGAGAAGTTGAAGCTGTAGGCATTAAAGCGGTTAACAAACTATTTCTTGTTCCATACTTTTTCATATTCTCAATCACTTTAGTCCAATCGTAGTAAAGATTGTCTTGAGATAAATTCCAAAGAGCCCATTGAGGTTGACCTTTAGAAAATGGTGAATCTGCAAAAGTTTCATATGGTCCCAATTGTTTCGCGAGTTCAACAGACTCTTCTAATGCTGAAATATAAATCGTCTCGAAAATTTTTTTATTTAAAATTCTAGCTTCGTTCGATTCGAATGAATATCTAAGTTTTCTATAAGCGTCACTTAAACCTTGAACACCGATTCCGATTGGTCTGTTTCTTAAATTAGAATATCGTGTTTCTTTTGTGGGATAGAAATTACAATCGATAATTTTGTTGAGATTATAAGTGACAATTCTTGTAATCTTTTTGAGAAGGTCGAAATCAAATTCTGTTTTACCTTCTCTTTCTACAACAAATTTTGAGAGACAAATACTTGCTAGGTTACAAACAGCAGTTTCATTCTTACTCGAAAACTCGATGATCTCAGCACAGAGATTACTTGATTTAATGGTTCCTAGATTTTTCTGATTAGACTTGAGATTTGAAGCATCTTTTGAAAGCATGTATGGAACACCTGTTTCGAACTGATTCTCAAGAATCGAATTCCAAAGATCGATAGCATAGATTTGTTTGACAAACTTACCTTCGTTTTCGTATTTGATATAGAGTTTTTCGAATTCTTCTCCATACGCATCTGTCAAACCAGGGCAAACACTTGGACACATTAACGACCATTTCCCACCTTTTTCAACTCTTTTCATGAAAAGATCTGAAACCCACAGAGCAAGAAATAAATCTCTTGCTCTTAGATTTTCATCACCTGTTGGTTTTCTTAGTTCGAGAAAAGATTGAATATCTGCATGCCATGGTTCCAAAAAAACTGCTACACTTCCCTTTCTTTTTCCACCTTGATTTACATATCTTGCAGTTGCTTCTAAAACTTTACAGAGAGGAATAATACCATCTGAATCACCACCTGTTCCATGGATCAAGCTTCCCTTAGCTCTAACATCACTCAACGAAATTCCAATTCCACCTGCCCATTTGCTGATCATTCCAATATTTTTAATACAATTGAAAATTTCACTAAGATCATCCTCGCAATGAAGAAGGAAACAACTACTAAGTTGTGGATGATTCGTTCCAGAATTGAACAGAGTCGGGCTTGCATGAGTAAAATAAAATTGTGACATGTAGTCATAAGTTTCTTTGATTCTGACAAAATCTTTGGTATCTGAATGAATCTGAATTGCAACTCTTAGAAAGAGATGTTGTGGGCGTTCAATTGTTTTGTTATTAACCTTGAAAAGATACGATCTTTCAAGGGTTTTAAAACCAAAGAAATCGAAACCGTAATCTCTTTCATAATTTAACATTGACTGAAGTTGTTTCTCATTTTCCATGACAAAATCATAAAACTGTTTTGAAACTTTATTATTCTCAAATTGAATTTTGACAACATCAACATATTTTTCAAAAGTTTGTTTATGAAGGTTATTGATGGCTATTCTAGATGCAAATTTATTGTAATCTGGATGAAGGTGAATATTGGTTGCTGAAATATCTGCTGATAGTTTGTCAAGATCTGAAGTATTAATATCGTTATGAAGGCCTTTAATGGTCTCTTGAGTAATGTGAAAAATATCAACATTTAGACCGTCTGACAACCTTTCTAATCTTTCTAAAATTTTATCGAAACTAACCTTTTCTTTGGTTCCACTTCGAGTGGTTACATACATTTGAGTAATTTTTTCTCTTTTCTGAACTGACATATCGTTTTATTTTAGTTTTCAAAAAATTTAAAAATCATTTTTTGAAATTAATTTTTTGCACGTGCGAAGAATATTTGTCTGTTTAATAGTACTCATACCAATTCACCTTTCCATTTTCTCTAAAAAGTTCACCGTTACGATACCATTTTGCAGTTTTTAATTTTGGTTTTGAGGATATTTGTTTCGAGCCTGTTCTACGTATTTGTTTTTCTTTTTCAATTCCTAAATCGTAGTATACAATCCAAGCCGGAAGATCGGCTTCGCGGTGATATTTATTATTTTGATACCATACCTCTTCTTTCTTATTTTCGTTTTTATAATATCCAATTCTACCTGGAAGATCGTTATCACGATGACATTTGTCGTTTTGATACCACCATTCTACTTTCTTATTTCCATTTTCGTAGTATTGAATTGATGCTGGAAGATCGGCTTCACGGTGTTTTCGTCCGTTTTGATACCACCATTCTCTTTTCTTATTTCCATTTTCGTAGTATTCAATAAAAGCTGGAAGATCGGCTTCGCGGTGTACTTTATCATTTTGGCACCATGATTCTTCTTTTTTAATTCCATTTTCATAATATCCAATCCGAACTGGAAGATCGTTATCATGGTGATATTCACCGTTTTTATACCACCATTCTACTTTCTTATTTCCATTTTCGTAGTATCGAATATCAGCTGGAAGATCGGATTCACGATGCAATTTATTATTTTGACACCAACCTTCGGTTCTAATTTTTCCATTTTCGTAGTATTGAATATCAGCTGGAAGATCGTTATTACGATGAAATTCGTTGTTTTGATACCATGTTTCTACTTCTTTATTTCCATTTTTATAATACCTAATCCAAGCTGGAAAATCGGCTTCGCGGTGTCTTAGTTCGTTTTGAACCCATTCTTCTGTTTTCTTATTTCCATTTTCATAATATTCAATCCAAGCTGGAAGATCGGCTTCGCGGTGTCTTAGTTCGTTTTTATACCATTTTTCTTCTATCAAAATAAAATTTTTGTAAATTTTAATACATTTAACATTAACATCGTTTTCAAATTTCAATTCTTCTTCGTAATTTCCAGTTTTCTTTTTTCGTTTTAGTTCTTTTCTTACTCTCACCTCTTCTATCTTTTTTCTTTTTCTTTGTTCTAACAAAACTTTTCTCATGTCAACCTTAACTTCGTCTTCAATTTCGATTTCATTTCCATTCTCAATTCCATTTTCGTTTTCAAAATATGATCCTTCAATAGTGTTACTTTCAATTACATTTCTCGTTAAAGGTGTAACTCTGTAATACTCAAAAATTTGTTTTTCATATCCTACTCTGTACTTCCCATACTTCTCGAGTTTCATAGTATTGTTTCTATTTTGAAAACAATCCCTCAGAGACGAATCAATGTTAATTTCACATGGGATTTTAAAGAATAAATCAAGTTCATTCTCTTTACTTTTATTTTCACAACTGTCAACATAGTATCTTTTTTCATTTAAAATGATTTGTTGAAAATCGTAACGAGACAAAGGAATGTATTTCTTGTCATTTAAAACAAAAATAATTAGGTTTGAACACGCCTTCAATTTATTTAAACTAAACGTTTCTTTGATTAGACAATGTTCAAAGTAAGCCATTTGGGTTATTTCAAAAAATTTTTTTGAAATCAATTTTGACAAAAAAGAAGTTTTGGCCTTTCGATTACAGTCATTCTTTCTCTTCTTTTTTAGTAATTTTAACCATCTCGATAGTTTCGAACAGCTTCAAATTTTGTTTTCTTATTTCTGACAATTCTTTTTCGATTTTATATAACAGATCCATTTCTTCATCTGTAGTCGAATAATACCAATTATACAAAAATCCGTATAATTTTCGTGAGGCAAACACAGTTAGGTCTATGACAATTTCGGTTCCTTTAGAAATCAAAGTGAACAGAACCATTTATTTTTAAAAAAAATTTTTAAAAATGAAAAATAAAATTTATAGTCTAGAATTTTCAAATAAATGTCAGCCAAAAATACTAAACAATCGAAATCAGTATCATCTACTTTGGAACGAGAACTTAATAAATTGTTCTCTACCGAACAAGTAGCTCAAATTATGACCCTTGTTTCTTCTTCTGAAAAGCGAAGAAGAACTAAAGCAGTAAAAGATCCTAATGCCCCTAAACGATGGTCTTCAAATTATATTCTGTTTTGTCAAGAACGACGAAAGCAAATTGTAAGTGAATTCCCAGATGCAAAAGCTACCGATGTTACTGCAAAACTTGGTCAAGCTTGGACTGCGCTTCCAGATGGAGAAAAGAGAAAATACACTGAAATGTCTGAGAGAGACAAGGAACGATTCAATAGAGAAATGGAAGCATACAATGCTGGTTTGGGTGCTACTAACACCAGCACTGCTACTGCTGAAACTAAAACTGCGTCTTCGAGAAGAACTAAAACCGAGAAGAAGACTGAGGTAAGCCAACCAGTTCAATCTACTAAAACTGAAAAAAGTAACGCTGAAAAATCAACTAAAACCAAGTCTAGCAGAGCAACCAAGGAAAAAGAATCTGC
>ERZ1292625.3462-Hain-H41-01um-R1-3462-length-12813-cov-20_pt1 | contig 12813 bp, 4 predicted proteins | sample MGYA00564400_ERZ1292625 | MGnify/ENA primary metagenome ERZ1292625 (study PRJEB36523, sample SAMEA6512639) | groundwater metagenome | collected 2019-01-08 | study: AquaDiva: Metagenomics assemblies of 32 groundwater samples
GCAATGTCTCACCCAGCTTGCCGTACTGGCGCTCTTCGACGCCGGACTCGTCGGTTACTTTCTTGATGCGGCCTGCACGGTTGTAGGCCTCGTTCATGGCCCCGTACTCGTAGGAGACCGACGCGGTCTTGAGGCTGTTCGGGTAGTCGATGCCCATCAGGCGGTTGAAATCGTACCTGTAGCTGATCTTGTGGTTGTTGGCCGGGAACTTGCTCGTGAGGTTCCCGTTTGCGTCGTAGTTGTACACGGTCTTGCCGGTGTCAAGGTTGCTGATGGCGGTCCGGCGGCCGAGGTCGTCGTATGCAACGGTCGTCGTATTGCTCTTGTTGTCCACTACCCTGGTGATCTGGCCGAGGGGGTCGTAGTCGTAGGTGGTTTTGATCTCGGTCAGGACGGGCTGGTTCGTCTGGGGGTCCTTGATCCTGTTGTACTCGATGACCGACACGATGCGGTCGTCTACGTCTTTATACGAGATCTTGGTTCCCCTGAAGCTTGGGCTGTTTGGCTTGCTGCCCTCTGGGTCTATGACGGTCGTTTTGGCGTAGGTGTGGCCGTTGACCTCTCCGAACGTATATATGGTCGAGGTTTTTGCGTAGCGGTTCGAGCCGATTATCTCGGAGCCGTTTGCGTCAGGCGTCAGAACTTCCGTAGTGCGGTCAAGGGTGTCGTACGTAAAGTACGTGGCATTCCTGGGATCACTGTAGCCGACAAAGGCAAGGCTTGCAGCTTCGAACTTCGGCTGGCCCTGCTGCACCACCCGGCCCAAGTCGTCGAAGACGACCAGCCCGGAAACCGTCATGCCGTACACGCTGTTGACGTCGGCGTCCTTCTTGGTCTGGATGATTCTCTTCATACCGTCAACGTAGGTGACGGTCTTGATGATGATGGGGTCGCTTCCCTTGACCGAGACGGCCTTGTTGTACGTCACGGCCCGCGCAGGGGCGTCGAGGCTTTCGCCGTCCGCGGTGCTGATCGCGGGGCCGGTGTATACAAAAGCTATGGTCGGAACGCCGACTCCAGCCGGCGGCTCCGCATTGGTCGTATCATAGGGCCCGTGGACCGAGACCATCCTGCCGAATTCGTCATACTCGTTGACCTGATAGTTGCCTGCCAGGTCGCGCGACCACTTGAGCTGCCCGAAGAAGAAGTTGTAGTCCGCCTTGGAGTAGTAGGGACCGCCGTCAGCGGACGAGAAATTGTCCTCGATCCTCGTCACATAGGTGGCGACCTGGTCGTCGTAGGCGTAGGTCAGCTCGTAACCCACGGGGTCAGTGATCGTCCGGATGTTTCCGAAGTCGTCGTAGGTCATCCGCCAGAACGCGTTCGGGCCCTGGGTGTTGTGAAGCGTCAAGGTATCCAGGTTTCCGGTCGTGCTGTTATACGTCGCTGTTCTCTTGCGCAGTTGCGTGCTGCCGTGCTTCACGAGGATCGTTCCCGGTTTGATGATGTAGTTGCTCAGATCAGTATGGTACGTGATGGTGGCCGTGACGTCGTCTGCGTCGGTGAATACTTCTCCTTCATCATCAAACGTCGTCACGTTTCCGTACTTGTCGTATTCAAAGGTCTGATAGGTGTACTTATTGCGGTTGTCCTCATTCGTTTTCGTGCCATCATAGAAGCTTGATATGGTCTTGGTGAGGGCTGGGAAGAAAGCATTGGAAACAGGGTCACCGTTACCGTCCTTGACCACCTGCAACTGATGATCGCTCTCGGATTTCGACCAGACGAATCCCGGATTAGCCTTCATGTCCCTCGTTACCGTTGTCTGGACCAGGCCCTTCCGGTAGAAGTCGCTGTTATAGAAGGTCTGGACTATCTGCCTCGAGATCGTCTTTCCGGGGGCGCTCGTTTCCGTGACGGTCTTGAATCCGTAGAACTCGCGCTCGTAGCGGTCCTGATACCCGCCGGAGTACGCGTAGTCCGTGCGGTAGGTGTTGCCCATGCCATCCGTGAGCGTCGCCTTGGTCATGACCCACTGGCTCTGGGGCATGTCGTAGGTGTTGCCCTCGCGCAGATATTCTATATCAAATTTACCGCCGAGAGGTCGTTTAACAGTTTTCAGCAGGTTGGTGCGGTCCGTGCGGTTGATCGCCACCTTCAGACTGCCGTCGTCGGTCGAGTGAATGTGGTCCGCGTATCCGTCTCCGTTCACGTCGCGCAGGGTGGTTTCCTCGCGCGAAATGCTCATGCCGCCGTTTATTTCGGGGTTGACGATGATCCAACACGTCAGGATACACAGCGGTCCGATCGGGTAGACGTAGGATACGCCGGCGAACAGGTTCGCGCTCATGCCGGAGTTGATCCGATAATCCAGGCTGCCGTTCCACAATACCGGAGCGGCAAAGCCGGCGCCGGTATTGAAGCCCACCCGGATGGAGTTGCCGTCATTGTACACGCGGTCAGCCAGGCCGTCGCCGTTAATGTCCATGAGGGAGGCTTCATTCCGCGTAAGCGACGTGCTTACCGAAGGACCGCCGGCGAATCCTTTTACGCCGTCGCTGTAGCTGAAGGAAACGCTGCCATTGATGCTCGATCCTTTGTTCAACTTTACGGAACCCCATACCTCGGGAGCGGCGAACTTGTATCCCAGATTTAGTTGCGCGGTCAGCGTGCCGTCATTTTCGCTTACGCGGTCAGGCAGGCCGTCGCCGTTAACATCGCTCAGATCATAGTTTGTATATGACCTTCCGCCGCCCAGGCTTCCGCTCAGTCCATAAGAGGGGTTCTGAAGCTCCTCTTTCGCCGGCGGCTTGTACTTGCTCAGGTCTATCGTATTCGGCACAGTTCCGCCGGGGCTGATGGTGAGCGAGTCGGTCTCCGTGGAGCGCACCGACCCGAACCCGAGGGACTTGCTCCCCGACTCGAGCGTTCCCACCATGCGGGTATACTGCACCGCGCCGTTTCCGACCACGTCCGGGAACCGGTCCCCGTTCATGTCCATGAAATCGAGGATCGTCTCGCTCGGCGACTGGGCCACGCTGATGGCCACGTAGTATCCTGCCCCGAGGGAATCCTGCGAGCTCTTCGTGATGCGGGGCACGGCCGCTGCGCCGTTGAACCTGTCCGCCGTCGGAACGGAAATATAATCAAGGCCGAGACGCGACGAGCTCATGCGCTCGCGCGTAATCCACCACAGGTCGTCGGCGCTGATCCAACGGTCCCTGGGCGCTTCGGGAATCGCAAGATAAATATCGCGCGGAGCGGAAGATGCCTGGCTGGTATCATTCAGGTCGTAGTCTTCTTGTCTGTCGGACATTACGAGCAGTTCCTGGTGAATCGGCTCAGTAGCACGTGCGCGGTTGCCGTTATAGGCGATAGAGCCCCAGCCGCGGTATGGTTTTGAGAACGCCTTGGGAATCACGTGGCTGTGCAATGCGCTCGGTACATCCAAAATGCTCACCGAGGAGGTAATTCGGACAACCGCCCCGGCGGTAATCGGCTTGGCAGGCAATGCAGCGTCGGAAGTAGTGTAGTAGAAGGAGAGCGTGTCGTCCACCTCAACAGGAATGTCAAAGGCATAGGACGCCGGAATGACGGCGCCTCCCTGCTGAATCATTACCGTGCGCCTGAAGGTGCTGGTAGTTGCTTGCGGACCGCCTTGACTATTCGTGGTATGTGTATGGATCACATTCAACGTCAGGCTGCTGTTGAAATCGAATGAGCCGCCGCCCTGGGGCACAACGGTCGGAGTGATTGTTGCAGTCCCGGTCGTTGCAGCGGTTATCGTCTTCTTAGGTGGATTGGCCGCGCTGTCGAGTGATATGGCGACATTGGAAACCGTGACCGGACTAACGGCGTTTATATAGTGCACCGTGGCGCTGACGGCCTGAATCCTGCCTGCCAGGTTTGGATCCCGGGTGCTGAAGTCGAAGAAGATCTCGTCTCCTGTATTCACGGAAACTTCAAACGAATGCTGTTGAGGCACATAGGATGTGCCGCTTACAATCGAGATGACATTTTTGCCCAGGAGGGCCGTTCGGCGCTTTACCGTGAATACCACCTCACTGTTAAAATTGAAGGTCGGGTTGGCGCCCGTGGATGTGGGCGTAAGATAGGGAGTCACGAGGACCGTGCCCGTTTGCGAAGCTGTCCACGACTGCTGCGGTGCAAGGAGACTGTTCGACGGGTAGAATTCCACGTCATACAGCGGCGTGAGCTGGAGTATATAATTACCGTTATTGTCCGTCACCGTCACGGGAGAGCCCGGAGTCGGCCCGACCGGGTTTCCGTTCTCGTCTTTCGCGGGATTCCCATTCCCGTCAAGCGGTACGACGTCCGGATTGTATGCCTCTACGTAAAACACTTGCGGCTTCCATTCAATTTGCTGCAGGTCGATATCTGAATCGACCAGCACCTTCAGCACGAGAACGTCGTCTTTCTGGACATCGATATCATCGGCCGACGGCATAATCGTCCCGGTCTGGTCCCAGGCAAGCGCTGAGCGCTTGATTTCGACGTTGTTCACGTAGATCGCCAGCGTTACATCATCGGTCGTGATCCCCTTTTTATTGAGCTCGCCGCTGATGCGCAGTTTGCCCCTGAACGGCATCCGGATCGGGAACTCCCGTCCGCCATAAACAAAGTCGTCCCCTGCCGTGAACTGATACGAGGGTAGACTGTTTACGTCCCGTAAGGTCGTGGGCGCTCCCGTGTAGGTAATAACGGGGTTCCAGTTCACCTGATCGTACTCGCCGTCGAAGACGGACTGCACGCGGAAGTAGACGCGGTCGCCGCGGTGGACCGAGATACTGCCCACGCCCGCCGGCGTATGAACGGCGTAATCGTCGGCGAGGATACGCGCCGACCACACCTCGGAAGCTTCATGCTGGATGGCGACCCGCACGCCGTCGGCAGTCGTATAGTTGTTGGTCGCGCGCTCCTGCGCGGTATCTACCAGTTGCACCCCGCCGGTAATGCTGATGGTCCCGTCGTACGGCGCCACCCACCGGCGAACGCTGTCCAGGAGGGGATTTTCATCGATCAATTGCTCATACCGCTGGCTGAAGTCAGGAATCATCCCATTCGCGTTAACACTGCTCGCGCCTATGGGAACAGGGGTATCGTTGCTGTTCAGGGTGAACACCGGACGGCCGTTTGCATCCAGATGATTGAAATACACGACACCATCGCTGATCAGATCAATCAGTCCGTCACCGTTTACGTCGTTAAAATAGACCGACTGCGTGGTCATGGTGCTGCTGGTATCGTAAATGGCGCTGGCGCCGATGAAGTACCCCTGAACGCCCCCACTGGTCTGGTCGGTTTTGTCGCGGGAGATCTTCGAGATGCCCGTAACGGGATAGCTATCGCCAAATTGAATGCCTGTCGGGTTCGCATGAGGACCTGATGTATTGAGACGGTAGCAGAGGCCGCCGCCGCATTTGAAGACCTTATCAGACAGGCCGTCACCGTTGATATCGACCATGGCCACAAGACTCTCGCTTAAGCCCTTGCTCACGCCCAGCTTGCCGCCGATGGAAATGTACTTGGTGGGGAGCAGGGAGAAGCCAAGGTAGAGCATGCCCCCGACGTTCGTACCTTCGCTGGCGCCGATGGCGCTGGAACCCAGTTCGATGCCGAGGAAGTTCTTGCCGATACCGTCGTCCTGGGTGTTCCAGGTCGTGGAGGGATCAAAACCGCCGTACGTCGCCGCGCCGTTCCATACCGTGTCATAATACTCAAATTCATGTTTGTTGAAGAACGCGCCGTTTGCCCCATACTGGCTGACGACCTTCAACAGCGTCTTTTTAAAGGCCCCTTCGCGGTACTCAATGCTATAGCTCCGTATCGAGGCGCCACCGACGACTTTATCATTAACGAGCGTGCCACCGTAGGTGACTTCGATCCTGCGGAGCAGGTCCGCGGTAACCATCTTGAATCCGCCACGGCCGTCAATGGTCACGTCCGGGCGTCGATCCCGATCCGGATTAAAGCCTTCCACTTGGCGATCGCGAATAAAGGAGACTGCATAGGGGCCTTCAGTCGTTCCGTGGCCGGTGTAGGTAATGATACCAAGATAGAGCTGCGAGCCCGACACGCCGCCGGTTCCGTTCCCGAGGCCGGAATCCTGAACGCGGACGCAGTGATACTTTATAAAGTTTCCGTTCGTGTCGCGGATTTCCCGGAGCGCCCATTTGAAAATGTTCCCGTTGTCGTCCGTCAGTGTTGAATCGGTCGCGGGTCCGTTGGTCTGTGAATCTCCGCCATATAAATATTTTGTGCCGTTTTTATCTATGACTTCCCACCAGTAATTGCTCGGCAGCGTGCCGTGGCGAATAATTTTTTTGAACTGGCCCTCGATACGCATATGAAAAACTTTTTCACCAGTTCGCGGCATAAGCTCACCCCGGTGGGCGACAGGCGCAAGCTGTTGACCTTCCAGGGTATACGTTTCTGTTTCTTCGCCAGCACTGTAACGCGGAACTCCCCAGCGCGTGTCGATGGAAATCGCCGGCAGAGATATGTCCCAGCCCAGCCCCATCCATCCGTTGCCGCCGGAAGAGTTGTATGTAACCGCAAAATTCGGTTGAAGCTTGTTGCGTCCCGGCGGAACTTCGATGGGATAGTTAACATTCGCGCTCCCCATGCTATTGGCCTGGGGTGACTCAATGAGGTTTATGTTGGCGCTGGGGTCCGCGGCTTTGATGTCTTTAATCGAGTTCGGGTTAAATGATAATGCCTGCGGGTGCTCGGGCACCACGAGGGTGGAGTTGATGATGTCGGTGAAATGGTCGCTCTGAGACTCCACCAGGGAGAGGGCCGCGTCCACCTTCATGCGGTTCAGCTTCTGCCACCTGAGGAATTTCTCGTCGTAGTAGTACATGTTCACTTCATCATCAACCTGGCCCGCAGCCAGGAGCTGTTTGGAGTAGCCGAAAGTTATCTTGATGGGCTTGAGGAACTTGATGCCATGAGGCAGGAAGCGGTATCCGGCGTCGGGGAAGGTGACGTTGACCATTCCCGGATTGAGGTGTGCAAGGTCCGGCTCGGTCAGGGGGATGATCGTGATCTCCGTCTCCTTGTCCACCGCGCCTGCCGGGATATCGAGGGTCACGCCCTTGTACTGGATCTTCTTTGCCTGGCCCGGGGCCACCTTGTCCGTAAACTTCTCCCGGTTGTCGGCAAAGGGCGCATCTCCCCTGCTCTCCTTGTTCGGAGTCTGAGCGGCTGTGCTGCCGCTGTTTTTACTCAGAAGGAGGTTAAGCGAGGCCCCTGCCCGGGTCCCGTATTCTGACTTCACGAGCGGGTCCCAGGCCTCGTCATCTGGCTGGCTGTAGAAGCGGGTCTCGTCCTTGGTAAGCGAAAGGCTGAAGGCGCCGTCGGAGTTTGCCGAAGTCTTATTCTCGAAACTGACCTGCGCTGTTCCGTTTGCGTTCGAGGCCGGCGCTGCAAATCCCTGGATATAGGCAGTCCTGCCGAAGTACTCGCCGTCCCGGGGATAGCTGATCACGATGCGCGGCGTTGATGAGACAGGGCCCGCAGGGCTTGCAGAGACCCGAAGTTCGTTGATTGATCCGGCTGATCCGCCGGGCTTGAGCCGGAGGCTGCTCGTGCTGAAGACCAGCCGCAGGGCCTGGGTCTTTACAAGAGCGGGCATGGTTATGTCGTTCCAGCCTGCCTGGAGGGTGGCGAAGTCTATCTGCCAGCCTGTCTTTACATCCTGCCACAGGGTGCCGTTCTGGTACTGGACCGTTGCCTTGAGATTCGTGGGACCGGGAACGTGGAGCCTGATGCTCTCGGGCTGCACAATACGCTCAAAGTTTATCTGGATATTTTGATTGGTCGAAGAAGCGCGAATTTCGTATAAAGACGTGGTATCTCCGTCGTAAACGGCTGATGCCGAGACCGAGGAGACCACGTTCCAGCCGCTGTCGGTCTCTACGATGAGCTTGAGGCCGCGGATATACGCAGTCCCGCTCACCGACTTAAATTCAAACGTATTTTCTCCCTGTACAAGCCACACAGGATTGATTTCTTCAATGAATGAGGCCCACGCGGGGGTTGTTCCTTCAGGCTGTGAAATGGCAAACCCGCCTGTCCAAGACTGACCGTTAATGCGCTTCTGGACACTTACTGATCTATAAATGTTGTATCCGTCGTACATGATGTACGCACGCTTGAACAGCGCGGGATTTTGAGCGAGAGAAACAGTCGCCACTGCAGACGTCTGTACCACGGTGCTGTCGGGGACAGTGATCTCCGAAGGCACGGCCCCAAATTCCAAAAGATGAGCAGAACCTTTTGAGAGAAGCGCAATCGCCTCCTGCGGCGTCTTGATGCCTTCCAGGGTAGAGTATGAAGCGCTTTCTATCACTCCGGACTGTTCGCTTCCCCAGATTTCAAGTTCGCGCAAACCGGCAGTCACATTTCCCTGGGGCACGAATTCCAACTGAACGTGGGAGGCTGTAAAAGGCGCTTCTGTTGTCAACGTATTCCAGGAGGCTGCATTAAGGCCAACAAGCGAACGGTCGGACAGGGAAGGCACAGGCTCCCAGGCCCCGGCGTTATCACGGTAGACATTGAGCCGATATGAGGAGGCGCCGTACACGCGTATGCGGGTCACGGTCTTAAGCTCAGGCAGGCTTATCGTGACCCTGGCTGTCTGGGACGGCATATAGGCCGTCTCGGTATCCCGGTCGAAGAGTCGCCAGACGGCTGCCATCTCCGCCTGGGCGGCATCCGGCGGCAGAGTGGATGTGTCCACACTGACCATGGCCGGCGTGAGCTTTACTGGATCAGATGCCGGCGAGACACCCATAACTGCCGCCGCAGCAATAGAGATGATCGCCCCGAGGGCAATTGCCACCAGTCTGATTGTTCCGTGCCTGAACATACGAGCCTCCATAAAGAATTCAAGTGTTTATTATGAGTAGCTTTTTTTTATTCTCTCGTCACACTGAATGTCCCCGAAATAGTCAAAATATCTGATACATTTGAGACGTTGGCAACCACGACATTATCAAATGAGCCTGTGATACGTTCTCCGACCACACCTAAAGTAGTGAGGGTCAATGTTCCGCTCGTGCTGGAATAAATTTTGCTGCCGTCCGTATACGTAACCTTGGTCACAGTACTAGTATTATAAATCTTTGGTGCGGTAATTCCATCTACTGCCATGTTCACTGCCTTTGTGCATCCGCCGTTATTAGTAATTCCACTACACATATCGACATACGTTTTTTGTGGCGTACCGGAAACTGTGCCGGTCAGCAGCGGGTCAAAGGCTGCTTCGTTATAAGTAGTTGTTGACGCGGGGTTCGCAATGATAACAGTCATCGTATCACCGGTGCCTCCGCCGGGAGTACTTCCCCCTCCGCCTCCACCGCCGCAGGAAGCAAGCAGAGATACGATGAAGATCAAGACCATCAATTTCATTATGAGCGGTTTTTTAAACATGGCAGCCTCCCGATATTCAGGTCGAATCGATGTTACGATCAAGCCTTGTTTAATCTCTTCTCAACTCCCCAGCGAGGAGAGAGATGACGCTTTACTGCGCAGTAAACGTGTAATAGGTGAAATACGTATCCGACATATCCACCTGCGTACCAGGCGTGGGCGGCGGCGTTGCTTTCGTGGTGGTCATGTCCAGCGCGCTGGCAGTCACATATACGTCATACACTATGCCTTTGGTAAAGGTGTTATTAACAATAACTGCCGCGTTTGCATTCACCCATCCAGCGGCAATCTCGGTGTAAACACCATTATTCGTGCAACCCAGAGGTTCATTCACGCTGCCCGGTCCAACGCAAGTCCAGATATTCACGTAATAAGACCCGGCACCCGGCACAGGATTCCAAGTTACGGTGCCACCTCGGGAGGGCGTCTGAGCCAAACTTATACCTGTAGCAATTGGAAACTGTGCCGTTAGATTCGGGATTGTAAATGTCTGAGTGAGCTTGGTTCCTCCCGATGAAACAGCGGTTACAGTGTAACTGCCTCCTGTGGGAACCGCGCCAAAATCCCAGCAAATGTAGTGGCTGTACGTACCCGGATAGGTGAACGTAATCGGTACCACTGCCAGGTCGCCGGGACCGCTTACGCTGATGTTCCAGTCACTCGCCGGCGGCGCCGGTGTTGTAGTTGTCGTAAGAATGGATGTCCAGACGACGAAACCGTAATGGGGGTTGCCGTTGCCATCTGTACCTTCATACAGCACTCCGCCTCTCGCGTTTAGTGAGTACCCGCCGCCGATTACAAAATCCGTTGTTGCAAGAGAAATATTTTCCTGGGGAGGTAGAGAAGGCGATGGTGACGGATCAGCCATCAGGTCGGTTCGATCTTTTGTATGGGCGAATACTTCGATGAGATAACTTCCGTCATCCAACAATGTAGGAAGAGAGAACGATGTCGTGCTTGAAGGAAGATAATCGTTTGTCACCAGTGATCCGTTGCCGTCGGTGACCTGGTAGTAATATGAACCGGCACCCGTTACGGGATCCCAGGACACCGCATTGGTGGACCTTTTGAGATTAGCAGGAGGCAAGAGGATTTCCGTGTTATCGATATAGAAACTGTAGGAAAGAGTAGTGGTCCCGTTTGAGGCAGTGGCTGTATATGTGCCGGATAATGGATTGAGACCGACCCACCACCACGTGATATAGCTCGATGACGAACCGTCGTCATAATTCACGGTAAGCGGAGAACCGATTCCCGGTCCGGTAATGGTTATCATCCAGCCCGCTGCGACACCAGGACCGAAGCCCTCGCTGTCACGAAGGGTCGCAAGAACTACAAGGCCATTCGGTGTAGACCCGTCATTCAGCGTCCCGCCCGAGACCTGGAGAGTGTACCCGCCGCCGACATTCGCAGGTCCAGAAGGCCCGCTGCTTCCGCCGCCGCCGCCGCAAGAGGCGAGAAACAGAAGTAAGATGACGGAGGACAGAAGAGAGAGGAGGGAAGAGGGAAGAGGGACGAGAGAAGACAGAGGATGGACACCGGAGGACCGACCTAAGAGAATATATGAAAGACGTGAAGTCATGCGCAAGCAGAGGGCAGAGAGCATAGAGGAAAGTCGAGAAATAAGGGACGAGGGAGGATTGGCGAATGCGGAATCATGCGTTCTGGAACTCATAAAGCCCCCTTAAACCTGAAAACGGCAACTGGCCACAAATTCCAAAAGTAGGCGCTTCTAAGCGACTCAGATTAAATTCCTTATTGACAGCCCAGTATTCCGCGCCTGAAACAGAGGCAAAGCGGCGAATTGCCGCCTGAATTTCCCATTATTCAATTTTTCCAATGCGTTACAAAACAATTGAGTCGTGGAGAATCCACAAAGAGTGTAATACTTGTTGCTATAAACTATAAGTAGCACAGACAATAACTTTTTGTCAAGCCCATTTTCAAAAAAATTTAACTTCAATAAGAATACGGATACCATGGTGTTAAGGCGGACCAAAGGGCGATTGTCGGCCGATTGCTGGATGCAGGGTAAAACAGTTTTGGCAGGAAAATGTGGTTGCGGGAAAGGGGGGCAGAGGGGGGGACTTCAGACGGAGGACGGAGGAGGGAAGACAGACGAGAGGTGCATGCAGAGGGCAGAGGGCATGGGGCAAAGGGCGTGGGGCATGGGACAGAGGGAAACTTCGGAAGGAGGACGGACGACGGAAGAGGGAGGAGGGAGGAGGGATGCATGCAGCGGACAGAATAATCGGGTGCGGAGATGCTACGGCAACGCGGTTGCCTCGCTCCAAATCTACCTCTCCGGCATGAGCTTGCCCTCGACCATCCTGAGCACGCGGTCCGCCCGGAGGGCGAGCTTTTCATTATGGGTCACGATGATGAAGGTGGTGCCCTTCTGTTTGTTGAGGCTGGTCAGGAGCTCGTGCACGGCCTCGCCGGTATGGGTATCGAGGTTGCCCGTGGGCTCGTCGGCCAGCACCACGTCGGGGTTGAGCACCAGGGCCCGCGCCACGGCCACGCGCTGCTGCTCGCCGCCCGAGAGCTCGCCCGGCCGATGGTGGAGCCGTTTCCCCAGTCCGACCTCGGTCAGCATCGTGGCCGCGGTCCCGGCGGCCTCTCCCCTGTCGCTGTTCCTGATGAGCGACGGCATCATGACGTTCTCGAGGGCCGTGAACTCGGGCAGGAGGTGGTGGAACTGGAACACGAACCCCACGCGCTCGTTGCGGAACCGGGCGATCTTGTCATTCTCGAGCCCATAGACGTCCAGCCCGCCGTAAAGCACCTTGCCTGCGGTGGGCCGCTCGAGGCCGCCCAGGGTATGGAGGAAGGTGCTCTTGCCCACGCCGGACGCGCCCACGATGGCGAGCATCTCCCCTTTCCCGATCTCGAGGTCAATGCCGTCGAGCACGTGGAGCGACTCGGGCCCGCTCATGAAGGTCTTGCGCAGCTGCTGTATAATGATGAGCGGGGGTGCTATTTTCTGCCTCCCGATTTATCGGATTCTTTCAGTTTCTCGACGGTCTTCTCGATGGTCTCCGCTTTTTCTTCCATCTTCTCCTTGACGTCTTCGGCCTTCTTGCCCATCCCGGTGACCCATTTTCCGGCCTGCTTGAGCATGTCCCCTCCGCCCACGAGGATGAACACGACGATCAGCAGCGCAATGAACACCACCGTCAAAACAAATCTTTTTATGCTGCCCTGTCCAGCCATATAAACCTCCTTAAAGTACTTTACAGACTGACATCTTGAATTTTGAGTCAAGTTTTTACCACGGAAAATGCCACGGAGTCTCACTGAAATGATGAGAAACATATTATAAAGATTGTTTTTTGCTCTTTCCGTGCGCCTCCTCCGTGCAACTCCGTGGTAAAGTTTCTTTTATGGTCTGAGGTTCACCTCGTTAACCATAAATTC
>ERZ1292625.1405-Hain-H41-01um-R1-1405-length-28904-cov-6_pt1 | contig 12811 bp, 12 predicted proteins | sample MGYA00564400_ERZ1292625 | MGnify/ENA primary metagenome ERZ1292625 (study PRJEB36523, sample SAMEA6512639) | groundwater metagenome | collected 2019-01-08 | study: AquaDiva: Metagenomics assemblies of 32 groundwater samples
GCGATCACGCCCGTCGCTCCCTGGCGAAATGCTGCTCGACCTTCGCCTCCACAACACGCTCCAACAGGTCGGCGAGCAAGTCCATGTCAGGCGGCCTAGGCGCCGGTAGTCCGGCGCGGTGGGCGAAAGGAGGAGTCCGGGTCTTGTCCGGTGGCCTCCGCGATCCTGCGAAGGAGAGCGTCGCTCGGCATGTGCTTGCCGCGTTCGAGGCGCATCAGGTGCCGCCGGGTGATGCCCACGAGCGGCGCGAAAGCCTCCTGTGAGAAGCCGCCCGCCACTCGTGCGGAGCGGATCTGAGCGCCGAGCGCGGCGTACGGGGGGGTCGTCGTGACTGTCATGGGACACGATGATGTCACAGGACATGTCCCGCGTCAAGGGGGTGTCTCTAGCGGAGAGGCTTCCCAACCGTCACGCTATGTCCCGTGACACGCTCACCGTCGGAAGAGATCAGCGCGGCGCTCGCCCGGAAGAAGAAGGGCAAGGCTTGGCTGGCGCGGCAACTCGCGGAGAGGCTAGAGCGAGACGCCGAGGATATGCGCCGCTACGTGGGTAGATGGACGAACGAAGGCGTCATCCCCGAAGAGCCGTTCCGTAGTGCTCTCATCGAGATCCTGGGCGTGCGTCTCAACGGCGCTCCAGGACCTCGCGTGCGCGTGACTCAGTGGGAGTCTGAGGTTCACGCCCTCCGGGGAGAGATCGCAGGCGTGCGCGAGATCGTAGAACGGGTGGAGCTACTTCTGCGAGCAAGCGGCTGACAGCTTCTCTCAACAGCCGCACATCTTGCCGGAGGGCGGAGATCTCGCTCATGGTCGGCGGCTCGCTCATCGTCGTGGCGACCGCAGGACGCGCATGGAACGTATCGCGGGTGACTAACTACGGTCAATCACTCGCGAGAGGGAGCGTGACAAGATGAAGCTGACCACGGCCATCGTTGGAGTCGCCGTCCTCCTGACGCTCAGTCCCGCCGACGCGGCCGCCCCACCCGCCAAGCAGATCGCGACGCTCAAACGGCAGGTCGCGAAGCTGACCGCGCAAGTCCAGACGCTCCGCAACGACAAGGCGGCCCTCCAAGACGCCGCGGTACTCGCACTCACCGAACGCGACCAGGCCCGGGCTGCGCTCGCGACCGCAGAGACGGCCGCCTTCAACCGGACGATCGAGGGGATGCCGCTCGCGCAGATGATCCGCGACGTGTTCCCCATCCTGAACCGACGCTTCAACACAGCCGGCGACGACTGGCGCTCGAGCGTCTACCGGAGCTCCGGATACGTCAGCTACGACTTCGTCTGCTTCGCCTGCGGATGACCCGGGAACGACAGAAGAATCCCGCCCCCAGCCGAAGCTAGGGGCGGGTGGCGGCGACCGGGGGGTAACGCGATCGCCACGTATGACAACTGTATCGCCCGGAGGGCGGCGGGGCTAGTCCGGGATGCGTTTCGCGCTGTCGCGGTAGGTGATGGCGACCCAGAGGCCGAGCGCGCTGTTCACGGCGACGCTGATCGCGGCTGTCTGCGCGTCCGTCAGGTCCACCCCGAACGCCGTGACGAGCGCGAGCACACTGTTCACGACGGCGACGATCTGAGCTTTTGTGGCATTGGTCATGATGTCCTTTCTAGCGGGTGGTCAGGCGGCGGGGGCCAGGGCGTCTCGGATCTGGCCGAGCAGCCCGATCGTCGCTTCCTGATGCGCGACGTTGTCGGCGTGGCGGTGCTCGGCGTTCACCTCGTGTTTCTGCAGCGCGAGCAGCACGGATGCCTGGTCGCGCTTCTGGAGGTCCTGCACCGTCGCCTTCAACGAGTCGATCTCTAGGCGTTGCTCGGCGAGCTTCGTCTCGTGGCGGGCGACGGTCTGTTCGAGCTCGCTGTTGCGGCGGACGAGGTCTTCGTTCTCACGGCGGAGGGTTTTGCTTGAGCGGTTCCAGCCTCGGCTTTCCATGATCCGGTCGACGAGGTAGGCGCCCGCGACGAGGAGGAGCGCGACATCGGCGATGCTGAGACTGTGAACACCGCTCACCGGATCGTTCCCTTCGGGCGGCAGGGGCAGGCGTTCGCGGCGAGCGTCCCGTCCGGGTCGAGTCGGCGGGCCTTCACGTTCCAGCGCACCTTGGAGAGACGCTTCGGCTTCGGATTCGTCGTGGGCGTGAGCCACGGGCGGGCGCGGGCAAGGTCGAGGAGGGTGGAGACCCTGAGCGAGCCGGTGTCCCAGTGCGCGTTCTCGGGCACGTCCACATGCGCGTACCAGCCGGGCTTCCGGCCGAACGGCTGCTTCGCACCCTTCGCAATCCTCCGGGGGTTCGTCTCGGTCGCCCACACCAGACCAGACTTCAATGTGTCCGGCCACGGACGTTCGAGCGGGATCCCGCAGGCTGTCTCGAGGGTGGCGAAGAGGTCGGCGAGAAGGCCGAGCATGCCCTCGTCGATCGCGGCGCCTTGGAGCGGCCAGGTGGGAACCCACGGCTCGAGCCTGGAGAACTCGGCGATCTCGACCTGCACACGGAAGGCCCGGTTCGTCTCGACGCCGCCGGGGTCGTTCTCGAGCGCCGAGGCGATGTAGCCGAGCGGGACGTGCTGCAGGAGCCGCAGCTTCCCTTTCACGTCGCGGCCGGCGGTGAATGTTGGGGCGAAGTGCTGGCGGAAGACGGCGAGGCCGGACTCGAGCGAGCCTTCGATCGTGTGCAGGCACCCGGCCGGTGGGGCGTTCATGTCCACGAGTACGCCTGGGTGCGGGCACGGGTAGTGCTCGACAGCGTGGCTGCCGGCGCGCTTGAGCCAGCCGGTCTGCATGGTGGTGCCCCTTTCGGTCAGCGGGTGGCGGCGAGGCGGGCGAGCTGCACGTCGGCGCGGATGTCCTGCGATTCGAGTTCGAGCGTGACGGTCTGCTCGGCCCCGTCGGTTTCGGCGCTGAGGATGTGGAAGAGCGTCTGTCCGTCGCGGCCTTGGGCGAACAGGTCGTCTTTGGCGAGGCCACGGAGGAGGATTGTGCGGCCGGCACGGATTTGGGCTGCCGGGGCGCCGCGGCCGTCGGCGGTCGCGATCTGCGCGGTGAGGGGGAGAACGATCTGTCCGCGGGCGGGAACCCAGCCGCCTTTCGCGGCGGCGGTCAGAGCGGCCACCTGCGCTGCCTCAGCACTGGTTGCCGCCGCTCCCGACACGACGAGGTCCTTCGTTTTCGCCTGCCGAACGTACGGGTTGGCCTGCGCGGTGGCGGTGGCGGTGGCTTCGGCGCCGCGTCCGCTGGCGGCGTCGGTGTAGGCGACGTAGACGGTGCGTGCGATCCCGTCGATCGAGCCGGTGAGGGAGAGCGATGTGAGCTTTTCGACTTCGACGATGAGGTCGGGGGCGTCGAGGTCGAGGGTGCGCCAGGTGAGCTCGGGGCCTTCCCAGACGGCCCACTGGCGGGTGTAGTAGCCGGCGACTTCCTCGACGACCGCGAGCGCTGAGTCGCGTGTCGCCCGCTCGATCGCGCGGATCGTGTAGTCGGAGCCGACGTCGACGATGCCGAGGCCGAGTCCGGTGACGAGCGCGGCGACGTCGCGGAGGATGGTGCCGCCGTAGAAGCCGCCGGCGGCATCCTCGGTCAGTGAGGTGCCGAGCAGCCGGATGTTGGTGAAGCGCCCGCGGATGGTGGTGGTGATCGCCTGCGCGCCGGTCGCCTCGAACGTCAGGCGGATCATCGTCGCCCCGGCGGTGCAGGCGACGTTGATGCTGCCGGTGCCGGTGGAGGGCCCGGCGAGCCGGTTCCAGGTGACGCCGTCCACGCTGTCGTGGACGCAGATGGCGTGGTTTGTGCCGACGACGTCGTAGTCGAGCATCACCCGGGTGAGGGTGAGTCCGCTGGGCGCGATGTACTCAGCTTGGTGGCAGTCGCCGGCGGCGGCGGTGCCGGCGTTCTGCGCACCCCGGATCTCAATGCCGACGAGTGACTGGTCGGAACTGTCGAACGCGCCGGTCGCGACTGCGTACAGGTCGCCGCGCTTGGCGAGTGTGTTGGTGCCGTCGGTGCCCTGCGCGATCTGCACGGCCTGCCAGTCAAGGTCGCGTTTCGACCAGATGCGGCGGACGCTCGTGTCTTCGAGGAGGCGCCGGTAGCCGAACCCGGTGTAGGCCGAGCTGACAGTGTCCCCCGCGATCGCGAGGGTGGCGTCTTCGATGCGGCCTTCCCAGACGATCGCGCTGTCGTAGACGATCTGCACATGGGCGAGGTGGGGGAGCCGGACGATGCCGGGGAGACTGAAGCTGGCGTCCCCGAAGCCTCCGACGGCAGCGGAGGTCCAGCGGAGCGAGTCGAGCAGCGGTTCGAGCGTGATCGGTTCGCCGCCTGCGGGGACGACGACGACCTGGACGACTGCCACTAGATGCCCTTGAGGAAGGCGAAGCGGGGCCTGTAGACGAGGCTGACCCCGAGGGTGAGGTTCGCCTGGTTGACGAGCGGATCGGTCGCTCCGGCGTTCGCGCGACGGATGCCGGCCATCACGTTCAGGTACGCGGCGGATGCGCCGCAGTAGGGGTAGCCGCCCTGGTAGTGCTGGGCGGCGCTTCGGATCCGCAGCGCGTTCGTTGTGGGATCGGCGGTGAGATCAGCGCTGCTGAAAAGGTGGAAGCGGGTATCGCGTGCGTCTCCGCGCACATGGAGTCGCCCGGCGTAGGTGGCATCGCCGATCGAGGGCTGGGCGAGCCCACGGACGAGCAGACCGCCGGGTGCGTCCAGGCGGTGGAGCCATGCGCCGGCGATATCGAGCGTGGCTGTGGCGGCGAGCACTGGGGAGGCGGATTTACCCCAGAGGCGCAGCTCGCCGACGAAATCCCCGGCGGAGGCTCCGGGCTGGGGGATGTTGAGCTCGCCGAGGTCGAGTAGCGAGAAGCCGAGGGATGGTTGCGCGCCGTAGGCGCCCGGGGAGCCGGACGCGACGGCGGGCGCGAGCGTGGCAACCTGCATGTTGCTGGCGAGCGGGGTGATCTCCAGCTCGTCTGCCAGGTCAGCGGTGAGCTGCCAGGGAGGTGCGCCAGATGGTGTCAGACGTGCGACGGCGAACAGGCGGTAGCGACCGCCCAGCAGCGGTGCCCAGAATGGCGCGTCGCCACCGTCGAGACCTGCCAGCTTGACGAAGCTGCCGACACCGCCGGAGTAGTAGCGGTGTCCCGTTGCGCCGAAGTTGGCGATCTCCGAACCGGCGGGGAAGCTCTGCCCGCCGAAGCCGCTGATCGGGGAGGGCCCTAACCAGGGGCGAACTCCCGCGCTAGGGCCGATCCACCATGAAAGGAAGTCCGGGAACCAGCTCCCGGCCGCCATCCCATGCGAGGCGGTCGTCCCTTGGATCACAAGCCGCCCCTCGCCGGGCACGTCACCTACCAAGCTGCTGAGCGCAAGCCTGCCCGGCACCCCGACGCTCGCCGACGACGCGAGAACAATCCACGTCGGCCAGTACCCGTACGGCTGCGTCTCCAGCTCCACCGTCAAGCGGCGACGCGCCACACGCTGAAGATGAACCGTGTAGTCGTCGAGCTTGACCTGCCCGCCGATCACATCGAAGCGCACCATCTCCGCGGTCGGCACCCCGTCCGGCTTCAGGTCAATGTAGGCGCCCGGCCGTGCGCTGCGCGAAAGGACGGCGTGCAGGGCGTCGAGCGAGAGGCCCGCCCCGCCGGACGCGGCCAACAGCGGGAAGCTCATCCTGCGCGCCCCCGCGTGCTCGAACGCGAACTGGCGACCCTCAGCGAACGGGCTCTCCGCGAACGTTTGCTTCAGCACATCGCGGGCGCCGAAGTCAGGCCCCTTCTCCGCGTCCAGCCACGAGCCAAGGTTCACCTGCGACCCCTGCGGACTCGTCAAGTAGTAGTTGTCAGCCACGGTCAGGCCCTCCCCGAACGACGCCGACGGTCGGCCATCTCACCGATCCGCAACGCAATATCACCCGACGCGCCGACAGCCTCCGCCCGGATGTACGGTTTCAACCAGCCCATCGCGTCATCGACGAAGATGCTCACCGCGACCGGACTACCGCCGCCGCGCGCGCCACCGCCGACCGCAAGACCAGCCAGACCGCCCATCCCGCGCAGCTTCGACAACGGCACGATCAGCTCCGGCTCCTTCTCTCCGACCATCGCGAGCGTCGGCCGGTCAACCAAGCCGCCCTCCGCGAACCCGGGCAGTCGGTAGGCCGGGCCGCCGCCGGGCGCGGGCCGGAACGCGATCTCACCGCTCACCGGGTCGTACACGATGTTGCCGCCCCCGGCCTGCGGAATCGTCACAAGACCAGCCCCGCCACCCCCGGTCGGCGCGCCCGCATACGGGGCACCCACAGGCTCGTCCAGACGCGACAACGCCTCGAGCTCGGCGCGCAACCGGCGGGCCTCCGCCACACGGCCCTGCATGATCGCTGCCAGCAGCCGCAACGCCAGCTCGATCCGCTTCACCGCCCGCTCGATCGCCTCCACCGCCGCGCCGAACCCGCCGGAGAACGCCTCCCCGATCAGCCCGGACGCCTCCGCGTAGGAGATCCCGTACTTCTTCATCAGCGCGAGCACCTGGGCCTGCGCGTCCTCGGTTTTCACCTTGCCGGTGCGCAGCTTCTCGCCGAGCGCGACCAGCTCCAGTTCGAACGCGACCCGCTGCTCGGCACGCTGATCCGCATAGGCGGCCTTCTGCGAGGCGAGCAGGGCCTCCGCCGCCGCACGCTCCTCAGCCGCCCGGGTCTGCAGCTCAACCCGGCGTTCCGCCAGCCGGGCCACAGCCGCGTCCCGCTCCAACCGGGCGATCTCCTCCTTCTGCCGGACGATCTCCTCCGACTGCTCCCCGTAGCCCTGCGCGCGCAGCTCGCGCAGCCGGGCGTTCGCCTCCGCGAGCGCCGCGATCGCGATCCTGAGCGTCTCAGCGCGCGCCGCAGCGGCCTCAGCGGCCTCCTCGTGTTCGAGCAGGATCTCGCTCGGGGTCTTCGCCGCACCCCAGAAGTCGAACCGCTCGAACAGCCCGTTGAACGTGCCGGAGACACTGACCTTCCACGCCTCCAAGTCCTTCTGGGTGCGCTCGTCGAAGACGCGCAGCGCCCGGTCGGCGAGCGACGACCACTTGCCCGCGAAGTTCTCGCGCTGCGCGTCGACGACATCGTTCGCGCGGGTGAGCGCCTCCCCGGTGAAATCCGTGATCCTCGCGAGCTTCGCCCTGACCGCCGAGAGCTCGGCGTCGGTCACGATGCCGTCCCGGAACGCCCTCTTGATCGTCAGGCGCAGCTTGCCCATCTGGCCGGCGACGGCCTTCTCGGTCTTCGGCGGATAGAGGTCGGCGGCGAAGACCGCGTGCAGCTTCTTCGTCATCGGCCCGAGCTGCCGTTCGACCTTGTCGGCGCTCGTCGCCCGCCCGTACTGGCCCATCAGCCGGCCCAATCCGTCCTGGACGACTCGGATCTCGTCGTCGGTGACGGTGCCGGTGAGGAGCTTCTTGATCTCGCCGAGCCGGGCTTTCAGGTGCGGCCGGATCTCCTCGGGCGCCTTCACGATCCGGCCGAGCAGGAACCGCAGCGCGCCCAGGGACGCCTTCACGTCGGCCTCGGCGGCCAGCGTCGGCTCGGTGCCGTCACCGCTGAGGTCGATCGTCTTCGTCTTCGAGCCCGCCCCCGCGCCGCCGCCCCCGGCGCCTGCCCCGGTGAACTGGCCGTACCGTCCGAGCGCCGCCGCGATCGACTTCGGGATGTCCGCCGGACGCTCGAAGTTCGAGATGATCGCCCGGATCGCAGCCTCACCCGTCAGGCCAGCCGCACCGCCACGGGCCATCATCTGGAGCGCCGCCTGGATCCCCTTCGGGCTGTTCGCGAACGCAGCCGCCTCCGCACCCGACATCGACAAGGGCAGCGCGCCACCGAGGTGCATCTGGAACGGCCCGAAGCTCGTCGGCGGCCCCTCCGACGTCGGAATGAACCGGCCGCGCCGGAAGATCCCACGATCACCCTGCGCGCCCCACTTCAGTCCGCCCTCGCCCATCGCGACAGCCTTCACCGCCGCCGGATCAAGAGCGTTGTCGGCGGCGAACTGCTCGATCAGACGCTCAACCTGCGCCTGCTGCGCCGACAGGCTCTTCGCCCCGCCCATCCTCACACCGGTCTGGCCGAGACCCTTCGCCTCCAAAGCCTCCCGAACCCAGTCCGGCAGGCCCTGATCGGTCGGGCTGATCGTGCCGCCACCAACCAGGCCGCCCAGGCCGAGCTTCTCCAGCAGCGCCTCCCCGCCCTTCTCGATGTCGTCACGGAAGATGTACAGACCGATCGGGATCGAGATCAGCCCGATCGCCTTCAGCTTGTTCAGGTTCCCGAGCAGCCGGCCAGACTGGCCCGCCGCCCCCGCCAGCCCCGCTCCTCCAGCCGCGGTCTCCGCGCCGGCGAGCACCCCGAACGCGGTCGCGAGCTCGTATACCTTCTTCGCGAGCACCCCGGTCAGGATGATCTTGAACAGCTCGTCCCAGCCGCCCACGAGGTCGGCGACCTCGCGCAGCTCGCCGCCGACATCCCCGAGCAGGTCGGAGAGCGTGCGGAACCCGTCCTCGATCTCGTCCTGATGCTCCGTCAGGGACTCAGCGAACAACTGCCCCTGCGCCGCGCCCTTCTTCAGCCACGGGAACAGCAGCTCCGCGAGCGGCACGGCAGCAGCGATCATCGCGCCCCTGGCCTTGTCCCACTGCACACCGATCGCCTTCGACTGCTCCGCGAACGCCTTCGCCGTCGCACCCGCCCCAGCGGACGCCTTCCGCTGCTCCAGCAGATGCTTGTTGTAGGTGGCGAGGTTCTTGCCGGTCAGGCCGACGATCCCCATCAACGCCCGGATCTCCGGCACCAGCTTCGAGGTGGCGGTCACGTTCCCGTCAGTCTGCGTGGAGATCATCTCGAGCACCCCGGCGTAGCCGACCGCCTTGATCGCCGCCTCAGCCGACTCGTAGCCGTTCGCCTTCAACAGCGCCGCCATCGCCTTCGACGGGGACGCGAGCTGCAGCATCGAGTTCTTGACCCGCGTCGCGGCCTCAGCGGCCGGCACACCCTGAAGGGTGATCGTGCTCATGGCCGCGCCGACCTCTTCGAGCGACACGCCGAGCGGGGCGGCGGCGGGAACGAGATCGCCCATATTCTGGGCGAGCTCCTCGAAGCGGAGGACGCCCAGCTCGACGGTCTTGAAGAGCGAGTCCGATACCGCCCGGGCGTCCCCGGCAGGCCGGTGGTAGGCGTTCAACGCGGCCGTGACGGCCTTCGCGGCGGTCGCCGTGTCCGTCATCCCCGCCGTCCCCGCACGCGCGGATGCGGTCAGCACCTTCAGCGCGTCATTGGCCGCGAATCCCGACGAGACGATGTCGTAGAGCCCGTCGGCGAGCACCTTCGGCGACTGCCCGCTCGTCTTGGACAGTGCCAGCACCCGCTTCTCCAGCGCCTTGAACTGCGTCTCCGACAGCTTCACGATCGAGTTGACGTTCCGCATCGCCCGGTCGAAATCGATCGCGCTCTTCAACGCGATCCCGAACACCGCGCCGAGCGCCGCCCTGGCCATGATCGCCCGCGTCGAGAGCCCGCCCAGGGACCGGTCGACGGCGCCGACGGAACGCACAGCGCCCTTCGAGTCCCCCAGGAACAGGATGCGAACGGTCTCGGTCTGGCTCACAGGCCCTCCTTGGCAAGCTCACGGCGGAACTGGGCACGGGCATTGGCGTTCCTCTGCTCGACCCGGCGGGCAACGACGAACCGCTGATAGGCGACGAAGCGCACGTACGGGACGCCACGCCACCAGTCCGGGCCGAAGCCCAGCTCGTCAGCTACTTCCGCCGCGACTTCGAAGAGCGAGACCGGGCCGGCGTCTTCCTCACCGGGCTCGCTGGCTGAGGGCTCTCGGCGATCACCCCGAGCGCGATCAGGATGCACCGGATGACCGCACGGATCCCCAGTGCGCCGAACGGCAGCTTCTCCATGTCGGGCTGGAGCACCTGGAAGATCGCGAGCAGCTCCTCCTTCACCTTCAGCACGATCCGTTCGGCGTTGCGCTCGTCGTCGTCCTCATCACCTGTGGACGGTTCGGCGAGCAGGTCGCCGAACATCCGGTAGAGGCGCAGCACAAGCTCGGTGTCAAGGTCACCGGGGATCAGGTACTCCTCGCCGCGGTAGCGGAAAACGATGTCCTCCGGGACCATCTCGTCCAACTCGAAAACACGGGGCACAGCGGGCTCCTTTCAGGAAGGGAAGGCCCCAGCCGCCCGCCCCGGTGAGGGAGACGGTGCGGCTGGGGCCTGGACGTTCGGGTTAGGCGGCGTACGCGGACGCGTGCCCGTTCTTCACGATCGCGAAGAACGCGTGCGTGGCACCCTTGAGCGCCTTCCCGCTGATCGTCTCCTGCACCGTCACGCCATCCGGGTTGAGCTCGGCGAGCGTCAGGCCGCGGTAGGAGAGCAGGTTCGCGTACACGTCGATCTGGCGCAGCCCGGCGCCGGCACCGTAGGCGACACCGCCCCGGAACGATCCGGTCGCGACCGACGTCGTCGGGGTGACCCCGGCGCCCATGTTGATCTTCTTCCACAAGGTCGCGTCCTCGTACCGGCGGGTGACCTCGACGTCGGTGGTGCGGTTCTGGACGACGATCTCGTCGAGCGACACCGCCTGCGACTGGAGCTCCTCGACGCCGAGGCCCTGCGTGATCTTGAACCCGGTGACGTCCGAGTCGGCGGTCCCGTCGAGCACGTAGGTGGGGGAGTTCTGGAAGAGCAGCGGATCCTCGGCGATGTAGGTCGGCACGAGCGCCGCGAACGACGCGCCGTGCTGGATCGCGACGAACGGCATCGTCAGCTTCCACGGATCCCCAGGGCCACCCTCGATCGTGAAGCCGGTGAAGCGCACGTCGGTGAGCATCTGCGGCAGCGTCGACCCAGGATGCTGCACGAACAGGGTCGCCCACGGGAACGAGGCGTGACCGGTGTGGAAGGTGTGGACGCCCACGACGGTCGCACCGTCCCAGGTCGCGCCGCCGGGCACGAGCGAGAGGAGCTGGCCGAGCAGCTCCGGCCGGGCGTTGAGGACGATCTGGCCGACCGCCTTCTGCTGCTTCTTGTAGCTGAAGCCCTCGTCGAGGCCGTCGCCGCCCTCGCGGAGGTCGACGATCTCGAGCGCCGGCTGCACATCGGTGCCGGACAGATACTTCGCATATCTCAACTTCCCCGCCGTCGTCTGCGGGGTGCCGAGGGCGGACTGCATCCCTACGGCCAAAAACGCATTGGGATCGGCGGAAGAGACAGGCATGGGTCTACTCCTCACAAGGTAGAATTACGGCGTGTCGATCGCCGTTCCGATTCCGCTGCGTAATCGCTCAGACGAGATCGTCGGCGTGTGCTTTGTGAGCGAACGGGATTACGACCGGCTTTCCCAGTTCTCCTGGCGACTTGGCAATCACGGCTACGCCAAGCGCACGGTCTTCGCTGGTCGTGGCAGGACTCCGGTGGCCCTTCTGATGCACCGCGAGATCCTCGGGCTAGTCCGTGGAGATGGTCTGTATGGGGACCACATCAACGGCAACCCTCTAGATAACCGGCGCGCTAACCTGCGTGTCGTAACACCGCGCGAGAGCGCCCAGAACGTCTGCTCCACGCCGGGTTCGTCATCTCGGTATCGCAACGTGGACTGGCACGCGGCGAAGTCCAGATGGCGCGCCCGAGCGATGCTCAATGGCCGCCTTCACCACATCGGTTACTTCGCGGATGAGGATGAGGCTGGCGAAGCGGCGGCCGTGTGGCGAGCTGAACACATGCCGTTCGCGCGTGCTTAGCCCTCGGACTGCTGAGCGCGGAACACGATCAGATGCGAGCCGACGTAGAACGTCTCACCGGTCAACTGCGGGTCGGCGACCGGCCCCGGGTCGTCACGGACGAAGCGCAGGTGGAACGCGGAACCCTGCAACGCCTCCTTTGGCGCCTCATCCCAGAGCGCCTCGATCACCGCGCGCGCGAGACGTTGGAGCCGTCGTCCGAGCTTGCCACGGTCAGCGTCGGCGTCGAAGACCGCGACGGCGATGTCGCCGACCCAGACGAACGAGTGCGACCCTTCGGCCTCATGCTCGTCGGAGGTTGCTAGCTGGGCGACGACGACGGTGGGGTAGCGTGGGATCTCGGAGACGCCGAACGGGTAGTAGTCGGAGTCGGAGGGGGCGACGATGATGAGACCGTCGTCCTTCTCCGCATTCACCTGGGCGATCCGGGACGGCAGGTGCGTCTTCAGCTTCGCGAGCGCAGCGTCAACGGCTACCTCACCGAGCTTCAGGCTGACCGTCACTGGGCACCTCCGGTAAGGCCGCTGTGCGGCGTTGCAACCGTCCCTGGCGCGCGCGCGGGGCTAGCCGCGGCCGAACGCTCGGGCGGACGCTTCGTTGATGAACGAGACGAGCTGACGCTCCAGCGCGCGGCGGTCCTCGACACGGATGTCGAGCACCTTCCGCTGCGGCGGCCTGCCCGCGACGGACGGGGCCTGATGGTGGATCGCGTACGGGACGAGCGACTCCCAGATCATCTGGGTGCGCGAGACGCGCGCCGCACGTCCGGGATCGACGAGCGAGGCCATCAGCGCGCCCGTCCGGACGAGCGGGTCGGACGGGTAGCCGAGCCGTGCCTTCTCACGCAGCGTGCTGTCGGCGAGCGGCGGCCACTCCCCATGCCCGTGGCTTTCGAAGCGTGAGCGTTCGATCTCCGACATGACGGTCTTGAAGCGGTCCCAGAGGGGGGAGAGGTCGGAGAGCTCGCGGCGGAAGCGGCCGTGCTGGCGAAGGATGAACTTGATCGGCGGCTGGAGCGTGAGCGTGATCCCGTG
>ERZ1292625.3466-Hain-H41-01um-R1-3466-length-12802-cov-3_pt1 | contig 12802 bp, 13 predicted proteins | sample MGYA00564400_ERZ1292625 | MGnify/ENA primary metagenome ERZ1292625 (study PRJEB36523, sample SAMEA6512639) | groundwater metagenome | collected 2019-01-08 | study: AquaDiva: Metagenomics assemblies of 32 groundwater samples
ACATCTCCCCAGTCAGGCACAGATCACCTCTAACTGAACCCGAGAATGCTAATTTCCGGGGGTTGCGCCCAGAACGCGCCCGCACGAAGGAGGCACCTTACGTGTACGGCAGTCGCCGCAGGGATGTGCAGTGGGAGCGGCCCAATGTTCGTGGGGTTTGGTTGGTCACCTGCTGTCGAATAGCTCTGTATAAGTTGACCACTAATTGGTGTTGGGCCTGCACCAATACCAAGTTCCCAGAATATTCCTCCGGTCGGAGTGCTGAGAATCACAGAACTGAACAACGCGGATATAGCCTTTATCGGCTCTACGGTTGTCCCAATCTGTAACCACGCGGGGGTGTTGGGGATCTGCACCTGCGTTGGTTGTGAACCCCTCGTCGAGGTATTTGTGACAACATTCGCCCCGATGGTTTGGCATCTCGTGTACGAAGGTGGTGCGTCTCCTCCATGCCCGATGCCGATCGCGGAAATCTGGATGGTGTTGCTTGCTACGGTGGACTGACAGCGGGCATGGACATTGCCGCCTGAAGGGACAGGCATCGGGATGTAGATGGTCGTCCCCAGTTGTCCTGCACGAGCCGAGGAGATGAGAATATCGGCTACAAAGATGGCGGTTGGTGATGCTGCATAGGCAAGGTCAATCGCCCAGACTCCCGCAGCGACATTGTTGAACACCTGTAACAGGAATCCGTTGTAGCCATGGGTAGCGTTGTCTATAATCGAGACCCATGCCCCCTTGTTGTGGATCGTCGCCCCGGGATCAACTGATGCACCAGTAATCGCAGCGGTACTAGCACTGTATTTCTCATACAACTGCCCGTCTGGTGCTACCGGCCAGTCTGCCACGGAGACTCCTTAGCTAAACGTATAGAGCGCAACACGCAGCGCGGGCGGGGAGATAGAATGCGTGCCCCGTACAGAGATTGATTTCCCCGCAGGGATTTGCACAGGGATAGGCCCAATGATCTGCGGGATGTACTGGTCGTGCGTAGACGATACCGCCTGCGCGATGTTGGGGATGAGGACAGTGGGTGGGTCAGCAGGTACTCCTAACCCGATGTCCCAGTAGATACGGGCAGTCGAAGCAATTGCGCCGATAGTAAACATGGAGAGTATCAATGCCCTCACTGGATGAGACAAGGGAGCGATGGAAGTAAGGTCAACCCAACCGCCAAGTGTTGGGGCGGTTCCCGCCGTTACAGCCGTGCCGCGTTGCTGTGTCCCAGTCGTCAACGTCCCGTACGAAGTGCAGATGCCGTATGCAGGGCTTCCATCGACTCCATCCGCGAGCCCGGTGATTGCTACGTCGAGCGTGTTGTTGGCGGTCGTGGTGTTCTGCTGACAGCGCACATAGATGGTTGCGCCGGTCGGAATCGCCATCGGGATGTGGAACGTCAAGCCCGCCGAGAGCTGGCTGGGAGACTGCACAATCAAGTTGCGGACGAAGGTGTAGACGTTCGTCTCAGGAGAGAAGGTATCGACGTTGCTCCACGCGAGGTCAAACGCCCAGCCAACCCCGAACCCCGAAGCAGGTTGCATAAACACCTGAAACAGAAAGCCGTTGTAGTCTCTGTCAGCAGTGAATGCGACAGACGACCACGCCCCCTTTTGGTGCGCGACGATGCCCGGATTGACGAGGACACCTCGCCCCGTGGTGTAGACGATCCCCTGCTGATCCCAGAGTTGCCCGTCGTCGCCTAAGATTGTCATGCTATCCGACGGTTACAACACGGTAGGGGAACGTACGGAACGTGCCGGCAGTCTGCACGAGCGAGACCCTGATCGTATCCGTCGCTGTTCCGAACGACGGCACCGGCACCGAGAACTTGATGGGTTGCGCCTGTACATGCGCGTACACGGCGTAGTACGCCAACCGCTCCGTGTTGTTGTTCACCTTGTTGAAGATGCGGAGCTCCATGATGTCGCCGGCCACCATCGGATTCGTATCGACGATAACGACGAACACGCCGGCGGTCGTATTGGCCGCAAGGATGTCCTGCTGTGAGCCGGTGGCGAGAAGGTTTCCTGCTGCGACTGACGTAACGGCCATGTTGAACTCCTACGCTATGGTGACCTTCACGTCCGCGAGGAACGCTTTTCCGGTGTTCACTCCGCTGAATACCTTGTAGAACTGATACTCGTGGTCGCCGGCCGGAAGCGCCAGTGGCCCGCTCTCCAGATAGTGTACGGCGAAATCAGCGATAGCGATGATCTCGCTCCCTGCGACGTCGGCGCTGAGGGTGCGATTGTAGAGCTTCACAGACGGCAACCCCGAGACCTGCTGCAGGACGACGGCGACCGAGAACACCGAGCCCGGCGGGTAGTCGTTCGGGTCAATCACCCGGAAGATCTCGCCGAGAGGTGACTGCCCTGAGCCAGCCCCGGTCAAGACGACGGCGACGGTTGCCGTGCCCGACACCCGGACAAAGATGGCGAGCACCACACGCATCGACGCCGTGCCCGAGACGTCGACCGCGATGATGGACTGCGTCCCTACCAGGACACCCACGAACCCGGTGCCGGAGATATTGACGAAGATCGGGTGGTCAAGGACGATCAGGACGACGGCCGCGGTCCCCGTCCCGCTCAAGTTCAGGCTCGTCGCAAGCGACTTCTCGTGGATGAGGACGACCTCGATCGTCGTCAGGTTGTACATGTCAACCGTGATGAACGTCTGAGATCCGAGCACAACTCCCATCGAGCCCGTGCCCGACATGAACGCGGCTTCCACCTTCTTGAGGACGACAGTGACACTGCCGGTAGCAGAGACAGCGACGAGAAGGCTCGGCGAGAGGAACACACGCGCTGTTGCCGTGCCGTACAGGTCCATCACGATGAACGACTGCGTCCCTACGAGAACCCCCGCGGTAGCGACTGCGGAGAGCGTCAGCGGGCTGATGTTGTGAGGCAGGAAGACGACGACAACAGCCGTCGCACTGACCCCGATCGTGCCGAGCGGCTTCACTCGGATGAGCTCAACAGCGACGGCGCCCTGGCCGCTGACGCCGATAACAATCAGCGACTGCGTGCCGATCAGGATCTCCATCGAGCCCTGCGCGGTCATCGTAATGACGGGACTGTTTGTTACGAGGGCATCGACGGCAGCCTGAGCAGAGATGGTAATCGGGCTGAGGTCTCGCGTGATTGGAAGGAGCGCGGCGACGGTCGCAGTCCCAGAGAGGGTAAGCGGTTCGAGGATCGTCTGTGTGCCGAGCAGCGCGTTAGCCGTGCCCGTGCCGGACATCTCGATCGACGGGAGAGCCTTGACGAGAACAACAGCGGCAGTCCCCGTACCGGAGACGTTGACTGACGCGGTCAGCGGCTTTACGCGGATCGTAGTTGCGTCTACGGCCGCGGTGCCGCTGAGTGTAAGCGGCCCGATCTCGGTGAAGACGCCAGGGGTCGCGACGAACGTGGCCGTGCCCGAGATGGCGATGCTCGGCAGGACGTGGTCGAACACGCCGCTGTCGAAGGTGGCCGTCCCGGAGAGTGTGAGCGGGCCGATCTCCGTCTGTGTGGTGAGCAGAACAGCCGCAGTGGCCGTCCCCGAAATCGCAACTGTTTCAAGAAACGACTGCGTCCCGAGGACGACCGCCATTGAGCCTGTCGCGGAGATGCCGACGACGCCGAGATCCGACAGCGTGCCGACAGCTACCGCACTCGTCGCAGACGAATACAGTTCAATCGTCGGGGAGAGGATGTGGACGAGCTTCGCGTCGACGTCGACTCGTCCCGACCCGGACATAGCCGCGTCGATAACGATCGGACCGCCGGTCCCCCCGAATAAATATCGGCGTTTGGTCGCCAACCTGTCCTCGCTCTACCTCAGAGGGTTAGTCGAGGTCAACAGTAAGCGTCGTGCTCTGGACGGTGACAGACTCGCCGACAACGACAGGGGTGCTCAGGCCGGTGCAGTACATGAGCAGCACGCCGCCGGTGATCAGGTCGTAGATGCCTACGCCGACGATCGTGCCCCAGTTAGTAGTCGTGTTCGGGCCGAACGTAATCGTCCCGGACGAGGCGATACGCCGCGCCGTGCCGTTGGTCGTCGGCGCAGAGAAGGTGATCGGCTGACGGGCATACCCGACGCCGGCGCCGACCTCCGTGACAGTCCCCGCCTCAGGGGCAGCCATCGCTGTGAACAGCGCGAGGTGTGTGGCACCCGGCGTGGCTGAGGCCGTTAACCGAAAAATGTGGTTGAGGATCTTGTCCTCAAGGGCATCGGTCATCGCGAGAGTTTGCGTAGCCATGGGTCTCCCCTCCTACGGGCTGATGGTGATGCCGGTTTCCGGCGCGTTCACGAATGAAATATACACGACAAGGGGCTTCTTCACGAAGATGTCCTGGACAGAGAGAGTCACCGCGGCGTTCGGCCCCCCGTCTACGAGCGCAAGGCCGGTGCCTGCAGCGAGGGAGCGCTCCGCGGAGAGGGTTGTGGGGTTGCCGATCGTAACGAACGGCTCGCTCGTGGACGCACCGCCGACACCCGAGCCGGGGATGCCGATGGATGCTCCCGGGTAGAAGATGTTCCCGGAACCAGCGACGTTGTAGACGAGGTCCGCCGGAGAGTTCGGGCCGAAGGTCGACTGCGTGCAGAACCCTGCGCCCGCTGTCTGCACGGCCACGTATCCCGGAGCGGTGTTGCCGTGCGAGTTCCCCTCGTAGATGAGCTCGTTCACGTCCCCTGACTCAATCAGCAACCCCGGCAGCGCGCCGCATTCCCACTTGTTGTTAGTGATCTGCGCGGAAGTCCCGTCGAAGCTGTAGCCAGAGTTGATGTGGACAGCGGCCACCCCCGCGGACTGATGGAGGTCGGTGACTGCCTCACTATTCTTGATGCTGATTGAAGACGACGCTCCAATCTCGAAGTACTTGATGTACGCAAACGACGTCCCGGAGCGGAAGATGTGACCGTCGAAGTGAACATCGCCTCCGGAGGTTCCATGCACACCGATGTTGCCGACGCAGGCAACCCCCGAGACGGTCGTGTTGTGGTGGAAGTACTCTTCACTCCCCGGACGAATGGAGCCGTCGAAGACGTTGTTCCAGAACCAGCTGCTGTGGATGTTCCCGTCTCCATCGTAGGCGTGAGCGATGTTCGTCCCCTCGAAGGAGCAGCCTCGCGCACGAATCGGCCCGTGATTCTTCACCGGCCCCTTACACGCGACGTTCAGGAGCTCGAGGTCACGCGTGTAGGTGACCTCATCCCGCTTAATGGCGTAGCTTGACCCGGGGTTGTACTCGTCGAACGTCACGCCCTCGAAGATGAAACGCTTGTTGTCTTCGCCTGATGACGAGATATCACGATACCCATTCGGGTTCGTGAATGTCCCCTTGATCAAGGCGTTCCGCTGACCAACCCAGTGGATGACTGCGTCCAGGCCGTTGTCAGCATCCACAAACAGCGGGCCGACGTCCCCTGGGCAGAGGAACACGGATTTGTCGCCCGTCGTGTTCTTGATCTCGTCCCACGCAGCTTGAATCGTCGTGTGGGTGCCGTTGCCGTCCACGTCAACGACGTAGTCGTAGCACGGCGCATTACCGAAGGTCGTGACCAGCACACGATGACGGTCGCCAGTAACCCGCGGCTTGACGAAGAACGGGCCGGTCGTCGTCGCGATGACCTCGCCGCCGTTGTCCGTCCGGTACACAGGACCCTGACGCAGCAGCGTGTCTGTGCTGATGACCTCCAGCTCCACTCCTTGGAGCGGAGTCCCCTCAGGACGCGTGACAACGATCCGTACTTGCATTAGACCCTCGTCCCTGACGTCGGCTCAGCGGTCGGCACGAACCCGCCAAGGATCGGGTCCTTATACAACTGCTGGCCTTTCAACCCCGCCTCACACACCCGCACGACGTCCTGCTTGATCATGTTGGCGAGCATGTTGATGACGGTGTAGCCGGCATTCTCCAGCTGGAGGCGCTCCACCAGGTCCGACGATTGCTGCTCTGGCGTAAGGAAATGGAAGAACTCCCCTTGAACCTGCCAGACGAGAAGCCCCTCGGCGTAGATGCTGAAGTCAACTTCGATGCCTCCTGTCCGTGCGTCACTCACCAGTGTCGATGTTGTGTACTCCCAGTCGTGCCCCTGACTGTTGGACCCGTAGTGGCGCTCCACCCACTCGAAGACGCGGAACTCGGGGGACGTCATGACGGGATAGCGCTCGTTGCGGATCTGGTCGAACCGCGCCAGGAAGCGCTCTTCGTCAGTTTCGCCACCAGGCTGCAGATGGCCGGGGATGCGCGGCTTGACCGGGAAGCCCTTGATGCGCGGAAGGCGCGGCAGGGTGCCGAGCGAGCCGGCGTTGAAGATGTCCCTAGCGGGCCCGCCACGCGATCTCGGCATCGCCTCTCCTACCGGACGGTGACGCCCGCTTCCATCGCGTCGATGCTGGTCACGGTGTACGCGAGCGACGTCTCCGGGTTCGTCTCGAGCAGCGCGTTGTAGAAGCGGTACGTCGACTCCAAAGGCACGGCGGGCGCTTCCGTGATGGTGGCGCCGCTCTTACGCGTCAGACCGATCTGTCCGATACCGGAGATCTCCTCTCGAGCGCGTGCGATAACCGAAACCGAATGCACGACGGATGCAGGCCCGGGCATGTTCGCGAGCGCGTACAGGTCACGCTGCGCGATCGTGGACGACTGCACGTAGTCCGCGTCAGACGGTGGCACCTCCTCGACCTGCGACCAGTTGGCGCCGGAGTCCGTGCCGCCGCGGGTGAGCTGCGTCGAGGAGCCTGCGCCGGTTGGCGAGAGCAGCAGGACGGCACCGTTGTTGGGACGTCCGTTGTTGACCGCGCCGGCGGTGTCGTTGACGACCCAGTCGTCGAAGACATGGGCATCGCCAGAAGACCCGATTCCGGAACCTTCTTCCAGACACAGTCCGAGAGCAAGCACATCTTCAAGCCCGTTTGTCGCGTCACCCGCGAAGTTGATCACCTGCGTACCGTCGAGATACAGCTCAAGCACACCCGACGCGTTGCTGGGCTTGTACCGGGCTTCGACAAGATGCCAGACGCCGGGTGCGGCCTGGACAGAGAATGCCCCGGAGGAAGTAGCCACTACGGTGGAGCCGCGCACAGCCGAGATGATGCCGGTGTTGTGGTCGTATCTCAGGTGCAGCGCTTCCGCGCCTGCCGAGTCGTAGAATGCCAGAAACTTGACCTGCGTGCTGTTACTGCCCGCGACCTTTTCAACTTTGAAGCCGAGACGCGTCCAGATTTCAGTCTTCGCTACGTCGATCGACCACACATAGCGGGCAGAGTAGGATCCAGAGGTCGACACAAGCTGCAACGCTCGCGTCCCGTTCCGCACGTTCGACGACAAGACCGAGAGCGTGACGACAGGGGCATCCGTCGTAAACGAATTCGGGATCTCGTCCTTGTGCCCAGTCTCCCAGCCGCAAGCCATCAATCTGGTCATGGTCTTCTTCCTCTCTTACTCACTGTAGTCTACCATCAGGCCGACCAGTTCAATGCGCCGCGGGCTGTCCGCGCTTTCATCGACAACCAGGCCGACTGTCTCTGTGCGGCGAGGGCTGTCAGCACGCTCATCCACCATCAAGCCGACCGTCTCCGTACGACGCGGCGAGTCTGCCAGCAGGTCAACAGAGAGCCCAACCGTCTCAATCCTCCGAGGAGAGTCGGCCTGTTCGTCAACCATCAACCCGTTGAACGACACGTAGACCGGGCCAGTCTCACCCTCACCGGCAGGTGGAGGCTCTTCATCGTCATCCGGAGGAACGTCGATGCCGCCTGTTCCCACAGCCCCGCCGACGAGCTCGACCACCTGCACGGTGATGACACCCGTGCGCATCGCGTCGTGGATCTCTTGCTCAGTCGACGGGAGCGCCTGGACCTTCACGTACCGCACAGGCTCGTCATCGTACGTGAACGGGATAAGCAAGCACTCATCCTTCGCAGCACGCAGGATGTCGTAGACGTTCCGGTATGTCAGCGGCTCCTGTGCCGTGAAGCCGGTGAACGGGTTCGTGTCGCCGTCGTTCGATTCCCGGATCATCCGGGCAACGTCGACGACGAAGTTGTAGGCCATGCGGGTCAGCGGCTTCTTGTCGTAGAGGAGGATGAGCGCCCTGACCCGCGCTGTGTTCGTCGTGGTCACTCCTCGAGAGAAGTACAACCGAAACCGGACGGAGGTGAAGCATTCGCCCTCTCCGTCCGTCCCCCACGCAAGTTCGGTTGTGTCGTTGTCGAACGTCCCGAGGACGCGCCACCCCGCCGTGTCGTCTTCATCAAGGCGATAGCTCACGAGGATGGTCTCGTCTGCAGACAGCCCCTTCGCACGGATCTTCAGGCGCAGGAGGGCGCCGGTCATGTCCTCGAAGCCACCGTACATCCAGGGCGTTTGGTAGATGCCGTCTGATGCGTACTCGTACGCGGGGTCCTGCTCAGGAGTCGCGCCGCCGTGTGCGTCCTTGTAGTAGTGGAACCGGCAGTTCGTGCCGTCCCAGGTAATCCAGCAGACGTAGGTGGTGGAGCGGAAGCCGAAGAAGTCGGCAGGCTTCTCGTACTGGAAGATGTCGAGGATGATCGCGTTGTCGTACTGCTGCTCCGTGACGACGTGCCAGCCGGCGCCGTTGTGGCGCAGCAGCCAGATACGCCCGTTACCCGAGCCCTTGAGGTTGGTGAAGCCGCACATGAGCTCACCGAAGACTGAGCCGAGGCCGGAGATGACACCCTGGTCGAACTCAGGGGCAAGCCCCTGCCCGGACGTCTGCTTGCGGAGGTTGAGCGGGATGATTGAAGGGGGATCCCCGGGGATGACCTTCCAGAGGTCGTAGGTGTTGGAGAGCACAACGCCGTCGTCGAGCATGTACGCCGAGGAGATACGGCCGATGTTGAGCTCGAGCGGCTTGAGCTGGCGTGCCCAGTAGTCGATCATCGCGACCTTGCCCTGGTAACCTCCCTTGCCACCGAGGAGCATCCAGGGCATGAAGTCCGGGCCAAACGGGACACGGTGCGTGCCGATGAAGGTAGAGAACAACGGCACAGTCATGAACGTGTCGTTGACGACCAGTGAGGCCAGGTCGGTCCAGGTGTCTGTCGTCCCCTCGTTCGATTCTTTGACGACCGCACCCTGGACAGCGATGATCTTCTGGTCGTAGGAGACCATGGAGTTGAGCTCGAACCCGGGGGTTTGGTCCCCCTGCGGAGACCAGTCGACCGCCGTGATGTTCGTTGCGGCCGCGATGTAGTACTGACGGAGCGTCCCGCCAGCGCCCGTGCTCTTCAGACCCCAGAGGATGGCCGGGTTATTGGCGAAGAAGCCGTCGTTGAAGTCATGCACCAGCAGGTCGGCATGTTCCGCATTCACACCAACGTCGGCTGCGAAGGTCGGAGGTCTGATGTTGGTGATTGCCAGAGCGCTATCGAGTTTGAAAATCTGCGTGCCGACGCCGAAGATGAGGTAATCCCCCCACTGGCGAATCTTCGCCTGCGGGATGCCAGAAGGAAATGTCACACCCGCAAGCGCGACGGTGGTGATTTTCGGGCCGAGCTGCAGCGACTTCGGGAAGCGCGTGTCCAGCCCGTCCGAGTACCGCACGCGCTGGTGTTCGTTCTTCCGCTCGTCCGCATCGAGGATGCCGAGCCCGCCCGACCAGTCTTCCAGCGTGAGCGTGAAGGACCCGAGACGGCTGTCGTATTGTGGAGAGCCCTGACGCAGGCCGGCCTCGAACTCGGAGGCAGGCTGCGCGCGGACACCCTCGCGAATGGCGTACTCCTTGCCGTCAAGCAGGACTCTGTTGTCGAGTTCGGTAGGCATCAATACACCCCCGGCACCAATACCGAGCCGGGGTGGATGCGGTTGACCATGCGAGATTCGATATCACGGGCGCCCTGGTAGTAGACGCCGGCCATGCGTTGATGCCAGGCAGCGAGGTCGGAGCTCGACCCGCCACGGCTGGAGTGACCAAGGAACAGCACGTAGTTGAGCAGCCACCCAGCGTCGAGCTCAATCACGCTGCCATCCGCAGTCGGAACGACAAACTTCCGCTGGCCTGTGATGCGCAGCTTGCGCCCGGTCGTCAGCGGATAGTCCTTCGCGAGCTTGAGTGTCCAGACACCGGCGCCGTCGAAGTCGACCTGCCAGATGTTGGGGTACGGTAGCTGCCCGCCGAAGTAGCCGGCAATCTCTGTCTCCAGCTGGATCTTCTGAATGGCGACAAAGGTCGAGACGTTCATCGTCTCAGGCAGCGCGTACTCATAGGTGGCTTCGGCGACCGTGATGGATGTCTCGTCGGAGTAGTCAACAAACATCTGCCCGGGAAACATGGTGTGCGCCGCTTCAATCCAGCTGATGATGTCCGTCGATGCGATAGACGCGTCAGGGATCAGCGTAGCGACAAGCGCGGCGAGCGTTTGCCGGGTGTGTCCTGTCGCCACGAGCGCTCCTTACATCCCCGCGTTCGGCGCGTAGAGAATCCCTGCAGAGATCGCCTCGGCCGAGGCCGACACAATCTTCCACGACGGGGCCTGACCAAGAATCTGCCGGATCGTCGGCAACAGCACGATGACCTTCGCATCAGTCAGCGTGATGGAGTACGCCGCTCCCGCGTCCGTGACAGGCGCCACGTAGGTGTCCACGTCGGTCTGCACCTCGAACGTGCAAGTGGCACCGGCCCACACAAGGGCGTACAACGCAACCGGGATGAGCCCCTTCTGCTTTAGGATGGCCGGAGACGTCGCCGCCGCAAAGCCGACTTTGCCCCATCCGCCACCGCTCAATCCTTCGGCCATGGTTACCTCCCGGCCATCGACTGGCCGTGCATCTGCTCCGCGATGAGCTCGCGTGCGCGGATATCGGCCTGCTTCTCAATGTACTTCTGGAGCAGCTCGGGCGTGTCCCGGATCTCCAGCATGTCTGCTTCGACGCCGTACTCACGGCAGCCCTTGCGCCGGCCAACGGGCCCGCGGCACCACGCGATGACCTCCGGATCGCCGGTCGTAAGCTCGCCGTTGGCGAACGACGCATACTTCTCCGCGGCCGTCATCGGGTTGAGGATGGCGCCGGGACTCGTGTCGTGCGAGACCAGGAAGGTGTTGCCCGGGTTCTCCAGGTTGAAGAACCGGACGACGCCGTCGGTAACGATCTCGGCTGCCTCTTCCGCGACGGTGGCTTCTGCTGTCTTTGGCATGATTCTCTCTCCTTGCTGGTGAAGACGAGGGGCGGGCCCCCCTGCAACAAGCTACCCGCCCCTCGGAGCTTCTGTTATCCGTTGTGGTTGCCGTAGATCTCCAGGACGATGTACGCCTTGCCGGCCGTGAGGTCAGCGGTAGCGATCGTCACAGAGAGGTTGCCTGCGGCCGAAAGCGGCAGCGCGATTTCACCCGCGCCCGCGTACGTCTGCACGAGCGGGATGACCCCGCCTTCGTCGAACGTCGCAACGGCCGTCGCCGCGAGGACACCTACCGTGCCGTAGCCGCCGCCGCCAGTGACGCCAATGCCGATGGTCGCCGTCGCACCCGCGAACAAGGTCTCGACGACCACGAAGCCGCCGAGGATGATCTCACCGATCGAGAACGCACGTCCCAGCGGACGTCCGGACGAGACGGTGTTGAGGTCGATGGTAGACTGCGCACCACCATGCTTCGAGAAGTCGTAGCAGGCAACAGCCCGCTCGACGTACCCCGCGCCGTCGTACGCGTACGTGCGGACAGGACGCTCGGATCCGAAGGCACGCTGGTCCGAGCCGAGGCCCGGCAGCTTGAAGGCGGGATGTTGGAAGACGTTCCTGATGGTGTCCAGCATTGTGGTAACTCCCTTTCTGGAGTGAGGCTGGTGGAGGACGGCCGGCCACAGGTCAAGAACCGGCCGTCCCCCATGTTGCCTACGTGGTCAGCGAGATCTCCTGGATCTTACCCTGCGCAGCCACGTTCTTGATGCGGGTCGTGTAGTCGCCGTAGATCTCCCGCTCGAACGTGTCGTTCGTCACGGGCAGGTCACGCGAGTGCATGCGACCGAGCTTGCCGAAGTGTCCGACTTCGACGAACGCCGGGTTGAGCAGGAACGCCTTGGTCTTCGGCACAGCGGTGTGCATGAAGACTTCGATGGTCCCGAAGTCTGTCTCGATGTTGTTGATGATCTGGCCGATGGTGTTCTCAGCACGCTGCTGACGGACACCGGCACGCCAGAACTCGTTGATCTTCCGCTTCGTCCATGCGCCGGTCAGCAGGACACGGCCCATGTTGGAGGCGCCCACCTTGTAGAAGATGGTCTGAAGCAGGTCCAGGAGGGTCGTCTCGGTGATTGCCGCCGAGTTCAGGTCGACGACGTTCGCGTTCGCGTCGTTCGTCGTGTTGAAGTAGAAGTCGAGTCCGCCGAACGTGCCGGCGTCGTCGGTGGTGACCGTACCCGGGTGGCGATTGCCCTCGAAGAGCCCCTCCTCCAGGCCGACCATCATCTGCTTCATGGCGTTGCCCATCTTCTCATCGAGGTCTGGGCCCGAGCGGCCGTAGACATCAATCTCCTGCTGCCGGTACGTGACGCCGACGGCCTGGCGCCCGATCTGGCAGTAGTTGAACGGCATGGTGTAGATGTTCGTGCCCCGAAGGGAACGAGCTGCACCTTCCTGGATCGCGTAGCCGACGATCAGGACTTCTGCCGAGATGAGGTGCGTGGCCGCGGTCGTGCCTGCAGCACCGCGGATGACGGTGAGCACGGACGCAGCGAAGGCCGTGACGAGCATGACCTCGTCGTCGACCTTGAGCAGCGTGCCCTTCGGGTAGCGGTGTCCCGTGCCGGTCGGCAGGTGGACGGCCGTCTCCGAGTTGTCCAGGGCC
>ERZ1292625.3468-Hain-H41-01um-R1-3468-length-12795-cov-5_pt1 | contig 12795 bp, 16 predicted proteins | sample MGYA00564400_ERZ1292625 | MGnify/ENA primary metagenome ERZ1292625 (study PRJEB36523, sample SAMEA6512639) | groundwater metagenome | collected 2019-01-08 | study: AquaDiva: Metagenomics assemblies of 32 groundwater samples
AAACAATCCACGGGTATTTTATTTTCTAATGCCCAAATCATTGGCAAAGAACAATCTGTACCGCCAAAATCTAAATTATCTATTTTGTGAGTAACAGTTTCAATACTGTCTTTAGAGGAGATATTTAATGGCATCAATTTATGCCCAAAAGCCATAAATTGATGATTCTTCTCTATTCTAGCTATTAACATAGCCATAAGACCGCTTGCTTCTCTAGGCGTAAAATTCTCTACCCCCAAAACATTCCCCCAAGACATTGAACCTGAGACATCCAAAGCCAAAAGTATTCTCTTATTGGTGGGTATTACATTATCAAAAGAAAGATAAAATGCCTCTTCAAGACTTTCTTCTATTGTAGATACAGGAGTCCATTCTAATCCCCCCCTACTTTTACCATTCTTATATGTTCTTAAAGCAACAAAAATAGATAGGGGATGTAACCTTGATTTTTTAAGTATTTCCTTATTTGTCAATAAATTAGACACAAATTCTGTTTCTTTCATTAAGGGTTTGAGAACTCCCAATAAAGTAAGTTTACCCAAATTTCTCAAAAGGGCAGTGAGTGGGAGATGTTCTAATAATGCCCCCCAAACTTTAGTTGATTTTAGAAACTGTGTAGGTAACATCTCCCAAGATATATCTTTACATCCTTGAATAAGTTCCACTGCACCACTTTCTGTGCAATCTTGTAATTTAATGTAAGATTGCAATAGGTCATTATTAAGCCCACCCACTGCATTATTGTCATTCCTAAACAACCATTTTACATATACAGGAGTAACATCATCTATTGGAAACAGTGGGTGGGCAAGACGCATACAATCTTGATGAGTCCAACCATTACGTTGTCTATACTTTAGAGTTTGATAGACCAAATCATTTAAATTCTTGCTAGTATACCAATTAGAAACAGCCCTTTTTAGAGACCTCCCCCAACCCCTATTTGTTTTAGCATAATTTACAAATTCAAAAAGATGAGTGCCAGTTCTAGCAACATTAGGCAAGGTTTTTACTACTAAATCTTTAATTTCATTATTGCCTAATGAAATGGCTAAAGCCATAGCAAATAAGGCTGGAGAATTTTTATGAGACCTACCATTTTTAGATATTTCTATTATTTTAGTAACTACCCTAACACCATCATCCTTTATACATTCTATAACTGCTTCTGCATTTTCTTTTGTGTGTTTTCTTTCAGTAGCATAATAAGTCCCACCCTCACTACCTAAAATTAAGAATCTTTCCAATCTTTTCCAAATATCAACAAGGAAAGAATAGCCATCTGCTGAATTTTGGGCTTGTTTAGAAGAAGAAGATTCCGATTGTGGTGCCTTTTTGATTGATAATTCAAAATATGGCCTCATTTGCTTTTCTTCTCCTTTAAAATCCTATCTAACAAACCCTCCAAGTATTCAATATGTTCTTGTACTTTCTTTTCAAAGTTTAATGGTTTCTTATTTGAATCTTCCCAATCTAACTCTAAGAGACTTATGTCTTCAAAAGGAGTCTTGTAGCAACAAACTGCCCCTTTGTCAATAGATATTGGACAAAATACACATTTTTCCATATACTTTTCGCAATTTTCTATATATTCTTTGCATAAAGGCTCATCTCCAGCATCACTCATCTTCAAAGATTTATAGCTTGTTTTATTTACATTATATTTCTTCCAATGTTTAATGTGTTTCTTTAATAGTTCAATTCCTTTAGCGTCTACGCTAGTTAATTTGCCCATTTAAATACCCCCTTTTTTAACACAGTCAAGATATTTATATTTTTCATAGACTTCAATGAGTTTCTTTTCAATGATAGAACAAGTTTTGTAAAACAGAATTTTCTATCCAATTAGATAACCATTTTACTTCGGCTCTATCAATAAACTAAGGGAGAACAAGTAATGCAAATCGGAGTTTCATCTGTTCAATAGATAACCAATCTGCTTCGGCTCTCCCAATTTTATATTGCAAATTATACCATTAAAACATAGAATTGTCAAGAAGAATTTTAAAATATTTTTATTCCCCTCTAATACCCTGAATCTTTTCTTTTTGCTTTTCTCATCTGTGTAACTAATTGTCTTTCTTCTAGCACGTTAAGGCGTTCTGAGTCATCTTTCATCTCTCTAAAATAAGATTTTTCACCTTCAAATACTAACCATACTTCGCCAGTAGGTTCATATCTATTTTTCTCTACCCTTATTAAAGTATATTTAGAAAATAGATTTGTTGTTTCAGTACCATCTAAGTCCGCCCCCTTTGATTCAAAAAGAGGCTGTCTATAAATAAATATAACTATATCAGGAGCATAACCTAAAGCAGAAGATTCTTTCAAATCAACAATAGAGGGTATAGTGCCAGAATCCACCTTTCTAAGCTGTGAAATAACAAAAATTGGTATATTATATTTTTCTGCCAAAAGTTTAAAATTTTGTATTGTTTTAGTTGTTTCTTCTTTTGCGAATCCTATAGTATCACTACAAATCATTTGTAGGTTATCAAATATTACAAGCCCCAAATCATAACGTATTATTGAATCCTCTATTACATTAAATACCCATTCCTTATTAAAAGATTGAATCTTATTTATAAAATATATTGGTAAATCTTGAAAAGTATTATATACGGCTTCTAAATGTTGTGATGTAACTTTATCTATTTGCAAAGCAGATTGGACTAATTTTTTAGCTAATCTCTTAAATGGCATTTCTAAACAGAAAAAGAAAACAGGAATACCCCTCTTTGCAGTTTCAAAGGCTGTCTGCAATAAAAAAGATGTTTTCCCCACGTTTTGATGCCCCGACAGTATTACCAAATCCCCACCTATAAGATTACCTATAATCTTATTTAAATTCTGAAATGGAAAAGAAACTGAATCAACTTGTGTAGTTTCCCCCAACTGTTGCCCAAAAAGTTCTTCTTCTATCAATGTATTGATTGCAGATGAGAAAGGGATAATGAAGTCTAAATCTATTTTCTTAGCTTCTTTAATGGCCTGGGATAGAATAGATGTAGCCTTTTCCTGTCCCCCTTTTTGTAATATTTCATTGGGGTCTTTATAACCAGGAAAAGTTACATTGAAAGTTTTATTTAACCCTAAAAATCTAGCCGAATTTTGGGCATATTTCTGAGCCTCTATATCTTGGTCATAGAGAATATAAATACGCTTTTTGTCTTTAAGCAAAGATAATCCTTTCTTATTTGATACACCAGAAGGTATAGAAACTACATTCTTGAATCCTAACTGGTGCATTGTAAGTGTATCAATTTCTCCCTCTTGAATTATTACCTCGTCATTTGAGGGCAATACAGGCAAATTATAAAGTACATCTGCCCTCATACCTTCCTCAGAAAACATAATCTTCTTACCGTCTTTAGGATTGCCTATACTTCTGTATTTAATTTTTATAACTTCATCACCCTTTTCATTTAGATAGGGGAAAGCTATAAAAAGAATATCATTAAATTTCTTAATTCCTATATGAAAATATTTAAGAGTTTCTATTGTAAATTTTCTTGTGTTTGTAAGATAATTTAATGCCTCCTGACCTTCGGGTAGATATAAAGGCTCTTCAAAACATCTTGTCCAATCTGATAAAGATACTTTTTTGTATTTCTTAATATCGGGCAAAATATCAGTAACTTGAGATAAATGAATAGATTGAGATGGGAATAAATGTGTTTTTAATTTATATATATTCCCCCTCCACCCACAACCCCCTCTGAAACATTGACTAATGCCATTCTTAATCTTAATAGAGAATGTTTTCTCATCTCCAGAAGCACCACCACCACAAACTGGACAACTTTTAAGAATATAATTTTCATTTGTAGAATCATGCTCAAAATCCATACCCTCTTTAAGATTAAGCCATTGTTCATCTTTTAAAAAAGTATCAACATCTATCCAACTGTAATCTTTTCTATTTTGCATTTGGATTAAGCACCTCTCTACACTCTTCACTACAAAAATATTTCCCCAATCCAATATCCCACCATCTTGTATCCCCACCACAAAAAGAACATCTTCCTTCTTCTAATGTATACACTTTACCATCAATATTTTCAAAATAATAAGTAGGATTATATTTTTTATCAAAATTCATTAAAAATTTTCCTCCTTACTCAAATAACTTAGCCAAAGTAGGTATAGGTGTTCTCTTTCTTCCCTGTTTGTTACAGATTTAGCTATCAATGAACTTTCATTTATAACTAATGTTGGAATTTTATCAATGGAAAACTCCTCAAGTAATTCTTTTTTCTTATCTAAAATGGATTTAAGAATACCATCTAAATTTAAATTATCTTCCAGAGAATCAAGCCACTTTATTATTTCCTTATCCCCCCACCCCATTGTATGAAAGAATCCACAATATTCTAATAATGCCCCTACATTATCATAAGAATATATTTTCCGAATCTTTAGATATTTAACCAATCTTTGATTAAAAGTAAGCATTTACATCACACAAAGTATATGATAGGGGTTAAGATTTTTCCCTCCAGGCAGTTGCCAATCACCACTAATTATACCCTCTAGCTTGCGTAGATTTACTGAGATGGCATATTGAAGGTACTTGAGCATATAGACCATACTATTCCCTTTAAAAGCCTTATCACGCATAGCCCTAAGTGCTAGGATAGCATAATTTACTTTACTACAAAAAGCAGAATTCCCTTTGTCCTCATCTACTTTCGGAGTATGCAAGCCTTCATCATATAAAGATATATGTCTATTCAATTTAAGTGGATTCTTTAGATTGTCCCTTTGTTTAATACCTAAAAATTCAAAAAGATTAACTAAGGATGTTTGGTTATAAAATTTCCAACCATGAACGGCTTGTATAACTCCCTTCCCATTTGCCTTAAAATAACCACGGGCCTGCAATTTTCTAAACGATTGGAAAATTCTATTCCTATAAATATGTAACTTTTTGGCCATGAAACACTTATATATCTTAGAAACATCTTTACAATGCTTCAAATAATGTATATAAGTAGCTATCAGTATCTTAACATCTGTAGCAGATTTAAGGTTCTTAACCATATCCACAAAATTCTCTATATCTATCTTACAATAACCACTATTGGTTTTATTGGTTTCGGGGAGTTTAAGCAACCTTATTATAAGATTCCCAGGCTGATAAATCCTCTTTGTTTCTATGTAACCCTTTTCCCTAAGCCTAGCTAGTGAAGAATGAATAGTACGCTTAGGTATTCCCAAAATTCTAGTAATATCTGTTGTATTGACAGGTCTAGTAACATACCCAAAAGATAGCATATCTTTATTAGCATGGGAGTTAACTAAGAATCTAAACCAAATCCACAATACAAAATCAGTAGCAGTAAGACCTGTCTTATGACCATTGTTATTTTCTCCAAAACCTAAAGCATCCCAAGAAATTACTTGATAAATGTGGTGTTTCTTGTTATCTGTCTTGTTAGAATCTTTTTTAGATTTAAGTAAATCTACTTTATCCATTCTATCCCCTTCCTATATTCCAAATGTTTGGAAAATTCAAACTACTTAAAAGATATAAATTAAACATACCACCAAAAGTCTTTACCCAATAAAGACTTACACAAAATGTAATTATCAGTGCTTAAAAATATACCTGTACCTGTCATTACTAGGGCCGAATCATATATATAGTAAAGAATACAGTTATAAGGAATACGTCTTCAACGCAAAAACTTATTGTAGAAAATATAATTTGGAAAGTTACCAAAAATACTATTAAATTTAATTAAGAATAGTTGATTTATAGAATACATAGCTTTACTTAGAATTCTTAGCATAATTTAGTTTAACTTAGAATACCTCAAAATACTTAGAATATCCTAAAATACTTAAAGTAAATTTATAGAAAACAAGCTTTGAAATAACATATTCCACCCCGTTGAGACTGAGTCTCAACTGCATAATGTATTACCTAGAACATTTCCGCTAAGATGGGAAAATTTATTTTTGTTGGTGATTTTTTATAGAAATCACATAGCTTATATTTCATAGTAGTAATATCCAGGAATTTATACACTAAACTAACAACCTGTTTGAGGTTTATTGGTGCATATACTTGCTGTGCCTTCCTTGAACATATACCATCAAAAGCATTATATCTATCCTTTTCTTCTTTATTAAATATAGAAAAGAAACGGCATGAATTGCATCTTGGATTTTCTTCTTTATCTTTTTTATTATTAGCCATTTTATTTTAAATATATACATCTTCAAATCTTATGTTGGGAATATTTTTTCCTATTTTTTTTTCAAATATTTTTATTTTATTTGTCAAAATATCTCTTAATTCTATATCATCCTCACTCCCAGGCTTATAATTGATAAATGTTTTAATTACCATATATGGTATTATTTGGGTGTTTTCTACTCCTGGTAATTGATTTACTAATCTATTCCACTCCTCTTCAACTTCTTTTCGTCTTACTATAATCTCTGTTTTTGCCATGTTTTGTCCTCTTGCTTAACCCTGCTGTAAGTGCTTCATATAGATTTATAACCTCCTTTACACTATTCTTGTTTAAAATGCTGGAATTTTCTTCCATATTAAGAGTATCATTAGGATACAACTTTTTTAATGTTGTGTATACATATTCTTTCCCCCTTATGTTCTTTAATCTTATTATATCATTTTCATCAGAAGATACTAATATTTTATCAATATCTTCTTTTTTTATTTCTAATAAAATATACATTATACTTTATTTATAGGACTTGTCAAGTGTATTTTTGTTCTAAATTCTGACCTTAATTTCTCTAAATCTTTAATATCTATTTCATTCTCTAATCTTAAATGAAAAAGAAGCCCCAATATAGCAAATTTATATAAATGTTTACTGTATGATGTTTTTGTGTTTTTGTATTTAGGGCTTTCTTCTAATCTGTTAATCGTATAAGGTGGAATCCCCAAAAAGAAAGCAGTATCTTTTCTTGATAAATAATTTTTTCTTAAAGTTTTAATCCAGGATGTCATTTTCTTCTATAGATTGAAATGAATTAGTTGGGTATTCTTTACGATAAGAAATTTTAGGGTTACATTCTTCACACAAATCATTATTTCCAAATCGCATTATACATCCGCACTCTGCACAAAATCTAGGATTGACTTTTATATTCAGACCATTTTTGCCAATCTTTTTAAAAACACTTCCTTCTCTTTCTATAAAACTTTCTTTTTTCTTCATCAATATTCCCCGTATCTAAATTTATTCTTCTTTATGTATTCCATTACACACAAGAAATACACCACTAAAAAACAATAAATAACTCCCTATTGTATACCCATAAAAACTTAATAATATCCCCCCTATAATCATTTTATCCTTCTATAGGTTTATCTATTTGACAAACACCACCAGTACATTCACCAGTAGATTCTTCATCTATTGTAGTGATTTGTTCTTCTCTACTACCTTCTACATAGATTGTAGTCCCTTTTAAATTAGATAATTCATTTAGTATAACTTCTCTAAATTCTTTGACTTTTCCCTTACTAACATTTACAGTTTTAGAAACTGCATTATCTATATATTTTTGATGTTCTGCTTGTACTTCTAGGTGTTGTTTAGGAGTTACATCAAACATACCTATAAAATAAGGCCCATATTCTTTTTTATCTTTGTATTTTTCATATAGTGGGTCAATAAAATGATGTTTTTTAGCTCTTTTATATATCTTAGATGGTATAGGTTCAATACCATGTGATAAACCAGCAAAAATTCCAGTATCCCCGCAATTATGCACTATAAACCCATTGACGAAATTATATACTTTTCTATTTATCATAGAAAAGTCATAAACATCTGTATCTTCATTGGTTTTTATTTCTTTAATTATTAACTTTCTACGCCTTTGTATTTTTGTAAATTGTATTTTATTTTGTTTTTTTTCTTCAATAAAACCAATAAATTGGGCAAAGTTGATATTGTTATTTTTATAGATTTCTAAATTATAAGATTCTTTGGTTTTATAGTTTTGATTATTTAATGCACTATCGTTTGATTTATTTTTATAAAAATAAGATTTTATACCAAAAGAGGCTAATATAATTTGTAATTGTTTTACTAAATTATTATTAGTTGTTTTAAATGAAATTGTACCATCTCTTGAAGTAACACTACCATTAGCAGAATAAAGCCCACTAATAAAAGAGGCAATAATATTAGAATCCCCGTATAAAATATTTTTTGGTATGTTCCTAGAAGAACATCTATTATCTAAAAAATCTAAATTTTGTTGTAGTTTATTTGATAGTTTATCTCTATTACAATAATAAATATTTGTGTTTGTGCAATTATAGAGTTTACCATTACTCCCTTTTATTGTTCCTGCACCTTTCCTCTGTATTGTGAATCCGTATTTTAATAACATTACTTCTATACAAGGTTCTTTTATGGGGTTTAATTTAACTTGTATCCCAGTTGAATTATTATTCGTTTTTTGACCACCCCTAAACCCATCACCAAAGAGAAAACCTAATAAAATCATATTATCATTTCTTTTGGTTGCTTTTCTATTTCCTAAGCCCCAAGCTACAGCTTTATTCATAGTATTTTTAGCTTCAACAAAAGTATCGTCCTCTAACATAATTAAATGTTCAGGTGTACATTTTAACTCTAGTCCATTATTGGCTATTAAAGTAATAGTAGGAGCTCTCTTAGTATACCATGCTTTATATGTATTACCATTTCCATCTGAGAGTATATTAAATTTATTGTTGTCTAAAATCAAACTCTCCCCATCTAAACAAGGGGGGTTTGAGAGTAGGGCAACATTTCGTATACCAAATTCTTTGATTTTAGCTCTAATTCCTCTAGGTAAACGTCTGGCCCAGGGTGTATCCAAATATGTTTGGTTAAAGGCGGAAAAATACCCCTTTTCTTGTGCGGTTTCTATACTAGCTTCATAGGCAGAATCCCTTATAATTGTCATAAATTTATCTATTAACTCAAGATGTTCTTCTGTCCCATATTTTATTTTTAATTCTATAAGAGCATGGGCTTCCCCTATTATACCAATACCTATGCGTCTGCCCCTTTCTGATGTTGCTTTGTTTGCTTCAAGAGGGAAATCCCCTACAGTTGCAATATTATCTAAAAATCTTTGTGCAATTTTGGTAGTTTCTGCTAGTTTTTTATAATTAAACTCACCATTTTCTACCATACTATGTAGATTTATACTAGATAACATACAACTTGTTAAAGGTTCTCCTGTTATTTCGCCACATGCGTTGCATAATACATCTTGCTCATAAAATGACCCACTATTCCAATATCTTATGTTAGAAAGATTTAACCAACCTGGTTCTGCATGTTTAATAGAATTATTTAAAAGATATTCCCATAATTCTTTAGCTTGTATTGTTTGATAAACTTTGCCCTTAAACTTTAAATCCCAGTCCTTATTGGCTTTAACCGCATCTAAAAATTCATTGGTTATGCCTACTGATATATTAAGATTTTGTAATTCATGTTTGTTTATTTTAGAATCTATAAATTTATAAATGTCTGGATGAGAAACTTCTAAACAAACTAATCCAGCACTTCTTCGTGTACCACCAGCTCTTAATTGCCCGCCTATAGCGTCTACGCATTTCATATAGCTTAAAGGCCCGCTTGCAACACCACCTTTAGTTAATATTATATCTCCTTCTGGTCTTATTTTAGAAAAATCTACACCCCATCCACCACCCATAGAGGAGATTAAAGTTATATCATGCAACAACTTAGCTATTGATTGTATATCGTCATATACACACAATACAAAACAATTCCTTATATTGCCTATTCTAGTCTCTGTTAGATTTCTTATAATTCTACCAGAAGGTATAATATAGCCATTTTCTAACACCCATCTAAATCTTTCTTCCCAGTAAACTACTTTTTCAGGTGTTAATTCTTGTTTAGCAATAATAGGTGCTATCCTATTTGCTATATCAGCTAAGGAATTTTCACCTTCTTTAAGAAATCCCATTTTCTTTCCAAATTCTATATTAAGTTTCATTGTATTCTTGTACCTCTTCTAATATCCTTCTTTCTGCCAAATTACAATATTCTTCATTTGTATCAATCCCTATAAATTTACGATTATTTAAAAGGCAAGAAACCCCAACAGTACCACTTCCCATGAAAGGGTCTAATATAATATCCCCCTCATCTGAAAATGTTTTTACAAAAAAATCAACTAATTTTATGGGGAAAGTGGCTGGATGTTCTTTTTTTAACATATATTGATTAGAAACATTATTGGCATAAATTACATTAGATGGTCTGCCTAATTTTGAGTTCAGATATTTGTTTGTAGACTTAATACTCCCCATATTACTTTTATTTTTAGGTTTGCCACAATATTTTCTCAATGCCCTTTGGAGTGATGCTTGTTTTATGGAATTTCCACAAGCTAGGGGATTAAATTTTATGTTAGAAGGCATATTTTTTGAAAAATGAAATATTGATTCCCAACCATTTTTTAATCTGCCTTTATACCCACCAGGATAGGGGTTTTTAATCCAAGCAAATTCATCAATAAATTTAAATTTAGTTATTTCTTTTAAAGCAACTACTAATTTATTTACATACAAACTACGTTCTCCTTTATTAGTATGTGGTTTTACATTTAAGAAAAAACTACCTGTTGGCCTCAATACTCTTTTTATTTCCTCTGCAATATGTAAAAACCATTCTATATAATTTTCTTCATAAATACTATCATAAAGATTCTTACGTCTATTAGTATAAGGTGGGCTTGTAAAGACCATATCAATACTATCAATTTCTATGTTTGCTTGCATTTCTTTTAAACAATCACCATTATAAATAAGATAATTCATTTTATTTAAAATTATATATGGCTGTCTTGCTAGGATTTGAACCTAGAACCTTTGGATTAACAATCCATTGCTCTACCTATTGAGCTACAAGACAATATAAACATTTAACAATCATATCTCCTTTTCTAATATTGAAAGTATTTTATTAAATTTATCGGTATAAACTCTTATATGACAATATTGACAAGTTTCTATTATACCAATACCTTCTTCATTTTTAGTTATATGAGAACAAAATACTTTTCTTTTGTTTCCCCCACTGAATTTTATAGCAAATTGACACCACCACATTTTTATTTATTGTATTCTTTACTCACTAAAAAATAATAAGTTATTATACCAAAACATTTTTAGATTTCAAGTGCATTTTCAAGTTTTTTCTATTCCTTTATAAGCCTGTATTCTAGCATTGGATATTTCTATATATTCCTTTTCTTTCTCAATACCTATATACTTACGTTTCAATAACATAGCACTTATGGCAGTAGTACCTGAGCCAATGAAGGGGTCTAATATTATATCATTTTCTTTACTACCCATTGTAATTAAATAAGATATAAGTTCTATTGGTTTAATTGTAGGGTGTGTATTATGTCTTTCTACTTCTTTTCTTTTTGAGCCATCTGGCCTTACAATAGAATTATTTAATCCTTTGTTTCCTTTATCATTATATGATGTCTTAATGGGCAAATTCTCACAACCCTTTTCCTTTTCTTTAGTAGAAGTTTTGTTTACTATTATAAATGGAAAAGTTTTCTGAACTGCTTCTGGTAATTCTTTTAATTTTTTCTCCCACCACAAATCTAGGGAAAAATGTCTACTAAAATCCCCCTCATCATTTAGTCCTGGTGTAGTATCCCCATAAAAATCCTCACCATATCCACCACTATATGCTTTACTATTGCCTGCCCTACCACCTACTGATTTAGTAATTCTTCCACAATCTAATACATTATCCTGTACTATTAGATTAGCAGGAAAACGCCCTTGTTTTTCTATTGGTTTACCATATTGTTTACTTTGGCCTTTTTCCAAATTACCGCCCCCATAAGAAACAGAAGATGTAATATCGGGGTTTAACCTTCCTAAATTTTCTTTAGTGGGTATTCTACATTCGTGAAACCAAGCAACACCTTTTCCATTCTTCAATGCTTGTTCTATATAAGTCTTTTCTTCTAATGGTTTCATAGCTACCAATATCACTTCAACAGCAGGTTTAGGCTGGTAAGAATATGTCCCACTTAGTTCCTTTAAGAAATCTGGTCTTACAAATTTACCATTATCAGTTTGTATTATCTCCATTTCTTTACTTTTGAATTTAATTTTATATTTCTTTACCATAATGAATTTCCTTATGACACTTTTTGCATACAGTTGCCCCATTAGATACATCTAATATTAGATTTTTATATGTTGCTAGTGGCTTTATATGATGTGCTTGTAAAGAACCACTTTTTCCATTACCACAAAAAATACATTTATATTTATCTCTTTTATAAACTTCTTTCCGCCAATCCTTATAACCTTCATATAAAATATTCCTACTCAATTTTTTTGTTATACCACCTTGCCAATTCCAATGATTTATTCCTCTATGCTTTTCACTATATAATTTAGCCATACATTTTCTTCCACAAAAAGGGCTTTTAGAATATGCGGGGGAGACCAATTCTGTTTTACCACAAACTATACACTTTTTTTTAACTTGTCTATTATTGTGAGCCTTCTTTCCAATTCTAGATTTAGATAAGCAAAATATTTTACATTTATTGGAACAAAATTTTCTTTTTTTGAACTGAGATTCTTTCTCTGTATCTTTTCTATGATAATAGAATATATGGCAATATTCACATACTCTTGGTGCTATTTTTGGCCATACTGTTCTTTTATGCATCTTCCCACTCTATTTTATTTAGATTATATTTAGTTTTTAATTCGGTTGTAATATCTTT
>ERZ1292625.2782-Hain-H41-01um-R1-2782-length-15371-cov-11_pt1 | contig 12786 bp, 18 predicted proteins | sample MGYA00564400_ERZ1292625 | MGnify/ENA primary metagenome ERZ1292625 (study PRJEB36523, sample SAMEA6512639) | groundwater metagenome | collected 2019-01-08 | study: AquaDiva: Metagenomics assemblies of 32 groundwater samples
CCAACGCTGCGGGCTAGGGACAAGGAATACCACTGGCGAGGGAAACGAAGGGCTGTGCGTAGGCCCGCGAAGGAGTGAGCCATGCCTGACACCCTAGAAGCCCGCACCCGCCGCGTCTTGGCGCTGGCGCAGACCATGCGCCTCGCCTCTAACCCACCGCACACAGACACTCTGGCTTTCATAGAGGCCGCCGAGGAGCACTCGCGCATCATGGCAAGCGGCTGGCCGGAAGAGATTGCGCGGGACTGGCTGCGGCTGCGCCAGGGGTTCATGCCGCCAGTGAACAATGTCCACAAGGGCACTGTCTACACTGGAAGAACCTAGCACTCCCGCAGCGCCGTGAGCGCCCTTACTTCAGCGTCCACGCGAACGCCCCAGCCGCGTCCTTCATGCAGACGAAGAGTGCGTCCGCCACACCCGCTGCGCCTTCCTCGTACCGCAGCAGCCCCCTGGAGGCGGCATTGCACACCGGCAGCGCGCCAGGGTCAATGAGTTTCAGCCCGTCCGTGTGGACCTGCCCGCCGATGTATACACCCGCCTTCTTGCCAGGAGAGACCGCTAAGCCGCCGAAAAGCTCCGGCGCATCCACTATCTTCAGGGTGTACGCCTCCGGCAAGACCTGGCCCGCGATGCCCGTCACCTGGTCGGCGTTCACCACCACCTTGTTGTACCGTTTCATCGCCCCGCCGTCGTTGGCAATCGTTGCGACCTCTGAGCCTATCATTGCCGACCCCCACTGGTCGGAATCCTTGGTCATCGTGCGAGGCATAGGCAAAACCGTAAACCCAGGCTGAAACCCCAGGTTTTGTATCTTCACCATGCTCTCCGTCGCGCTCACGTAGAGGATACAGGCGTTGCTTGGATTGTTGCTGTACCAGCAATGGGTCTGGGCGCTTCGTTCGGGGTTCCATTGAAAGACGCCTGGTGTCATGTAAAGTTCTGAATGACAATTCGTTGAACTGGCACAAAGCTGCAATTCGGTAGTATTGAGCCCGCCTCCACCGGGCCGGAAGGTGACGAAGCCGCCGAACACAATGCCGTCCGCGCCCCATGTAAACGCGCTCCCGCTCCAACTGTTTGCCGGAGTAAGGTCCTTCGCAGAGAAAAAGACGCCGCGGGCGAACCAAGGCCCCTCAGTAGAATCGCTGACGAAGATGAACTTGCCGTGAAACTCGGTAGGCGGCGGGTCAGCGAGCACGTCCGTCGGGATGAGCGCCAAGATCAGCACGGCAGCGAAGACGGTGAAGGCCGCTATCACAGTGCGCATACAGCAACCACCACGGGGGCTAGGTACGGCAAGAGCGCTAGTATCCAGAACATCGGGCCTCCTACTTGACCACTTGCTCTCCGGTGGCTAGTCTCGCTCTAACCTCTGTTGCCTCGGTCGCGCCAGCCATGCAAGGAACGCCCCAACTTCGTACAGCACCATAAGGGGCAGCGCCACCAGGGTGGCGTTTACGATGTCGGCTGTCGGTGTTAGGAGCGCACCTAAGATGAACGCTGCCAAGGGGACGTATTTTCGGAACCCTCTAACGCGTTTGTACTCAACAATCCTCAGCTTGACGACCAGGAACATGACCAGCGGCAGCTCAAAGACAACTCCCAACCAAAAGAGCATCGCCAGCGCCAGGTCCATGTACTCCGTAAGCCGTATCATCGGGTCGGCGACGTCCGTGCCGAACTGCAAGAGGAACTGCAAGCCCGTAGGCAACAGCACAAAGTACGCGAACGATGCGCCGCCGAGGAAGCACACCAGGACCGCAGGCAGGAAGATGGCGACGGACTGCCCTTGCTTCTTGCTGAGGAGCGGCCTGAGAAACCGGAAGACCTGGTACACCAGCATGGGTGCCGCAACAACACAGCCACCCACGATTGCCAGGTGGACCGTGAGGCTGAACATCTCGGTGGGGTTGGTGAAGACCGGGCGCCCGGTCGCGGACAGTTGCCCCCCTGCTGGTAAGATTAGCCACGCGATGACCGTCTTGCGGAAGTACCAGGTGAGGCTGGAGCCGAGTCCAAAGGCAACGAGCACCCAGAGGAGCCGTCCTTTGACTCCTCTGAGGTGCCGTTGGATTGCGGCGAGGCGCGGCCTGACCTCTCGGCTACGAGCTGTCATGTGCGCCCCTGCCGTGGATTCCGGCGCTGAGGGCTACGCGGACGGTTTGTTCCCGCCCCGGCCCTTGAACCAAGCACTGCCCCCAACCAAGAGCGCCAAGAGAGCAAGCCCGATGGGGATGTATTCACTCATGGTGTTTTCCTTTCTCCCGTCCGTTTTGCGTTCGTCCCGACGTGTCGGGACGCTTACCGCCTTGTGTTCAGCCACCCGCTCAGGCTCATGGTTTTCTGCCGAAGGTTCCGCACGGTCGCGGAAAAGGAGCGCATCCCTGAACCTGTGGTGATTGCCGTCCATGTGGTGACAAAGAGACTCGCCTTGGTGGTGCTGGCCGCCACGCCATGCACCGCCCCAGCAGACAGATACTCAAAGAGGCGCACGACGAGTAACGCGCCCACAATGCTGGCTATCATGGAGCCGGACAGCCACTTCATCATTCACCCTTTTTTGGTTTCTTGTTGCCCTCATCAAGAGCGGCCAAACCACTATCAACCGTGTTCAGCACCTCTTCTCGGACAAACGCTTTTGCGCTGTCTATGAGATTCCGCACCGCATCAGCAAGCGCCTGTTTCGCCGGTGATGTCTCGGACTTCTCCGGCGTGGTTGCTCCTTGCCCTTCGTCTTTGTCCACGGCAGCGGTCATGGGGTGCCTCCTATGGAGTTTCGTTCTTTCTCATTGGTCTGATGCGTTGTTTGAGAAAGTCCCGAAGGCAAAGATTGCAGAAGGCGGTGCCCTCCAGAATCAAATAGGGCTGGCCGCTTCCGTGCTTCTTGTTCTTGCAGACATAGGCTGGCTGGCTCACCACAAGCGCGGGCGCCGCTTGCTCAGCAGCCTTGCTCACGCCATCGGCTACCAGCGCGGGGGCTGGCGGCGTCGCTGGAGCCACCAGTAGCTCAGGGGTCGCCACCTTCGCTTGGGTCTCCTCCACTGGTGGGACTACAGGCATGAGCTGGACTTCTAGTACCGCGGTCGCCACGGTGGTGTTGCCCGTCTCGTCTGCCATGTGCGTCCTCCTATGTTTCTTCCGCAAGTGTACCACAGAGCACCATGTACTCTGTTTGCAACGCCTCTGACCAGCAATCCTCCGTCCTAACCCCCCTCGCAGGGTCAAGACCGTAGGCCAGGGCCATCGCCTCCACCATCGCCCGCTTGTCAGGCCCGTCCTGCATGGCCCGCAGCCGCCGCTCGGCGATCTTCGGCAGGGATGGGCGCGACTCAACGACCTTCTGGTACGTGCGCGGCGCGGTCGTCATGGTATCTCTATTGTTTCCCTGCTCAATATAGCCGCAAGAATCGCCGTGCCATAGGATTGCTTCTCTGCCACCGTCAAAGGGCGAGTCGGCGTCGTCGGCACGGTCAGCTCGTCAAGCGCCTTCGCTATTTGCGCTACGATTGTTTTGAGCCTCGCAGGACTCATGGCGATGTCTCCTATGCGGGCCTCAAAATCCCAGCAACAAAGACCTGTGACCCGCCACCAATACTGTGCAGGTATGGAAACTTAGTGGCGGGGACAATCATGGGCATGGTAAAGGTGTACGTGGTCGTCGCCGATGCTCCATAAAGCACTCCATTCGGCAAGAATGCGACCGCGTTGAGGGGCGCTGCTATGTTATCTTGTGCCACGCCATCGTCACCATAGCCGATGACGACAGTATATGCGGCAGCCACCGTTGCGTAAACAACACCTCCAATAATAAGTCGTTTCCCAGCTTCGACTTGATAGTCCGTTCCTGCCGTCCCGGCCCCTGCTGCATCCAGGGTCCTGTGCATGGTCATGTATCGGGCTGCAATGGTGTTCCGAGCAACGAGCGTAATAAGGTCGTCTGGATTCACACCTTGGAATGCGCCAAAATTGAAAGACGGCCCAAGGGACTGAATGATGTTCAGTATGCTCTGGGGCGCTAGCCCAGGTGGGAGTTTCCCGGTGTCCACGCCCCGCCGCAGCACCATATTAGACCTCTGCCACCAGTGCGGTCACGCGAACTTCGGGGAAGCGGCCCCATTCGTGATTGATTACTTCCTCTTTTACCATGCCAGGAAGGAAGACTACGTTGAAAACGCGTTCTGCGGTGAGATCGGCGCTATTTTTGACTCGCAGCGTAACCTCCGCCGTTTGTGTGGACCACGTTCTCAGTTGGACCAAGGACTCGGTTACTCGGTAGTCTCTGACGCCATTGCTTTGCATTTGCCCGTCGGCGAAGCTGAACACCAGGGGGATCAGTTTCACGCTTGCGGGGCGCAGTTGACTCCGCAGCGTGAACCTGAGCAACTCCGGCGCGGTTGTTTGTACCGTGCCCTGGATTGGAAGAAAGAGTAGTTCTATCTGTCTGCCAGTGACCTCCGCCGCAAAGGCGACGGTTTGCTGGTCGCTGGTCAGCGTGCCCAGGGAAGTCCAACCAGCCGTGCCGTTCCCTGCGCGTGCGCCGCCAATCACATCTATCCGGTGCCAGACCTGGATATTGTGGTCTGCTCCGCCAGCGCCCAGGTTGTCTGTTTCACAGTAGAGCGTTGAAAAGTGCTTTGGGATACGAGGCAGTCCAGCGTTGAACGGCGCGGTGATGGCCTCCGAGTCGTCCAGGACATTGAACTCAGCCCCGGTCTCGCCCGTAAGACTGATGTAGAGCGGATTGATGCTGCTTCCCGTGCTTGAAATCCCGATATGAATGCGCCGGTGCAACGATGTTCCAAAAGGAATCCCCTCAGCCATCAGAGCATTCTGGTCGTCATCGGTGTCGGTCGTATACGCCTGCCGCGTGACATGGTGCCACGTATAGTCGTGCGTTCCCTCAAACTCTGCCCAAATCGCCTTCAGGACGTGGTAGCGCAGGTTGTCTGGCTCGTGAACCATGATGTAGAGTTCCTGAGAGTTCCCCGCAATTGCTACGACGCGGCCATGTAAATGTGTATCCCGTGGCATATACCGGCTAAGGCTGATGTCAACCAGTCTGTCGCCAACAAGCTCGTTCATCCCGCGAAGGCCAAGCGGTAAGAGAATGTGGCCGTTCCAGTTGTACGCCCCCTTGAAGTTATCGGGATGCTGGTCGGCGTCCTCAAACTCCGGCGTCAGGTTTCTCACCGTCCCGTCCGCCTGCAACGTGTAGATGCCGTCTGCCTTGCAAATCAACATCGTGTCGCCAAATGGAACGAGGCCGGTTATTGCCGCATCTGCGCCGCCCACGGCGGTAGAGCTTGACCATGCCCCTGTGTTTGTTGGGTCGGTGGACGTGCGGATAAGATTCACGCCGTCCGACCAGTTCCCGCCGTACATCAGCGATCCCGCGACTGCCATGTACTTCACGTCGCTATTCGTGAGCGTGCTGAGAGTCCAGTTGGCGTCCGCGTCTGCTTTGTAAATGTAGGTGTCGGCGGCGTTGGTTCCCTGAGCCCATGCCGGAGCAAAGGTGTTTCCCTCAAAGCTCACACCGTTGCGGTAAATCTTGACAACGGCTTCCGGCTCTACTCCAATATCCCATTGGAGACCAGCCTGGTCCCATGAGTACACGTCTCGTCCAACAAACACCCAAACCTCAGTGCCGACAATAGCGAAGCCAGTTACCCTATGCGAAGATGCAGCAACATCCAACGCCCTATTGAAAACGGCTCTTGCAAGCGTGATCTTCCCGGGTTCGGACGTGTCTACTTTGTAACCGGAGCCCAGTCTATTCTCGTGAAGCCGCGCATCCGTGGCCCCAAAGCCGATTGACCAGTCTGCCTGAGTCCAGGGAAAGTCCACAGTGGGGTCAAACTGACTTTCACTCAGTTGAGCGTCCGTCAATACTCTAGGGGCGACCGCACGGTGCTCTCCAATAGAAAACCGTGGCGCACCATTCCTTTGCTTCGCAAACATATAGCCGTAGATGGGCGTCGCCGCACTGCGGTCTTCAATCGTGCAGTCATGGGTGAATATGCTCGGCATCTCACCACCGCTTCATGGGGCTGTCCACGACCGGCACCATCCTGTTCGCCCCGCCCGCCTCGGCCTGGTACAGCTCCCGCATCTGCACCGCCCGCTCCACGGACCCTTGCCGCATCCCAAGCGGCGCAGCCATCGCCTCCCACCGCAGGACGATCTCCGCCGCCTTCAGCACCAGTAAACGAGACCTCGGCGCGTCCACCTCAGTCTCCGTTGCCTCTCCTGCCGCTGTCTGCGCCGTGCTGAACGCCGTCAGCCTCACTCGGCCTTCCATGCGGACGCGGTATCCCGCCGTGAGGCCGCTCGGCAGCAACAGGGAACGCACGTTGGCGTCCTCAGTAATGTCCCACCCGTCAATCCGCTTATACGGCGAGTCGCGCCTATTCCGGTAAAGCTGGACGCTCACCGCGCCCACGTCCCAAATCGTGCTCGGCAGCGCGTACCTGAGCACGTAGTGGCCCGCTACGTGAACAGAAGCGGCGTCTATGCGGCCTGTGCCGCCCGCCGCCACCTGTAGCTGGGCCGTTACCGTCCCGATGTTGCCCCCAGGCGTCAGCGTTACATCCAGCAACTCCCACCCGTCGTTGCCCGTGTGGTAGCTGCCGCTGGCCGTATCCGTCCCGTCCGTCAGTTGCAGCCGCGCAATGGTCGCTGCCGTGGCATAGACCCACGCTCTGAATACAAAGGACTTGCTGCCAGGGTCGCGGATGTTTGCGAAGGCAGGGCTGGCGTTGATGGCCTGAGCATACGTCGCCGCCGCGCCCGCGCCCGCCGTTACCGCCGCGCAGTCCGCGCCGTGCCAGAAGAGGCTTGTACTCTGCGCTACCGATGAACCAGCTCCAGCGAGCGTCCAGTTCGTGAAGTTGCCCGCTGCGAAGGTCTCAAAGTCGGCGTTGAGGAGGAGGTTGTCAACGACAATGCTTTCGTCGCGCCTCCCAATAAAGAGCCGTCCTTCGCCGTAGCACTCTTTCATCGCCTCGTCAAGCGCGGTGTAGACAAGGCCTGGGTTGTACTGTGTCAGGTCAAAGGTGACGCCGTTCGCAACCTGAGCAGTAAAGGCTTCGCGGACGGTGACGGTGCCACCAACGCTTACGAAGTCGCTGACCTCTCGGTGCTCGCCATCATTCGTCCCAGACCGGCACCGCGCCCACCATCGCTCAAAGCGGTCGTCCCCAACCCCGCCAAGCGAGGCGTCCACCACGGTAGTCCCGCCAGCGAGGCCCGCGACGGATGTAGCAAGTCCTAGCCACTCTCCCCCACCAAGCTCTTGCACGACAAGCCCGTGCATGGTCTCCCGCGTGGTCGGCACTTCAATGCCTCATCCACGTGCAGTCCACAGTGGTCCCGCCTCCGGCCTGTGCAATGAACTGCAACGCCCCTACCTCTTCGCCAAGGGTGTAGGTGCGGTAGGTCGTCGCCGCAAGGAACGAGGAACTGCCAGTAGCGGTCCCTGCCCCGTCGTCCTCGGCGAATCCTGCAATCTGGTCAATCAGCGTACCTGCGGTCAAGCTGACGCTCACGGCGAACCTGAGCCAGAAGAGCCTCTCGGCTGGCGCAGTCGGCTCGCCCCAAATCTCTTTGAGCGAACGCGGAAGCCAAGCCCGCCCAGCGGGAACGGTGAAGGTGATGTTGCCATCCGCGCCAAGCGTTGCCCCCGCCACGTCGGTGCCGTCCGTGATGGTGAGCGCGGTGAACCCGCCACCGGATTCGTCACTGTTTTCGCACGTAAGCACAGACCCCACGGAGTTCGCCGTGGCTCCAACGTCTACAAAGAGGTCGTTGACCTTGCGGGGGAACCCGACGTAGAGCCGCTCGGTGGAGAGAAGCCCCAGGCTCTGTCCGGTGAACCCTCGGTCAATCACGCTCGGCGCGTAGGGCAGCGTAAGCCTTCCATCCGAGCCAGCCTTGCGTCCCGCCAGCAGGTCACTCCACACACCGGTGGTGCTCCGCCGCCAAATCCCGCCGATGCGTGGGGCAAGATGAAGTCGGAGCGCCGCCGCCGCGTTCAACTCAATGGTGTTGAAACCAGAGCGCCGGTTGAACACCGTCTTGGTGCCACCGCTCCCTGGCACCGTGAACTGCTCGCCGTAGAACGCCTGGACTGGCTTGTCCAGCGTGTAGGTTACGGACATGGGACACCGCCTTTAGACGACCGCTTCTGCCGTCACGTTTTCAGGTGGTTCGTTCACTCAAGCCTGGGCAGCAACCTTCTCCGCTTCCTCAACCACGCCGTTCTCAGGGTGAGGTGACTCAACGGGCTTGGGTTTCTCGTGCGGGGCCGCGTCAAGCCAGTCTACGATTGACGAGGAGTTGCGAGAGAGAGCATTGGATTGCTTGCCGCCCTGCGTGATGGTCAGCTTGACCGCAACGTTCTGGACGAGCACCCTGATAACGGCGAACTCCTTGTCGTCCACCACACAGTACCCGTTGTCCGGCTTCTCCATCGCGTCCATGACTTTGTTCAGGATGCGATGCTGCGCCTCGGTCAACCCCCATTCGCGGGTCGGCGCGTAGGCTTCCTCCAGAAGCGTCATCACGTCCACAATGGTCGGCTCAGCTGTTTCCCCCTCCCCTTTCGGTAAGGTCATTGGCTTACGAAGAGGAAGGGGTTCCACCTTCAGGTAACGAAGGTCGGGCATAAATCTCCTTTTCTCGCTTTTCCGTTCGGCCTTTTGCTCAACCTTACTCAGCCGCCGTCGTTCGGCTCGGTTCACTTACGCACCTACAGCGGCAAGCCTGGACTTCAGGGTTGCGACCTCGGCCAAAGCGCCCTGTAAGTCTTCGTAGAGGCCCTGGATGGATGCTCTGAGATACCCGACTGAATTGATGGTGCTTAGGGCCACGCCGTTCGTGTAGTCCGTCTCAGAAGCCCGCTCTCCGTGCATGGCCCACGGCGCTTCATCTGCGAACACCCCAGACATCAGGTCCGGCGGTGCCCACTGACCAGGAGGCATCACGGCGGGGTTGAAGTTGAACTTGTGCGTGGGTGACCTCACGACGACCCTCAGCGCCTCGTGAGGGTCAAGAATTCCACGGTCAATCTTCCACTCCCTCAGCGAAGCCGCCGCCCAGGTGCAGATGCCGTCCCCCGCCGCGTCCGTCAACTGCTGGCCCGCCGCCCCTACCGCTGCGGGAAGCTGCATCGTCCAGGTGCCCGCCGCAGCGGCCACGGTCACGGTCACGGTGCCGGAGGTCGCGCCTGAGATACCCAAGGTCCCCGTCCGCGTCCCCGCAAGGCCGATGCGCGCGGTAAAGAGCATGTCCACGAGGCCCGCGTTCGTGATGAGCACACGCTGCGTTTCCACGCTGGGTGCGGCATTCGTAGCCGTCCAGAACTCTATTTGCCCAGGCACACGGTCGGCGGCAATGGTGCCGGAGGAGACGAACCTGATTTGGGCGGAGAAGTCGTCGTTCGCGTTGAAGTCCACACCGTCGTCGCCAATCGCGCCAATCATGCCCAGAATGTCTCCCGATGTGATGATGCTGAAGGTTCCGATGGCCGCGTTGCGAGATTTGGCCATCATAATTATCGGGGCGCTCACATCGGCAGACCACCTGGTAAGCAACATGAACGAGTCTGCCGCTGCGGTGCCATGCATCTGAAACTCAGGTGTCTCCGCCAGCGCGAGGAGCTGCGCTGTGTGACCAATGACAACGCCGTTGTTGTTCGCCACGATGACATTCTGAGCGCTGTTCAACGTCATCACGAGGGTCAGCGTCTCACCGGCGTCCGCGGTGGTGTAGAACTCTATGGAACCTGGCATGTCGCCCGCGCCCGGGGTTCCGTCAATGACGAACTCAATGGCGCCTACCGGCGACTCAAAGTCCACTCCGTCCGAGCCGTAGGCGATGATACTCCCCACGACCTCGTTGTCGGCAACGATGGTGGTCGCCACCTGCGTAGCGGCACCGCCTTTGACCAGGGCCAGTTTCGGCGATACGGTGCGGTCGTTCGTCGTGTTGAAGGTGGCAATGGCTACCGCGCCGCCCGCGAAGGCCGTCCCGACGCCGATGGCCTGGACCTCTGGGATGAGGTCGGTCACGCCGTCGCCGTCTGAAACCGTGAGCTGCGTTGCAGACCCGACGTTGAGGCCGTTTCCGCTGGCAATCACCACGTCCTCATCAGAAGTGACGAGCGTGGCGGCCACAGTCAGGACGGTCGCCTCGGCAACCTGGATCAACAGCGCGGTGGAGCTGTTGAAGATGCCGTTCGTTCCGTTATGCGACAGGTAGACGTAGTTGTTCGCTGAGGTTGTCTCGGAGTGAACGTAGAACCTTGGGTCCGTCGGGTTGGCGACGTTCCAGTCGGTGTTCTCGTCCGCCGCCGATGCGAAGTGGAGGTCTCGGCCAGTTGTCGGGACGAGCAGGGTAAAGCTGCCACGGTAGCCGTCTACGTCAACCCTAGAAGCGTCGCCTGTGGTGCGCCGGAAGCCCGCGTAAGTCCGTTCGTTGATGGTACCCTGCGGCATTGTCGTACTCCTAGTGCCACACTATGGCAAGTGAACTGGGAGTGGGGGCAGGCAACAAGCCTTGCCCTATTCGGCGGGTCTCTCCGTCATCTGTGCTTTCGCTGGCTTCCTTGGCCTGCCTCCGCGCCTCGGTGCTGTCCCTGCGGAACCACCGTTCACGAGCGCGACCAGCGCCTGGGACTGCGCGGACTGGGAGCGAATCTGCTCCTTCTGCAACTCAAAGAGTTCGTCCTGCCGCGCCTGCTCCCTGCGCTTCTGCTCCTGGTTCCAGATGGACTTGTGCGACCGTTCCTGGTGCATGATGGCATCCTGCTCCGAAGCAAGGCTCCCTGCGGGGCAGGCAGGATAGCCGCGTTTGTTGAACTCCGTCCTCATCGGGTGGTCAGGATGCAGGAAGCATTTCACCGAGCCTTGCACTGGCGGAACAGTCGGCCCCTCGCTGAATACAGGCCTGCCGATGAGCTCTGGATAGGCGATGTCTTTGTGCTTCTTCTTCAGCACGTCGCCCTTCCGCCAGACGTTGACGAAAACCCGCTCGCCCGTCCTCGTGTTGTAGAGGGGCGTCATCCGGCGCGGAATCTCCACGCCCGTCTCTGGGATAACCTCCTTGCCTTCGTCAACGACGGCGCGGGAGAACATATCCTGCCCCGTCGGATTGGCAATGGTATCCAGGTCAGCTACGTCTATCTCTACGCCGATGCCTACTGGCATGTTCCTACCTCGCAATCGTGATATGTGGGCCGCTCACGCTACGGTGCGCCCTAAGTGCCTGCTTCTCGTCAAGTTCCTTCTTGAACTCCTCCAACAGGTGGGTCGGTTCGCGGCCATCCTCCGGCGGCTGGCCCTCACGAAGCCACTCGGCTTGCTCCATGACCTCACCCACGCTGTACTGGTTCATCGCCAGAAACGAGAACGGGTTTGCCTTTGGGTACAGGAACGACGGCCCCAGGTCTTTCACAAAGTCGCATTGAAGCTCTCCGCGCCTGACCCTGATTTTCTGGAAGCGGTGCATCCCCTGCCCATCTACCGACTTGTCCTCTTCCCACAGCGACCACGCCCGCTCGTCCACGGTGAGTAACCGTGCCATCACGAGGCTTGCCTGGAGGAGCGGGCGGTGGTCTGCTGTATTCATGTTATGTCGCCGGCCGCCTTCCGCAGGAAACATAGGCATAGTCCACATCTACGGAGCGGATCGTGCCGCCGGAGAGAAACGCCAGGTACTGGTTGAGCAACACGTCGGGCGATACCGCGTTGGCAATGGTGGCCTGCCAGGAGCCGTTGATGTGAAAATCGGCGTCGCCGTCTTCGTTGATGACGACCTTGAGGGTCTGGAACCGTCCAACTACGGGGGTAGTCACCCGCGATGACGCGCCAGTGGCGTCAACGAAGCCCTGGTTGCACACTACTGGCGTGCGGCTTGCATCTGAATCTACCCCGCACGCTTTCCAGTTGGCCGTCCCTGCTCCTGTGTAACAGAACCCCACAGCATCGGTGCCGGCATCCGTTTGCACGTCCGTCGTGCTGACCTGAATGGGCAGTTCATCGGTGATGGCGTCGTTCATGCCTACGAAGTTCTCGCCGTCCGCGACGCTCGTAATGGGCGCGACCCGCCACTCGCAGATAAGCGGCCCGCCGGAGTCCGCGCGGTAGATGACCGGCCCGTTCATGTTCGTGTTGTCGTTGTCAGTGCCGTCCACCGCGCCGCGCACAACACCGTTTGCCTGGAGGTTGACGGCAAAGTTTGTGCCTCCAGCATCTGTGTTCACGTTCCACAAGTTTGTGGTGTCAAGGGCGATGTGGTTGAAGTCGTCAAAGTCGCGGACAATCCCAAACGAGGTGTCGGTTGCGCCGCCCGCTGGCACGGGAACGTCCATCATGTCCAGCCACAGCGCCGCCAGCCGGTCTTTCATGTCGGAGAAGAGACGGTTGGGCGTTGCGGCCAACAGGAGCCGCAGGATGCTGAGCACCAGGAGGGTTGCCATTCGGTTGAACATGCCTCTCCTTCTTTTCCGCTGGTACTCTTTCGTACCCTAAGCGGCCCGCCGCAGCGGGAGGGTTAGCCCGTGATTGCCGCCAGGAGTTTCCTGAGCGGATTGCCGTGAAACCTCAGCGGTACGTTCAGTTGCACGTTTAGGTTGCGGGAGCGTTCGTCGTTCCCAGGCGCGTTCAGGTAGTAGAACTCCTCCAGCATGGACAAGCGGCCCCAAAGTTGAGGAAGGTCGTTTTTAGCCGCCTCAACGAACGCTGGCCCGAAATCGCCCTTGCCGTAGAGCCGCTTCAACCTGGCGCT
>ERZ1292625.3470-Hain-H41-01um-R1-3470-length-12780-cov-9_pt1 | contig 12780 bp, 10 predicted proteins | sample MGYA00564400_ERZ1292625 | MGnify/ENA primary metagenome ERZ1292625 (study PRJEB36523, sample SAMEA6512639) | groundwater metagenome | collected 2019-01-08 | study: AquaDiva: Metagenomics assemblies of 32 groundwater samples
TGGGCATCGAAACCATGGGCGGCATCCGGACCCCGTTAATCACCCGCAATACCACAATTCCGACCAGCAAAAAAGAGGTGTTCTCCACGGCGGCGGACAGCCAGACCGAGGTGGAAATCCACATCCTTCAGGGCGAACGCGAAATGGCATCGGACAACCGGACCCTGGGCAGATTCCGCCTGGCCGGAATTCCGTCCGCGCCGCGCGGCGTGCCACAAATCGAGGTCACCTTTGACATAGACGCCAACGGTATCCTTAATGTCGCGGCGCTCGATAAAGCCACCAACAAAAAACAGTCCATCGTCATCCAGGCGTCGTCCGGTCTGGCCAAGGAAGAGGTCGAACGGATGGTCAAGGACTCCGGCCAATACGCCGAGCAGGACAAACAGCGCAAAGCGCTGGCCGAGGCGCGCAATCAGGCCGACCAGTTAATCTACTCCTCGGAAAAGACCGTGGCCGAATTAGGCGATAAGGTCACGCCGGACGAAAAAGGCAAGATTAACTCGGCGCTGGAGCGCCTGAAGAAGGCCAAGGAAAAGGAAGACGTGGCCGAAATCAAAAGCGCTATCGAGGAACTAACCAAATCCAGCCATACCCTGGCTCAGAAGTTGTATGAACAGGCCAATAAGCAATCCGGCGGACAGGCAGGACCCGGCGCAGGCCCAGAAGGACCAATGGGTGGCGGCGGATTCGAACCGGGACAAGAACCACCCCAACAGCAACCCCCAAGTGACGGCAAGGGTAAAGGCAAGGAAGGCGATAACATCATAGACGCCGAATTCGAGACCAAGGATAAATCTTAGAGCCAGTAGGAGCGCAGCGACGTACTGGCTCTTAGACCCGCCTCTGGCGGGGTCACACAAACACTAATCCCCCAGTCCCCCTTAATAAAGGGGGTTGGGGGGGTTGTTTTTACTCCCAACCTTTGTGGCGCCGAAGCGCCATGGCGCCCTTATGGCGCTCACAAAAGGGGGATTGAGGGGGATTTTCACATAGTTTTCACCATAACCCACTAAATTAAAGCAGTTATGCTAATAATCAACCCCCAGGACTGAATCTTTCATCCTTGGGGCGGAAACTTTCATCCCTGGGGATAACTCTTTCATCCCTCAGTCCCAGCGTTCATCCTTGGGGATGAACCTTTCATCCCTTGGGCTGAATCTTTCATCCCTGGGGATAACTCTTTCATCCCTCAGTCCCAGCATTCATCCTTGGGGCTGAACCTTTCATCCCTCAGGACAAACCGTTCGGGGATGTCCCCCTGGCTTAGGGGGATGTCCCCAAGCCATTCATTCTACGGGATTGATAATATTTTTCGTGAAGAATTATTCGGTATGGCGGCCCCCGATTATCCACCCGCGGTTGAATGTGTCCCACGAGAAGTTACGCGGTGACTGTTTTTTATACCCCTCATACCATTGCCTTAATTCCTTAGCGATGTCCAAACGTCGGTCAAAAAGGGTGCGACTAGGACTATTGTTCATAAGTTGTTTAAGAGATGTAGTGCTTTGGGCGGCCATTAGTGCATATGTGAAAGAGGAAACCAGGCTACCAACAAATTCCCTGTGACCTTCATCGAGAGAGAATATATAATCGGCTATATAAGGAATTGATTCAGCGGATTTAGCGTGTTCAAATACTATAAAGTATACAATCGCTACTCCACCATCCGCCTTTTTACTATCTAATCTCTTAAACATTAGAGGCAGAGCAATATCAGAATTTTCTATTAGAAATCTTGCTTCTGTCTTTCTGGCAATACTGCTGCTAAATACGCGGCAACTACTCGCAGCACCTGTAGTAAAATTACCTAAGAACCTTTCACTCCACGGCGCTTTTTCTATTGCATCCAAAATCTCATTTATCCGATTCAAACGTTTGCTAAGTTCTACTTCTGGGGTAGTTAGTTGTTGCGGTGGATCAGATACACTGCATCCGCTAAGAATAAGCAGTAGAATTAACAATATATCTAAATTACGCATATTTATCTCTATCTACCCGACGGGCAGAGTATGCCGTTCTTTATCAGGGTCAGCGCTATTAGCGGGCGCTTGTCTGGTTTCAGGCGCACGCCAGTATTCTATTTTCCCACCTTCAGGTAAATAGTCGGCTGGGACTGTTTCAGGTGGATGTAAGTATCGCCCCCATGGACCCCATTTACTTTCTACAAGGGTTGGCTGGCCAGTCGCAGGGTCTACTTCTCTTACAATACCAGTGTGTAGTACCTCACCTCGATCATCCCTGTAGACAATTACATCACCTGGCTTGGCCGGGGCGGAGTGGGCAGGTGTTATTTGGGCATATCCATTATCAGATAAAACATTATCCACGTCAATAGGATCATTCATCCATGCGCTACCACAGGTAAAAGTCCAACCCCAGCAGTTATAAGAATCTGTTGGAATTCCCGTGCGCGTAATTACACCCATGCTTATAAGCGCACCCCTTGAATGACCATTTATGGAACTATTGTTATCTTCTGTTATAGTCCGATCCCGACCTTCCTCTGGAGATAAAGGGGGAGAAGGCCGACCATCTGGTATGGTCACTATGGGCCTGCCTTTATCAGTTGTAAAATCATCCATATAGGACTGGATTTGAAGATGACTTACCGGGGTCATAAAGATAGTCAGCCAATAGGGAAAATTTATTGTTAAATACATATAGTCACCGGCAGGTGTGGGAAGTAGGTCACTAAAAATCTCCCTGATGGTCGTTACCGGAGCGCCATTGTAATAAATCACTCGTGTAATATTATTAATTTCAATATTTCTATTGATATTTACGCACTGGCCAACGCCATCATAATAATATAAATTTAATACACCCGGGGTTGCCTCAAAGATATATGCTCGGTTATCAGATATTTTGGGCACATATGGCTCCGGTGTTTCTCTTGCCTCAATTCTAACAGCGGGATAATCGGCTGGTTTGAATGTGGCAATTAAGGCATAACCAGAAGCAATCTTGTCCGGATTAACGTAAACAACAGCTACCGCATTAAGGGCAAGTAATATCTGGCTTGCTTCATTGGAAACGCCCTTACCTGACTGTGCCTGAACTTGATTAGAAAAGGCGTTGAGTTGATTCAGAGCGGTATTAAAGTTCTGGGCATTCTGAGCCGCCTGTAACTTGACTAATAACGAATTGTAAATTCCAGCATTCTTAATCGCGCCTTCCTGATAAAGCCGGGCAAGGGCAGAAAGAATATCGTTCATCGGGGTCGGCGTGGTGGCTGAGGCAATATTGGAATAATCGCTATCTCCCGCTTCATTATATGCCCTGACACGGTAGAAATGGGTAATACCTGCCAGAACTCTTTTATCAGAGTAACTGGTAATATTGGCGCCCACCTTGGCAATCTGAACAAAGTCACTGAAACAATTTACCTTGCCTTCTATCTTAACCCGTCTTCATTATCCGAATTATCCTGCCAGGTGAGATTTATCTGGGATGATGAAACGGCTGTGGCAACCAGATTGCTCGGCGCGGCGGGCGGTTGCGCCAAGGGAAGCACTTGAACATTTGATTGAAGATAAGAATCCAAATTATTCAATGACCAATCATAATTGGTATAATCATTTGCATATGTCGTAAATTCTGCGTTCCCCGTCTTTTTGATTCTAAACCCAAGCCTTAAAGGTTGGGAATCGTATAATCCACCTGCAAAAGTACTGCAATATATCCTAATAATACCATTAACATTATCATACGTCCCTACGGGACCAGCTTCGCCTTCTCCATACCACTCAACCCATTGAGCCGCATAATCGGAACTATCTTGTGTAACGTAGTAGTAATAGGTACCGCCACCATCATATTGTGGCATTCCTGTTGCCGGAGTCCACCACGTCCAAAATCCATAATTAAAAGGAGATTCTTCAATGCTCACGCACTCAAGCATTTCAGGGTCAAAATCAATTCTAATATTTCCCCAAACATAATCAGGCGCCGTAGCGTCAAGTTCAAAATAAACTATGTCATTAATATTCGCTTCTACAGTAGTACTGCCGCCCGTCCCTGTAACCTTATAAAACCAGGTGGATGTGCTCTGAGAGTAAGATGAAGATGATTCCGTATGAACCAAGCAAAGTATCATTAAGACGGCTATTGCAGTTATCACTATTTTCTTCATAAATAAATCCCCTTTCTTTATAAGTTTTAATAATTAGCACTATACCAAAATAAATATTCTTGTCAAGTAGAAAATTATATTTTTTCGGAGATTCCAGGAACACCCTAATTATTCCCCATCCTACTATTTCCGCCTTTATCGGTCAAGAACTCCCTATACCCAGCTACCCTCCTCATAGAATCCCTACCTGCCACATTTACTGTATCAGATTCAGGCCGGTGTCCTTGTCCGGGGTGCGTAATATGGTGACCTTGAGGTCGGTCAGGGTAATTTCGCAGGTCGGGCCGACCACGGCTTCTTTGAGATGTCCGCCGTAACAGAGCATATCCTCGGCGCTGACCGAGATATGGCTGTGAATCACCACCTCTCCGTCTTTGCGTGTAATATTGCCGGTCAAACTAACAATCTCCAGGGCGCCTACCTGCGCCGATGCTCCCGCCTGCGCCAATGCTTTGGCGGGCAGGTCGGCAGGCAGGCCGGACATCTGCTTGTAGCTGTATTGCTTCTTAACCGGGTCAAAGTGCGCCATCTCCACCTGACTGACTGCGCCGATGCCATTGAAGAATCCGGACAGGATATTCTCGTTGCGGCAGACCTCGCTCAGTTTCTCAATTATATTCTCACCTTTAGACAGAACTACTAACAAATGGTCGTAGCTTTTATGGTATTTCATAAATAATAAATACTAACCACAGATTAACACAGATAAACACCGATTTCAAGCGAATATATGCAAATCGCACGAATTATTTTATTCGTGTTATAGGTATTATATCCGGCTGTTATTGGGGTCATCCAACCAATTCTTGATGGTCCCGACCACGGATTTGACGCAGCCGTCCTGGAACGGCGATATCAGATTGGCCACGCCGGTCAGGCCCACGAACGCCTGCCTGCCTCCGGTCTGGCATAAACTGACATAGTCCGCCCAGGCCTTGGGCCGGTCTTCAACGGATTTCTTCCAGAACTGAAAGGCGCATATCTCGGCCAGGGTGTAGTCAATATAATAAAACGGGTGCTTGAATATGTGCAACTGCTGGTGCCAGAATCCGCCGTTGGCCAGATACTGGTTGTCATCGTAATCCCGATGCGGCAGATATTTCTGCTCTATGACCCGCCACTGTTTCTTGCGCTCGGCCGGCGTAGCATTTGGATTATCATAAACAAAATGCTGGAATTCATCCACGGTCACGCCATAAGGGATAAAGAGCATGGCGTTGTTGAGATGGGCAAACCGGTATTTACGGACATCCTCCTTGAAGAACCGGTCCATCCACGGCCAGGTGAAGAATTCCATGCTCATAGAGTGTATCTCAGCCGCTTCAGAAGTCGGGCTCTGGTATTCCGGCACAATGAAATCCCGGGTGGTGTAGGCCTGGAAGGCGTGCCCGGCCTCGTGGGTCAGCACGTCAATGTCGCCAGAGGTGCCGTTGAAGTTGGAGAATATGAACGGCGCCTTGTATTTGCCGATAAAGGTGCAGTAGCCGCCCCCGGCCTTGTTCTTTTTGCTGACCAAGTCCATGAGTTCGTTGTCCATCATAAAGTCGAAGAATTCTTTTGTTTCCGGTGAGAGTTCTGAATACATGGCCCGGCCGTGGTTGATAATCCAGTCCGGGTCGCCCTTGGGCTTGGCGTTGCCGTCCTGGAAATTCAGGCCCTCGTCAAAGTATTTTAGCTTGTCCAGGCCCAGCCGGACCCGCTGTCTTTCGCGAAGCCCTGATGCTATGGGCACGATGAATTCCTGGACCTGCTTGCGGAAATTGGCCACCATCTTAGCGTCGTAATCCGAACGGCCCATCCGGTCATAGCCCAGCTGGACGAAATTCTTGTATCCAAGTTTGCGGGCAATCTCCACCCTAATCTTGACCAGTTTGTCATAGAGCTGGTCCAGTTCGGTTTCATGGGCGGATAGGAATCCGTATTTGGCCTTGGCCGCCTTTTGGCGCATCTGCCGGTCCGGCGAAATCAGAAACGGACCCATCTGGGACAGGGTCCGCTCCTGGCCTTCGAACATTATCCGGGCTGAAGCCAGCAAAGCCGTGTATTCGGTCGAGAGCTTATTTTCCATCTGCAGGTCCGGCACGATTTCCGGTTTAAAGACCTTAAGCGCCAGTTCAGCCATGACAAAGAGATGTTTGCCCACTTTGTTCTCCAGCCAGGGCCGGTGCTTGGATTTTATCAGAATGGCGTAATACCGTGTCTCATACTGGCCCAGGAGCGGCCCGGCCTGGTCAAAATAGGCCTGTTCGTTCTTGTAGAATTCGTCGGCCGTATTGATGGTGTGGCGGATGGCCGCGATTGTGCCCATGGACCCGAACTCAATCCGGAGTTTATTGATGTCCGCCATCAGGGATTCCATATCCTGGGGCGTGGGTGCTGATTCCAGTTTATCGAGCAGTGCCTGGTAGCGGGACTGGATGTCCTTTATATCCGGGCGTTGGTATTCATATTCGCTAAACTTCATCTTGAGACCTTTCTAAAATACAGATTATCTGCCACGAAGTAACTAAGACACTAAGAGTTCTTTTGTGCCGGAGTTTACCCCGCCGTATGGTGGGGTGTCTTAGTGGCTAATTTAAACTTCCCTGTACCGCAAGAATCCAACTATTTCCCTTCATCCCCGAAGTTATCGGGACTCCGCTTCGGCTCCGCGACAAACTTCTTAATTTCCTCCAGGTTTTCCAAAATAAGTTTGGCCTTGGATAAGCCGAATGAGAACGGGAACTTGTCGTTCTCGTCGCGCTTGAGCACGATTATCGGATTGCCCTTGTATTCGGTTCTCTCTACCATATAATATCCTCTCTTAGAGTCCCGCCAAGGCGGGACTCTTAGACCCGCCTTAGGCGGATACATTATTAATCAATCCTTAAACACAAACAACGACGCGGTCAATAGCCCGCCCAGGGCATACAGGGCTATGGTATTCCATATAAAATAAGGATAACCCATCAGGATAATACCGGTTATCATCATCTTAAACCTGGCCCGTTTCTTGCCTATCATAAAGGCCACCAGCCCGATGCTTCCGAATACCAGCGCCCCGAATAAATTAGTAAATGTCATCTATTTGTCCGTAACTCAAAGCCCTAATTCCTTCAATTTCTCTGACGTGGGCTTACCGTTCTTGTCCCAGCCGCGCACGTTGTAATATTCATCCAGGAGTTTATCCACATTGGCCTTGCTGATGATACTGCCCTTGCTCGGGCCGTTGACCACGGTCTCTTCATACCACCGGGCCGGCGGGTAATCAAATTGCCGGCCGAAGGTCTGGGCGTGTTCCCGAATCAGAAACAGCCGGGTCAGGTTCCAGACCCGTTCCGATGCCTTGAGCATTTCGTTCCAGGTGAAATCCAAACCAGTAGCGGCTTTTAATAATTGAGGATAATAATCCAGATTGAGTTCCAGTTCGACCCACTGCAGGCGGCAGCAGCCGACCATATCGAAAATCGGCCTGATGTGCTGGAGTTCCACGACCTTCTTGGCCTTGCCCTCAATGATGTCGCGCCCGACCTGGATGTCGTGGGTAATGGCCCAAGCCCGGTTGTGATGGGCGCCAATGTCGCAGGTCATATAAGCCAGCATCATGGCCGGCGCTTTGCGCGATTCGTAGCCGGAAATCTCCAGTCCCTTGACCTGCATGGCGAATTTCTCGGAGCCCCGGCCTAATTTCTCGGATGCGATTTTTACGCCGTCAGCCAGGAGATTACCGATGCCCTGACGACGGGCAATCATATTTATTATCTTTTCAAAGGCCTCAATACTGCCGAATTTCCAGTCCATCCCGTCGGTCTCCTGCTTGGTGATAATGCCCTTTTCATAGCATTCCATAGCAAAAGCCACAACCGAACCGCCGGAAATGGTGTCCAGGCCCAGTTCATCGCAGAGGTAATTGGCGTAGGTCAGGTCAGCCATATTGCCGATGGCGCAGTCGCCGCCGATTAACGCGGCCGTCTCGTATTCCGGGCCTTCCACGTAATAGTCCTTATTGTTCCTGACGGTCTTGGCGTATTTGCCGCAGGCCGAGGGACATCCGAAACAGGCCTTGTGATTGACCAGGGTTTGCTTGACCAGCTCGTCGCCGGAAATATTTTCGAAACCTTTAAGGCTGCCGCTCTGGAAATTTCGGGTCGGGAATGAGCCCTGCTGATTGGACCAAACAGTCACGCCGGCCGTGCCCTGGGCGACCCATTGTTTCCAGCCGGCATGCTTGAAGCAGTCGGCAAAGGCCTGCTTGCCGATGGCTAAAAGTTTATCCGGGTCAGATACCTTGAGCGACTTGGTGCCTTTGACGGCTACGGCCTTGAGATTCTTGGAACCCATGACCGCGCCGATGCCGGTCCGTCCGGCCTGGCGGCCGAAGTCGTGGGAGATGCAGGCGAACTTAATTTTGTTCTCGCCGGCCGGGCCGATGACTGCTATTTCAAATTCTCTTCCTAAGTCGTTCTTGAGCATGTCTTCAGTTATCATTGCGCCCTGGCCCCAGTATTTCGCGGCATCGCGGATTTCCACCTTGTCATTATTAATATAGATAAAGACCGGCTTGGGAGAGACGCCTTCAATGATAATCACATCGTAGCCGGCGTATTTCACCTCGGCCGCCAGATGGCCGCCCATATTGCTGTCGCCGTAGGAATTGGTAGCCGGGGATTTAGCGGCAAAGGTAATCTTGCCGCCGGCCGGCAGGAACAAGCCGGCCAAGGGGCCTGAAGCAATGAGCACCTTGTTATCCGGGCCGAGGGGGTCAATACCGGGTTTGAGTTCGTCATAGAGAATCCGGGCGGTAAAGCCCCGGCCGCCGATGTAGTCCCGGACCAGTTTCTCGGGCAAAGGTTCAGTGGTTATCTTGCCATTCGAAAGATTAACTCTTAATATCTTACCGCCATAACAGAACATAAACAACTCCTTTTCTTAGAGCCACCGAATCCCATAAAAACGTAGGCGGATTAAATGACGCCATTGCGTTATCTACTCCTTCACAGACAGCACCTTGGTTCCGCAGAGCGGAATGCATTCCCTGCACAGGTCGCACTTTATGGGCACCGGGCTGTCCTCGTGCAGAAACATCACCTGGGTCGGGCAGGCCTTGACGCATTCGCCGCAACCCGTGCATTTATCGGCGTCAATAATATAGACGCCGCCTTTCTCGGAGATGGCCTCGACCGGGCAGACGCTGGCGCAGGTGCCGCACTGGTTGCAGACCCGCACTTCATAATGACCCGGCTTGGGAAACTTAGCATCAATATTAAGAGCGGCTTTCTTGGGGTTCACTTCTTTAAAATGATATAAGGAACACACTGTCAGGCATACCCGGCAACCGGTGCATTTCATTGCATCTACATCTAAATACATGATTCATACTCCTCTTTTAGCTCTTATAGTAACCAGCAAGGTCAACCCCGTTAGAGATAGTGTCCCGATATTCGCTTCGCGGTCACTTCGTAGTCATCGGGACACGTCATTATATACCAAACTATCATCATATAAAATAAGTGTCTGGTAATATAATACACCTACTCTATAATATATCACTCATCTCTAACGGGGTCAATGAAAAGTAGCCAAGCAAATTTATTGACATTCATTATTTAATCTGTTTACTATGTGCCTATGCCAATTCTCCTGTTATTAATATTACTCTTATGCGGGCTTGCTCCGCAGGGATGCGCCGCGTCCAAACCAACCGCTTCCCAAACCCCTCAGGTTCTGCCAGCCAGGATACCGGTCCAGATCAAAGAGAAATCCGTAATCGGCATTGTGCCGGTTGTATCCCCTGAACCGTCCAGGCAAAAAGATTTCTACGACTATTTCCTGCCGCCGCCTGATAAGGATAAATACGAGCAATCCATGCGCTATACAGCCATCATAGCGAATAAGATTAAAGATAACCTGGAGCAGAAGGGGTTCGTGCCGTTTGTGGCTACCCCGGCCCGGACTGAAGACCTCTACGCGCCTGAATTCCTTGAGGTGTTGAAGATATCCTGCCCGGCTGATTATTGCCTCCTGGTTTACCTGTATGAACTGACGGACAGCGAAAAGAAGGTCGGCCGGGTACCTCCTGAAAAGGAGGGCGGCTACCCGGTGGAGCAATGGCAACAGGATGTAATAGCCCGGTCCCGGATTGAATTCTATGAATCCGCCAATATGAATCTCATCTGGCAATATGACCTAATTACCAATGCCCTGGTGATAACCAAGAAGAAAATCTCCGGGAGCAAACCGCTGGACGACCTGGCTTACTCTTTTGAGCAACCGCACTATTATGAACAAATTAATAATGAGGTTATTCTTAAAACAGTTCAGGAAATGACGGATATGTTTAAATCGCTGGCGGTTAACATCAATCCCAATCACAAAGTCAAGGCCGATATTTACCTCTACGATAAAAAAATATCCAATGACAATCTACTCAAGGATGCAACTATAACAATTACTAATATCGCGCTCATTAAACCAGCCGGATTTACACATATAAAAAGCCCGCCGCCGGACTTACCGGAAAAACAACAGTTTATCACCGATGCCAACGGCCAGGTCAGTATTGAACTACCTGAAGGATTTTATCAGATTGAGGCATTAATTCCTGCGCTTATCCCGAACGATTCCAATTCATCAACAGAGGCGGAAGCGGGCGAGCCAAGAAGTAATTCCTTTCAAACCCTTATCATCGGCGATGTCAGAAGAATAAATATCATACTAAAGTGATTCGCCCCGTTAGAGATAGTGACGCAAATAACGCCACGTCTAACAGGAGTAATAAGGATTAGGCTAAAGACGGTCTAATAATATCGGCCGCGTAAAGTTAAGATGTCAAATATCTCTAACGGGGTAATAAACCTTTTCCATCCGTCATCAATTGCGGTCATCGGCGCGTCACGCGAAGCCGGCAAATTGGGTCATACCACCCTCAAAAATATCATCTCCAGCGGTTATAAGGGCCGGATATATCCGGTCAATAAGAACGCCGACAAGATATTAGGGCTTAAATGCTATCCGGATGTCCAAAGCGTTCCGGGCGATATCGACCTGATAATATTTTCAGTCCCGGCGCCATTCGTCCTGCCTATTCTCAAGTCAGCCGTAGCCAGCCAGAAGAACCTCAAATCCGCTATAATCATTACAGCCGGATTCAAGGAAATCGGGCTGGAAGGCGCCCGGATGGAGAAAGAAATCCGCGAGGTCTTCAAGCAGAACAATATCCGGGCCATCGGCCCTAACGGCGTCGGATTCATTGATATGGCCACCCCGCTTAACGCCACCTTCCTGCCGGCGGATAAACTTCCGCCGCGCGGCCAGATTACATTTTTCTCCCAATCCGGCGGGCTGTGCATGGCTATCCTGGACTGGACCATCCAGGAGCAAATCGGAATCTCCAAATTAATCAGTTTAGGCAACAAGATAGATATTGACGAAATAGACCTGGTAGATTACCTGGCCCAGGATAAAGACACCAGCGTGATTCTGGGTTATCTGGAGGGGATAGAAAAAGGCCGTGACTTTATGGAGGTGGCCCGGCGGGTCAGCCGGATAAAACCGATAGTCATGGTCAAGGGCGGCTCGAGCGAGGCCGGCTCCCGGGCGGCCTCGTCGCATACCGGTTCTCTGGCCGGACAGGACCGGGCTTATCAGGCCGCTTTTGGCCAGTCCGGCGTCATTCGGGTTGAGACATTGCCTGAATTATTTGACGCGGCCCGCGCCTTTGCAACTTATTCAGGATTAAATACCGCATCAAAGAATATTAATCTCAAAGGACCGCGCATCGCCATCATCACCAACGCCGGCGGACCGGCGGTTATGGCCACGGACCAGATTGAGAAATCCAAGATGCTTCAGATGGCCCAATTCACCGAAGAGACCATTGCCAAACTGCGTAGCGGATTCCCGCCCGGGGCTAATTTTTATAACCCGATTGATGTAATTGCCGACGCCACTTACGAACGCTACTCCCTGGCGCTGGAATCAGCCCATAATGACAAAAACGTGGACGGCCTACTGGCCATATTATTACCGGCCAACAAGGAAAAACAACCCGAGACGATTGCCCAGGCAATTGTAGAGATGTTCCGGAAATCCCAGAAACCAATCCTGGCCTGCTTTATGGGCGGCGAGATTGCCTCGCGCGGGGTGGCCATTATAAAACAGGCCGGCATCCCCTGCTATCCTTACCCGGAACAGGCCATTGTCGCCTTTAAGGCCATGCTCCAGTATTCTAACTGGCAGAATAAACCACAGGAACCGGCAGTTAAATTAGTATCCAAACCAACTGAAGGCATTAAGAAACTGCTGGAACCAACCAATAAAGCCCTCACCACTGATGAGGTGCTCAAGATAATCAATGGCTATGCTATTCCTATTCCGGATTTCAAACTGGCCCAGTCGCTGGCCCAGGCCCTGGAATATGCCGAGCAAATCGGATATCCGGTGGTGCTCAAACTCATCTCAACCGAATTCTCGCACAAGACCGATGTGGGCGGGGTAAAACTGAATATCCATACGCCGGCTGAATTAAACAAGGCATATCGCGAGATTATTGAGAGCGCGGCCCGGTTCTCGCCCACAGCCGCGATTAAAGGCATAATGATTCAGAAGATGATCTCAGGCGGCCAGGAAATTATTATCGGCGTATCGCGCGACCGCCAGTTCGGGCA
>ERZ1292625.3475-Hain-H41-01um-R1-3475-length-12771-cov-7_pt1 | contig 12771 bp, 13 predicted proteins | sample MGYA00564400_ERZ1292625 | MGnify/ENA primary metagenome ERZ1292625 (study PRJEB36523, sample SAMEA6512639) | groundwater metagenome | collected 2019-01-08 | study: AquaDiva: Metagenomics assemblies of 32 groundwater samples
TTCTTTTCCAGCCCTGGAAAAAACATTCAACGAAGCTACCGAGCAAATGGAAAAAGAGCATGTTACTCCGCGTATGTGGCAAAACAAAAATAGTGAATACAAAATAGGCAAGATAGTCACTGCCCCAAAAAGCTTGAATCGTTCTTACAGATTAACCGTAGATTACCCGGAAGATTTTGCTTTAATGGATATGATTTATGAGAAATTTAATAATTATGGAATAGTACCCGCAAGCAAGGCAATAAAGTTCCTAGACCGGCACCCGGAAATTGCTTCCGTTAATGCTGACTGCGAGCAAAAACACGCTGTTCACGCGCCAATAAATGCAGTACAAAAAAGACAAAAATAAAAAACATGATGCCATAGTAATTCTAGGCGGCTTGCTCAAAAAAAAATCTAATAACACGTGGAGAACGGTCAAATTTAATTACATCAGAGTTCTTGCTGGATACTATCTCTACCGAGACATAAAAAGGGGTAAGGCCGTTAAGCTGATAGTTTCCGGCGGCCGAGGGATTTATGACAAAATACCCGGTGTTCCGCCGGTAGCCACAGTAATGAAAAAGGAGCTTATTCAACTGGGGTTGTCCGCGAAAGAAATAATTGAGGAGAATAAAACCGCTTCTACATACCGAGAGTTAATTTGGCTGACAAAATTATTGGAAAAAAAATTCGGTAAAATAATCGTAATATCCAACAGCTATCATCTCCCGCGGATAAAAGTCATGGTTAGCGTTATTCCCGAGTTAAAGAAATTAAAAAAGAATCTGACCCTTGCTTCGGCAGAGAAAATATCCATGAAATACAATAAAAACTTAAAGAACAAAATAGAAAAAATGGCCCGCAGTTCTAAAATGATAAAAACTGTTTTACTTGAAAAAGAAGGTATAAAAGCGTTAAAATCCGGTCAATATAAATTCAGATAAATGAATAATTTTATAATTAAAACTCCGAAGGGCAATAAAAAAATCGGCCTGGGCCAGCCGGTTTTTATCGTGGCCGAAATGTCAGGAAATCATAATCAAGATATTCGCCGGGCGTATAAAATCATTGATGCCGCAGCTCATGCTGAGGCCGATGCTATAAAACTACAGACCTATACCGCCGATACGATTACCATTAACTCTGACAAAAAATATTTTCAAGTAAGCGTAAACGACGCCTGGAAAGGACAAACATTATATAGCTTATACCAAAAGGCTTACACGCCATGGAAATGGCAGCCCAAGCTAAAAAAATATGCTGAATCAAAAGGACTGATATGTTTCTCAACGCCTTTTGATAATACCGCCGTTGATTTCTTGGAAAAAATGAATGTCGCTCTTTATAAGGTTGCGTCATTTGAGGTAGTTGATATTCCCCTTCTTGAACGAATCGGTAAAACTCACAAACCAGTTATTATGTCGCGTGGCATGGCTTCACTGAAAGAAATTAAACTGGCCATCTTGACTCTTAAGAAAGCGGGCTGCCCTTCGGTAGCACTCTTACACTGTGTAAGCTCATATCCCGCCAAATACAAAGAGATGAATCTGGCTACTATTCCTGACTTGGCTAAAAAGTTTAAATCTGTGGTCGGCATATCAGACCACAGTCCGGGAATAGTGGTACCGGTCGTATCAGTCGCGTTGGGAGCTTCAATAATAGAAAAACACATTACTCTTTCCCGGGCCGATGGCGGACCGGACGCGGCATTTTCGCTGGAGCCAAAAGAATTCAAAGCAATGGTTCAGTCGGTTAGAAATGCCGAAACAACCATCGGCAGACCTTCTTATGGGCCCGGCGCAAAAGAAGCGGAAAATGTTATTTTTAGGAAGTCGCTTTTCGTAGTTGAAAATATAAAAAAAGGAGAAAAATTCACTCATAAAAACGTGCGCTCTGTCCGTCCTGGACACGGACTGGAACCTAAATATTTTGAGCAAATCATCGGGGAAAAAGCTGCTCAATCAATTGAAAGAGGCGAGCCTCTAAATTGGAAAACGATCGGCAAATAAGTCCGGCGAATAAAACCTTGCGAAAGCAAGGTTTTTATTGTAATATATTAACTGGTCAATTAAGAAGGCAAAATAAGAAGTATGGAAACATTTCCTCTGGTAAAGAGGGTTCGGCCTGAAAATTCCTCAAGAATATGGGAAATAAGAAACACTCTTCAATCCAGACAAGCATCTAAAAACCAAGATGAAGTTCCGTGGGAAAAGCATGAGTCCTGGTTTCAGCGAAAATATATAAAGAATGAATCTAACGCCTGTTTTGTCTTAGATTATGACGGCGAGACAGCCGGTTACTGCCGATTTGATTTGGAAAATGGTTCATTCAGGGTTTCTATCGCGCTTGAACCAGCATATCATGGCAGAGGTTTTGGAAGTTTATTTCTGATAGAAGCATGCGCCCAATTCGGCAAAGATAAGAACCTTGTGGCCGAGGTGAAAAGAGAGAACGAATCATCTATCCGGATATTCAAAAAGGCCGGTTTCAATATCACAAACAAGGACGATAAATATTCTTATTTTGAACGTCGCGCGCAATAGATGTTTTGCGCGCGTTTTTAATAACAACCTATGATCGGAATAATCAATTATGGGGTGGGCAACTTACAATCAGTCAAAAATTCGTTGGATTATTTAGGCATACCCAATACAATAATTTCTAAACCAAAAGAGGTTAATAAGTGTGACAAGATAATTTTGCCAGGCGTTGGAGCGTTCGGACCAGCAATGGATAAATTAACCGAGCTGGGTTTTTCGAAAAAAATAAAAGAATTTGCTGGCTTAAAAAAACCTATCTTAGGAATCTGTTTAGGCATGCAGCTGCTTTTTCAAACAAGTGAGGAAGGCGGAATTCACCAGGGTTTAGGTTTGGTTAAAGGAAAAGTTTTGGCATTTAATAAAAAGGTGAGAGACCTGCCGATTCCTCATGTTGGTTGGAATAATGTTTATAAGGACAAGACCTCACTGCTTTTTAAAAATATTGACGATAATTCTTGTTTCTATTTCGTTCACAGTTTTTATTGCGAACCGGCTGATAAATCAACAGTAATTGCCAGTACCAATTATAGCATAAGGTTTGCTGCCGCTATCGGAAAAGACAAAATTTTTGGCTGTCAGTTTCATCCAGAAAAAAGCCAAACGGCCGGATTAAAATTATTAGAAAATTTTGATAAACTCACATGATAAAAACCCGACTTATCCCGGTATTATACATTAAGAATGGTCTCATCGTCAGAAGCGAAGGTTTTTCTTATCATCAGAATATCGGCAACATCATAAATGAGGCCAAGCGCTACAACGAATGGGGTATTGATGAATTAATCTATATAGATATCAGCCGGGAAAAATATTATGACTCGCGCAGAGATGATCATAAAATCAAGTCATCATATTCTATTGAAAATATCATAAAAGAAATATCAAAAATTTGTTTTATGCCTCTTACTTTTGGCGGCGGCATCAGAAATATTGAAAATGTTGACTATCGGATACGAAATGGCGCGGATAAAATCACATTAAATACCGGCGCATTTGAAAATCCTAAACTTATTTCGCGGGCCGCAGAAAAATATGGCTCCCAAGCTGTAGTAATTTCAATAGATTATAAAATCATCGGCGGACAACCGATAGTATTTACTAATTTCGGCCAAAAAAATACTAAAAAGGATTTGATCGGCTGGGTTAAAGAATGTGAAAAACTCGGAGCCGGTGAAATTTTAATAAATTCTATAGACAGAGACGGGCAAGCTAAGGGTTATGACATTAAAACAATTAAAAAAGTTGTTAAGGCGACTAAACTGCCGGTAATTGCTTGCGGGGGTGCCGGCAATCTTTCTGATTTTGTAGATTTAGCCAAAAATGCTAAAATATCGGCAATTGCTGCCGGAAATATATTCCACTTTACTGAATTAAGTTATCCTAGAGCTAAATCATTGCTAAAAAAAGAGGGTCTTAATTTCAGATGAACAAAACACAATATTGCAAAAACTGCGTGTATCCGTCCAGTTCAGCCGCTCCATTAGCCTTTGACAAAAATGGGGATTGTTCGGGCTGTAAAACCAGCCATCAAAGCAGTAAAGTTGACTGGAAAAGCCGGGAGAAAAAATTTGAGAGATTGATCAAAGAATACCGGAGTAAAGATGGGACCAGTTATGATTGTATTATTCCGGTTTCAGGCGGTAAAGACAGTTATTTCCAAATCCATATAATCAAGAAGGTCTATGGTCTAAATCCCCTATTAGTCACCTATAACGGCAATAATTACACTCCAACTGGAATGAAAAATCTCATAAATATGCGGGAGGCATTTGGCGTTGACCATATATTTTTTACACCGAGTATTGAAGTTCTAAAAAAATTAAACAAGTTAGGAATGAAAATCATAGGCGACATGAATTGGCATGCCCATGCCGGTATCTTTACCTATCCGATTAGAGTGGCCGTTGAAACCAATACCCCATTAATGATCTGGGGGGAACATGGCTTTATGGACTTGGGTGGAATGCACTCTTACAACGATTTCGTTGAGTTTACTTATCGCTTCCGCCATGAACACGCGCTAAGAGGTTATGAATGGTATGACTTTTTAAAACTCTCTCCTAAATATGGAGAGAAACTAACCAAGCAAGAATTGATTCCTTGGATGTATCCTTCTGATCAAGAAATTAACAGGGTCGGAGTGAGAGGTATTTATATCTCAAACTATTTTAAATGGGATGCAAATATTCATGGTCCTCTTATGATCAAGAAATATGGGTTTAAAGAAGCGGAAGAACCATTTGAGAGAACTTATCGGCGAATGTCGAATTTAGACGACATGCATGAAAACGGCATCCACGACTATATGAAATTCGTAAAATTCGGCTATGGCCGGGCCACCGACCACACCTGCAAGGATATCCGTTCCGGCCTTATGACTCGCAAAGAAGCGATAAAAATAGTTAAGAAAATGGACCACATTAAATCAAAGGACCTGTACCGCTGGCTAAAATATGTCGGCTGGACCGAGAAAGAGTTTGACAAAGTAGCCGACAGCTTTCGTAATCCACGAGTGTGGTGGATAAAAAACGGCCAATGGTGGAAAGATAACGTCTGGGGCAAACCTTCTTCTTACGGCAAGGTAAATTTGACGCCCAAATAAGCAAAAAAATATCAATTGACATAGGGATTGTTTTTTGTAATAATATCTGGCAACAGTACCCTAAAAATAGCACGGAGACGATTCAATATGAGCATCGTTCCCCTTCCTGGCGTATTAAGAATAGAACCGGCATCGGCTTGTAATTTTAAGTGCAGACACTGCCCTACCGGTTTAGATTTAAATCCGAATATAGGAATAATGACAATGGAAACTTTTGAAAAAATATATGCCAGAATATCAAAGCACAGATTTAGAGTTATAGTTCCATATCACGGAGGTGAACCCCTGTTAAACAAAAATTTTTTTGTTATGGCAAAGCGTCTTAAATCTTTATGCGGATTCATGAAAACAACAACTAATGGGTCTGCTCTGACTGAAAATAACATAGATAAACTTTTAGACTGTGGAGTAGATCTGGTTATAATATCCCTTGACGGAAATTCCATCGCGGAGAATGATCAAATCAGGGTCAGAGCCGATGGTAAAAAAATTTTGAATAGCTTAAAAGTTCTTATTCAAAAAAAGATAGAAACAAGAAACCCTCTCCAAATTCGCGTATCTGGAATTATTATTCCCGACTCAATAGAAGAAATAAAAAACCCGCCCAAAACGCCGGCATATATTACTGAATTTTTAGGAGATCTCTGTGGGTTCATCGAAATTAAAATGCAGTATTCTCAAATCTGGCCGGGAATGATTCCTCTTATCCCGCTCAAGCAACCAAAGCCATCTAATAACTTCTGCGACAATGTTGAATCTACCATTACAATCAGATGGGACGGCACGGTTGTTCCCTGTTGTTACGATTTGACCACAATATCACCGATGGGAAATATATTGGATGAAGATTTGGAAAGTATTTGGAATAACGACAAATATAGAAAGCTAAGAGAAGGTATTAATTCGTTTAATCCTCCGATTCTGTGCCAAGGATGCGTAGAGCTTTACCCTCAAAATTACATGGTCAAGCAAGATATAAAAATTACATAGAAATTTACCGCACATATTAATTATGTGCTTTTTAATATGCTCAAGAGAACCATAAAAGGATTCCGAAATAGATTTAACAGATTCCGGCTTTATAGAAAAAATAAAGTTATTTTAGACGGAAACAAAGAACTAAAAAACATCAAAACGGGCAAACGGTGTTTTATCATCGGCAACGGCCCTTCTGTCAAATACCAAAACATATTGAAATTAAAAAATGAGGAAACTTTTGTGGTTAATAATTTTTGGAACTATTCTCACTATGCGGAATTAAATCCAAAACATTATGTTTTTCTTGATACTAATGCTTTTGCCAAATTCCCGGGTGAAACTAATTTCTGGAAGGAGCAGTTCGCGAATCATGCCCCAATAATTGCTAAGTTCCCAACAAGCTTTTTCTTTCACAATGACGCACAGACAATGATTGATGCAGGCGGCCTATTCTCGCCAAATAAGGTTCACTATATCACCACTGACGGTTTTTTCAAAGAGAGTTTAAGTTTTAATATTGATATTAGTCAAATTATTCCAAACACAAAGAATGTGATTGTGGCTTCCATAATAATAGCTGTTTATATGGGATTTGAAGAAATTTATCTTTTAGGTTGTGAGCACAGCTTCTTAGCGACCCCTCACAAATATGATGTGACCGAACATTTCTATGAAACTAAAAGTTATGACGCAAGCAATCTTCAAGATATGAAATACTATGAACCCGACCCGACCACTTCATACGAAAGATTAGCCCATGACACCCAGACCCTTTTCCAAAATTACCGCTTATTAAAAACTAAACTTTCACGCGAAAAACCTAATGTAAAAATATATAACGCCACGCCAAACAGCTTTTTGGATGTTTTTCCGTATATTAAATTTGAGAACATCTCAATATGAACAGATTAAAAAGAGCGTTGAAAAAATACGGGTTAAGAGGCACTGTTTCCAGAATACCCAACTTCGCGCGCTCCCAAATTAAAAAGTTTATGCTTCATCCTACCGCGTTAACCCGTTTTGGAGTTTCTCGTTCCCATTGGCAAAAATTTCAGATTGAACATGAACTTGATTTTTGGGAGAATAACCGGAAATATGATTCTCCGGACGGTTTTGCGAGTTTTAAAGAAAAATATTTTAACAGGAATAAAAATAAATTTAATAATGTTCAATTGGATTTTCCAGACGGAACCGTCATAGATATCGGCTGCGGCCCGGACGCCGGCTTTCTGCCGTTCGCCAATGCCAAATTGAAAATCGGCCTCGATCCGCTGGCTAATGAATACTCCAAAAATTATAAGACCAAAAATGACATCTTAATGATTCCTTCCACAGCCGAGGAAATACCCTTGCTTTCAAACAGCGTTGACGCTTGTTATTGCGTTAACGCGTTAGACCACATGATTCGTCCACATAAGGTGTTGGGAGAAATTTATAGAATATTAAAGACCGGGGCTTATTTTGCTTTTTCGGTTGACATAGGCGGAACTAAAGGCCACCCGGTAAAAATTTATGAAAAAGATCTGGATAACTTTTTTGAAAAGCATCCGTTTAAAACAATTGAGAGGAAATGTTCTCCGGAAAACAGCGCCTGGGGCAAAGAAGCCGGCATCCCCTTATACGTTTTTCAGGGCTACAAAACATGAACTACACGGACAAAAAATTCTGGGATAGTTACTTCGACAGACACACTCACAAACCTTCAGTCATAAGAGATTCATATTTCTCTGATATTTTTGAAAAATATCTGTCTCCCGACGAAAATAAGTCTGTTCTTGAAATTGGTTGTGCTGACAGTAATTTTTTGTGTTATTTGGCAAAAAAGTTCCAATATCAAGCCCACGGCATAGATTATTCTGATGCCATTACCAAAACCGCTGAACTGTTTAAATTCAACAATCTCCCCGAACCGGTATTATACAAGGAAGATCTTTTCTCTTTTCACACCTCTCATCTCTACGATATTGTCTGTTCATTCGGTTTCATTGAGCATTTTGATGATATAAATAAAGTTGTCGCTCAACACGCCAACCTAATTGCCCCAAACGGAAAATTAATAATAACCCTCCCCCACTTCGCTCACGGCCAATATTTTTTACACTGGCTGATTGACCGTGATAATTTAAAAAGGCATAATACTAAAATAATGAATTTGAATTCAATAAAAAAGGCTATCCAAAATAACGGATTGAGAATTGAACATCTCTCTTATTACAAAACATTCGGCTTCTGGACTGAAAGAACTAACATGACACGATGGGATAAATGCATTAACTGGTCAATACTAAAATTCGGCAAAGTTATCACTAAAATATTCGGTTATGACAGGCCTAATTTCCTATTCTCGCCACATATAGTATATATAGCAACCAAAACATGAACATCCTCCAAATCAACACTCAAGATAAAAAGGGTGGGGCAGCGAAAGTCGCCCGCTCCCTCAAACAAGAATTAGAAAAAAGAGGCCATGAGACCTCAATGTTTGTTGGCAGAAAATATTCCGATGAAAAAAACATTAAAATTCTTAACGATGTCCGTTCATTTTCCGGAAAGGCGCGCAAAAAACTTGCCTATTGGCTTGCTAACGATATAGATATTTTTTCTTCAGACCATATTTTAAAAACACCTGAATTTAAATCGGCCGATATTGTCCACTGTCACAACCTTCATGGTAATTATTTTAACTTGGGGACTTTAGAAAAAATGTCGGCCATAAAACCGGTCGTTTGGACACTTCACGATATGTGGCCGATAACAGCCCATTGTGCTCATGCTTTTGACGGAAAAATTAATGAAAAAGGATTTTTTGCTTGCCCCGCCTTGGGTATTCTACCTGCTATCGCTTGGCATAATGAAAAATATTTAGAGAAGAGAAAAGTCGGAATTTATAAAAATTCCAACTTTCACATAGTAACCCCGTCAAAATGGTTAGCCAACAAAGTTGCTCAGAGCATTCTTGGGAATAAACCCTTATCAGTAATACACAACGGGATAGATACAAACATCTTTAAACCGAGGTCCGACCTCGGCAGATTGAGGTCAGACCTCGGTTTACCCACAGATAAGCGGATTATCCTTATTGTGGCCAAAGGGGGGGCTTCTAACCCCTGGAAGGGAGGTAACTATGCCCAAAACCTCATTAAAGCGTTTACGGGCGATTCTAGAACCTTTTTCGTTGATTTAGGGGGTAATATACCAGCCATGATGGCAACCCGCAAAGCGGAGCAGTCGTCGTATGACGGCCCCCACCTCAAGGTGGTCAGTTATGTGACCGATCAGGATATCTTAGCTAAATACTACTCCGCCGCCGACATGCTCCTATACCCATCAATAGCTGATAACTGCCCCCTGGTAGTTCTGGAAGCAATGGCTTGCGGATTACCAGTGGTATCATTTGAAACTGGTGGCATCCCTGAACTGGTTGACCACCAAAAAACAGGATATGTAGCCCGCTATAAAGATATTGACGACCTGATTATCGGAACTCGATGGATGCTTTCCCGCTCATCCACTGAATACACTACTATGCGTGAAGCCGTCATCACCAAAATCATCTCCGGTTTTACTCTAGAAAAAATGACCGACCAGTATTTAAGTTTATATAAAAAAGAGATTGAAAATTTCAATCTCTCAGGGAGCAGAACTCCCCTAAGTGATTCGGGGCACCATTGAACGAACTATTGCAACTCGCTCGGGTTTATTAATAAACTCCCAAGCTTTTCTTGAAATAAATTCCAAATAAAATGGGTTGATAATTGTTTTCATGGATGGGTGAAGCCAGTCCAGGTCTGCGATTTCAACGCCCGGCAACAGTAAATTGTTTTGAACAACATAATCATAGAGGGCTGTTCCCGGAAACGGGGTCACTATAGTAAAATTCACATATTCAGATCCCGCATCCATGTGTTTTTTGGCCACTAAGACTGTTTGGGCCAGTTCTTCATATGTCTCATCAGGATAACCAATCAGATAACAACTTGAAACGATAATACCCAGTGCGTTAGCTTTTTTAATCAATGCAGATATGTCATATGTTTTATGGCTGATTTTACCGGAAGCCCACTTATCTATTACCCTTTGAGATCCGGACTCAACCGGAAATGAAAGCCTGCTAAAACCGGCCTCCGCCATTGCTTCAAGCATCTCATCATCTATAACGATCCGACCACCTTCATTTTTATGAAGATGCGATAAATTTATTCCGTTTACATCGCCGAGCCTGAAGCCAAATTTAATAAGCATTTTGAAGACATTCAATGCCCGCTTTTTTTTGGCCAGCAGAGAATCGTCCTCAATATAAACATCCTCTGCTCCAAGTCCCTTAATGGAAACCATTTCTCTTTCTACTCGTTCCTCCGACTGAAACCTGAACCTGCCCACATAACCAGTGTCCGAACCTTTTTGTTCTCCGGAAATGTGGCAAAAGGTACATACATATGGACAACCCCTCGAAGTCATCGCTGATACATATGGTAATGGCTTATTAAGTTGGCCTGCTGCGATAACACCGCCATGAGGCCGAGCAATTTTCCAAATGCGATCAAGCGGCAATAAATCTCTGGCTGGAATAGGCAATAAATCCAAATTATCTTCAATAGCTCCCATTGGGTTTACCCGAATTCGCCCATTGGTTCTAAAAGCAACACCAGAAACATTGGAAAAATCTCGACTTCCCGTTCGCAAAATATTTCCAATTGCAACTATCGTTTTTTCTGCTTCTGAAATACAAATTAAGTGGGCGCCAGCATCAAAAAATCTTTTCATTTGCGTACGGGCATTAATACCTCCGAGAATTATCAATTTTTCGGAATAAGCCGAAGAAATCAATTTCACAGTTTCCTCAACCATATATGTTTGAGGGGTAAAAATTGAAGTTATGCCAACCACATCACACCCGGCTATTTCCTGCAAAATATCCTCCGGAGCCATTCCAATTCTGACCATATTATTAGGGAGAGAAGTCTGCCGGTAAAATGATTGCTCCAGTGTATATCTATCATTTCCCAAACAACAATCTAAAATATTTACGTCAAATCCCCCATCCCGGAGAGCTCCGGCAAGATATAAGTTGCCCAAAGATGCCTCGGGCTTAACCGCTCCAAAACGCAAGTCAAAGCGTTGAGGCGCGTACATTAATAAGAATTTTGGTTCTTTGGCTGACCGTATTTCCATTGTCAAAGTACCTCAAACCATGATTTAGCTTCAAGCCAAAATAGCAAAAAGGATACTAAAGAGCAACCTATGAGGCATCCATTATTTTGTCCAATAAATTTTTAGCTAAAATACAAGATCTTAGTTTATCTTGATATAATTTATAACCGTTTTCGGCTATTCTTTTTAACTCCTGAAGATTATACTTAGCCCACAATATTTTTTCAGCCAACGACTTGGCGTCAGCAGGATTGCATGTCAGACAGGTATCATCTGGAGTGAGAAGCTCGAGTATGCCAGTATTAGAAGCGGTTAAATATGGCAACTTCATAGCCAAACTTTCGTAGGCCTTGTGGGGTATTGTCCTTATAAGACGTTCGTGGCCAGAAACCTGACCAATGCTTAAATGACATTTTTGCATTAGAATTCTTAATTCCTCTGCAGGCAAAAGATTGAATCTAAATTCAAGATTTTTGGGATTAATCTCATCTACCATATGCCTTATTTTATCCAAAAGCATTCCCCCGCTTTGCATAATAAATTTTATATCTTCTTTTTCTAAAATTTTGGCCGCTTGAATAACATATTCTGCGCCAGCTTCAGGCATAAGAGCCCCCCTAAATATAACCGTAAATACCGGAAACTTTGACACCGTTGAATCATAAAAAAATTTATCTTCATCAACACCGATCCAGTTTCTATATAATTTTTTACCGGAAACCTTAAATATTTTTCTAAAGTAGTCCGCCTGATGATGGGACTCAACCATAGTCAAATTCGCAAAATGTACAGCTACAAAATCAAGAAACCAATAATAAGTCGCCTTCAAGGAAAACTGGGGAGCCAACTCTCTTGAAATTATCATTCTTTCATATACCGAGAGAACGGCATTGTAAATAATTTTCTTACGGCAAAAAAAACGAAGAAAAACAACTAAAGCCGGACTGTCATAGCCCGTCATCACTACCTCTATATTTTTTGAATTATGCCGATAAAAAGACACCGCCCTCAAGAGACCAACTATCCCCCTGTTTTTAACATGAAATCCAACAACTTCTATCCCGTTTTCATTCAATCCTTTTATGCATACTGAATTAAGAGAATAGTCCAGCCGTGTCTGACTTATATAAATTATTTTTTTTATCATTTTTTTAAAATTTCTAATTCTTTCTGCCAATTATATCGCCAATGACGATATTTATCAGTTAACTCCGGACTCTCAAAACCCGGATGGCACCCTAATTCTATAAATTTATCTGGGTGTTTTTTTTGCAATTTCATTGCCGAAGCCAGGTCGTTTAAACTAAAGTTACCGGCATTAATAAAGCCCACAAAATAATCATTGCACCCAAGACCGGCTCTGGCAATTTTCTTTTTCGCCATCCACGAAAGAAAATTTAAAAACACCAATTGAGCTTTTCTGGCTAAGCCACCCTTTGATCCTAATGGTTCCTTGACTATCCGAACATACGGGATTCCATATTTTTTTGCCAGAGAAATAGTAATTTCCATAATGCC
>ERZ1292625.3476-Hain-H41-01um-R1-3476-length-12770-cov-12_pt1 | contig 12770 bp, 16 predicted proteins | sample MGYA00564400_ERZ1292625 | MGnify/ENA primary metagenome ERZ1292625 (study PRJEB36523, sample SAMEA6512639) | groundwater metagenome | collected 2019-01-08 | study: AquaDiva: Metagenomics assemblies of 32 groundwater samples
CAAAAGCGCGCCCGCCGCTATTCGCTGGTTACCACCGATATTGCGTATGATCCCCGCAGGTTTCATGTGCAGTATCCTTTTCTCTCTTGGTTACAACCAAGCTCAATCTTCACAGCCGAATACTGTGAAAACGCTCAGCACAGCCAGTAAAGTACTCTATTAGTCTTATCGTGTCAAGTATTCACTTAGGTACCTACTTCTTTGTCGAACGTCTGATACAATGTCCAAATGATTATCACATTTCATTCAGGTGCGTGCATACGGGCGCAGGCGGGCGATACGACGCTCGTTTTCGGTCCCGTCTCTAAAAGTTCGAAGAATTTCAAGCCTGCGAATTTCGGCGCCGATGTCGCATTCGTTTCGCTTAATCACCCCGACATGAACGGCGGAGATGAGGCGGAGCGCGGAGAAAAACACCCATTTGTTATCTCCGGTCCCGGTGAATATGAGGTAAAGGACGTAACCGCCGCGGGATTTCCCGCGAGTTCCAAATATGGTCTGCCTGCCATGCCTGCGCATGCAGGGCAGGCGGGTGGGTCGGTTCTTACAAACACAGTCTATTCCGTCCATTTCGACGGACTCTCTATCATGTATCTCGGCGCTCTAGGCGATTTCGATCTTCCGGCAGAGGTTTTGGAAATGGATTCACCCGATATTTTAATAATCCCCATTGGCGGGGGTTTCTCTACCGATTCGTTAGGGCTGGGCGTGCTCACGCCATCCGATGCACAGAAGCTCGCGGTGAAGCTGGAAGCTAAAATCGTGATTCCAATCCTTTTTGATGACAAATCGCTTAAACAGTTCTTGAAAGAAGCGGGGCAGGATGTGGTACAAATAGAGAAATTTACCGTAAAACCGCGCGATGTTATCGAAAAGGAGGGCGAAGTTGTTGTGCTATCTTCATAATATATGACTTTGAACTCATAATGAATTTTGACCACTCGATTATGGAAAAAAGTAAGAATACAGTCTCGTTTCGTCGCTGCGCCGGCCAAAACTCTGCTACGAGCCTGCAGACGGCCGCTCGCCGTGCCTCTGGCACGTCGTCGCGGCCGTCTTTGGCTCTCGCGACGAGTTTCGACCGGCTCGCTGGCGATCAAAATCCACTATGAGTTCTTTGCAAAAAGCATCTGACAATTCGAAGGATCCGTCGAGCGACGATAAGAAGGTTGTCGCCGGAGGAATCGCTATTTCAATTGTTATATTACTTCTCGCGGGATGGACGATTCTTTTTTTTAAAAAAATCCAAAATGGAGGGAAGTTGGAGCCTCTCGGCGGAGGTGCTCAAGATCAATTTCTAGGATCGGCTGTGCGCGAAGCGCAAAGTGCTCTTATGCGCGATTTTTCTGATGTCGATGAGTTGCATCAGGCGCGAGATCGAATCGGCCAGCAATATCAAGGGGGCACTTCGGAGCAAGATTTCCAGCAAAACGATTCTGATGCTTTTGGAAGATCTGACACTATCGAATAAGGATATTATTTAGCTGAAAATGTGAAAATAAAAATGGTCAATTGCGTTTTTTTCTGCTAATATCGAACCATTATGGATCGTGAAAAAGATGGGAAAGATTCTATGGAAAGACATACTGGCGTGATCGCTCGAAGTATTTCTACGGAGATGCGTGAAAGCTATCTCGATTATGCAATGTCGGTTATTACCGCTCGCGCTCTTCCAGACGTGCGCGATGGATTGAAGCCCGTACATCGGCGCATTTTGTACGCCATGCATGAGGCTGGCCTCTCCGTTTCGGCGAAAACCAGAAAATCCGCGACGGTCGTAGGCGATGTTATAGGAAAGTACCATCCGCATGGAGATGTCGCGGTTTACGACGCTATGGTAAAAATGGCGCAGGATTTCACCATGCGCTATCCGCTGATCGTCGGGCAGGGCAACTTCGGTTCTATCGACGGCGATCCTCCCGCCGCATATCGCTACACGGAAGCGAAGATGTCTCGGCTTGCTTCCGAAATGTTGCGAGACATCGAAAAAGAAACCGTCGCGTTTCGTGCTAACTATGACAACACCAAACAAGAGCCGACCGTCATGCCTGCCGCTATTCCCAATCTACTCTTAAACGGTACGCTGGGCATTGCCGTCGGAATGGCGAGCAATATTCCGCCGCATAATTTGCGCGAGGTGTGCACCGCCGCGGTACATTTAATAGAAAATCCAGATTCGACCACCGAAGACCTGCTGAAGTTTGTACAGGGCCCCGACTTCCCGACAGGTTGTATGGCTTTCAATCAGAAAGACATAGCGCATGCCTATACGACAGGTCGCGGTCCCGTCGTAGTGCGTGGCAATGCCGAGATAATAGAAGGTAAAAAACAAGACTATCAAATTGTAATCACCTCGATTCCTTTTCGTGTCAATAAATCGGATCTCTTGACCCGAATCGCTGATCTGGTGCATGAAAAAAAATTGGAAGGAATCCGCGATATTCGCGATGAGTCCACGAAAGACATCCGTGTTGTAATCGAGCTGAAAAATAACGCGAACGCGCAAACGGTCTTAAACTATCTTTACAAGCATACGCAATTGGAAGAAACATTTCATTATAATGTCGTCGCCCTGGTAGATGGCGTGCCACAAACTCTTTCGTTAAAGGCGATATTGGAATACTTTGTAGCGTTTAGAAAAGAAGTTGTTATTAAGCGCACAAAATTCGACCTTACTCGAGCCGAGGAGCGTGAACATATTTTGCTCGGACTCAAAAAAGCCCTTGATCATATAGACGAAATAATTAAACTAATCAAAAAGAGTAAAGACGTGGACGAGGCGCGAGTGGGTTTGATGAAAACATTCAAATTCTCGGAGATACAAGCGCAGGCGATTCTTGAAATGCGCCTCCAAAAGCTTGCAGGTCTCGAACGTAAAAAAATAGAAGATGAATTAAAGGAGGTGCAGGCGCTTATCGAAGAGCTGACCGCACTCCTGAAGAGTGAAAAGAAATTGCTGGAACTTATAAAAAAAGAAATTCGCGAAGTCATAGAAAAATATGGAGATGATCGTCGCACGAAAATCATAAAACGTGGCGCAACGATTCTTTCGGCCGAGGATATGATAGCGGACGAGGAATCTGTTTTAGTCCTTACATCCGGTGGTTATATAAAGCGTACGAATCCGGGAGAATACCGCAGACAAAAGCGCGGCGGAATCGGAGTTGTGGATCTCGATACAAAAGAGGAAGATTTCGTAACTCAATTTCTTACGGCTTCCGCGCACAGCGAGCTTTTGTTTTTCTCCGACCGCGGTAAGGTGTACCAATTGAAAATGTACGATTTACCGGAAGGGAAGCGCGCGACAAAAGGCAAATCGATCATGAATTTCCTATCGCTCGAACAAGATGAACAGATCACATCCATTCTTGCAATGCCGAAAGAAAAGAAAGTTGTAGATGATCTTTCGCTTGTTATGGCAACTCGAAACGGCACCGTGAAGCGTATTGCCGCTAAAAGTTTCCATGAGGTTCGTCGCTCCGGATTGATAGCCATTGGCCTTGATAAGGGCGACGCACTTATCTCTGCACAGTTCGTTTATCAGAACGACGACGTGGTATTAGCAACTTCTAAGGGGCAGGCGATAAGGTTTTCTGCAAAAGCCGTGCGAGAGATGGGCAGGCAAGCCGGAGGTGTGTGCGGTATGAAGCTGAAAAACGGGGACTCTATAGTCGGATCCGGTATCGTGCCTAAGGGCGAGAAAAATGCCGAATTGCTCGTACTCTCATCGACCGGCTATGGTAAAAAAACGAAACTTTCAGAATACAAAACGCAGGGTCGCGGCGGTTCCGGTATCAAAACAATGTCGATTACGACAAAAACCAAACAACTCGTCGGTGCCATCGTCCTTTCCTGGGGAGGAGAACTTGTCGCGATGTCTAAAAAGAGTCAGGTGATCCGTATAGGTCTCGATGAGATTCCGACACTCTCTCGCGCGACACAGGGCGTGCGTGTGATGAAATTGCACGACGCAGATTCAGTCGCATCGTTTGTGGTGTTTAAAACTGAAGACAGCGTCGTGTAGTGACCATAAACAGCATGTATCCGAAATTGGGTATATGTGTATAAAAATCCCGTAGCGTTAAAAGTTCGTTATACTATGTCTAATGTCGCATACTGGGTATCATAATCTGCCGATAGGCGTGGCAAGTTTTGCGCATCCCGCGCGTAATGTTGAGGCGCTTGGTATAAGGCCGGGAATGAAAGTGGCAGATTTTGGCGCCGGTAGCGGTGCATATACTTTTGAGGTGGCTAAGCTTCTAAGGGCAACCGGCCGAGTTTATGCAATAGATGTTCAGAGAGATCTGTTGCGTAGAATAGCCAACGAAGCCAAACGTCGCGGATATGAAAATGTTGAAATAATATGGGCGGATCTGGAAGCCCCATGCGCCTCCAAGCTTGCAGAAAATTCCATCGATCTGGTTTTGATATCGAATCTTCTCTTTCAGGTGCCCGATAAAGCGCCTGTTTTACGTGAAGCACGTAGGATAGTTAAGGGAACGGGGCATGTCGTGATAATTGACTGGATCGACTCATTCAATGGGATTGGCCCTATCAAGGACGATGTTGTAACAAAAGAAGTTGCATTAAAAATCGCGGAAAAATCCAATCTATCGCTCGTTAGAGAATTCTTCGCTGGCACTCATCATTATGGGTTATTATTTAAACCTATTGCTCTAAAAATATGAAAAGTCTTTCTGTATTTCAAGTAATACTTCTTGCTGTATTTTCGGCACTGGCAATCTCCGGCGTTCTTGTGTTTGCGTTATTTGTGGGAAGTGGTACTGGGAATACGATTGGTCCGATAGTAATATGGGGAACGCAGGAACCGGGGGCGTTTACTATTGTTTTACGTCAGGCTTCGGAAAACGATTCCAGACTCGGTCAGGTTAGCTATGTTCAAAAAGATCCGGTTACCTACGAAAATCTTCTTACCGAAGCACTCGCGAACGGAACAGGTCCCGATCTGTTTCTTCTTCGGCAAGATTATTCCGTCCAAAATGCGGGTAAAGTGATTCCGATTCCTTACACTTTCTTATCGAAAACACAGTTTGAGGACGTATTTGTTGAAGCGGCCAAACCCTACCTTACAAATGATGGCGTTTTGGGAGTCCCAATTCTAATTGATCCTCTAATAATGTACTGGAATCGAGATATACTCGGAACTGCAGGATTTGCAAAACCTCCGCAATATTTGGATGAATTTCCTAGTCTAGTTGCAAAAATAATTAAACGCGATGATTCAGGTAGAATAACAAAGGCCGCTGTCGCTTTCGGCGAATACGACAACGTTGATCATGCAAAAGACATTCTAAGTTTGCTGATTCTTCAGGCAGGCGGAACGATTACAAGAAAAGACAACCTTGAACGTCTTGCCCCTGCTCTTTCAACTCGCACGCAGGGACAAAAGATTCAGGCGGGAGAGAGTGCGTTGCGTTTTTATGCAGAATTTGCCGATCCTTCGAAAGTCAATTACTCATGGAATCGTTCATTACCAAATTCAAGAGCCGCATTCGCCGCAGGCGATCTTGCTCTCTATTTTGGATACGCAAGCGAAGCGCGAATCATCGCACGCATTAATCCAAATCTTAATTTTGCCCCCGCCTCGATGCCACAGGGCAGAGATCGTAATTCCATCAATGTGGCGCATGTATATGCGCTTGCGATCTCGCGTGCAAGCAGAAATCCTGTCGGGGCAAGAACCGTGGCATCGCTTATCGGTGACACATCTTTGGCCAGGGCTCTTGCGATTGCACTCGACATACCTAGCGCGCGTCGCGATGTGCTCGCGGAAAGAAGCGAAGACGAGAATGTATTATTTGAGAACCAGGCAATCATCGCACGATCGTGGATTGATCCAAATCCCGAAAAGACGAGTGACGTGTTTCGCGGTATGATTGAAACAGTAACGAGCGGAGCCGCTCGTTACGGCGAGGCAATAGGAAAAGCGGATCAGCAGATGGCGCAGATCATAGGGGAATAGGACAATTAGCTATACTATGAAATACATAGATTTATACACACAAGCGAGGAGAATGCGAAAGATGTTCTTTCATATTCTCCGAGCGCAGTGGGTAAGACCCAATGAACCTTTCACAAACCTGTGTTCATTGGGTATACATGCAAAAAAATTTTTGTTTTTTAGTGCGTGTACGATCGTGGTATTTTTTGCGGTCATTGCAGATGCTCAAACTGGACTCAATAATCCATTGAACGACAGTTTCAGTTCTATCCCCGCATTCATAGCCGGAGCCTTGAAGGCTCTTGCCATGGTAGCCTTGCCTATAATCAGTCTTTTTCTCGTAATATCAGGCTTTTTGTTCCTGACAGCACAGGGTAATCAGGGGAAACTCGATACGGCTAAAAAGAATTTTGTCTACGTCATCATAGGTTCTATTCTCATTCTCGGGGCATGGATCCTTGCAACACTGATAGCCGGGACAATCTCCCAGCTAACGCGTTAGGATTAGTATATGTCGTATGTAAACGTGGTAGTGTACAGCACAAGATTTATCCGTCCGCTTTTGTTATCATATCTTTTTTTTCCTACTCATGCACTGGCCGTCGCAAGCACTTTCCAGGAGCTCGCGTTTGATATTGTTGACATCATCGACGCTGCAACTGTAGCGCTCGTAGTGTTCGCACTCGTGGTGTATTTTTGGGGCATAGCGGTCAACATTCCCCATTTTGGGGGCGAAAAAGGAGGCGAAAAGCAAAAAGCATTCTTTTTTTGGGGACTCCTAGTGCTGTTCGTAATGGTTTCCATCTGGGGAATTATTCAGTTGCTTCAAAACTCTTTATTCAGCGATAATTCATTCAACCCCTCAACAGGATCTCCCACAGTCACACAATGCGATGTCTTTGGCTCCTGCAATATTTGATTATACGTATGCAAATACCATCAATAATTTTTAAACACGCACTTGTTTTGCTGGTTTTTCTTATGCCACAAAGCGCTTCCGCATGGACTATCGTTCAGGTACTCGGTCTATTTCATATTGTGGTAGGGATTTTGCTGGTATTTACTCTGGCCGTTTTCGCAACGGGAGTGAGTCTTTGGGTGTCGCGTCTTAATACGTGGCCATCCTACCGCGAAACGGCAATCATAACGCTAGAATGGGCGGTAGCGATGCTTTTTGTGCTAATACTTTTGGTTGCACTTGTTTATTTTGTTCAACGTCATAGTGCCACAGCACTAACGATCTTGGGCGTTATTGTGATTATTGGAATACTAATCATACTCATTAGTATATTTGCGGGTCAAAAAGAAAAAAAACCTGACGGTGACGCGGGTGGGGGCGCTCACGGTGGACATCATGGATAGATACATATAGCGTTATCCACACAAACATCTAAATTAGTATTGCGCCTTATTTATATGCTCGGTAGCATGGTAGGTACTTACTCATTTAATATAAATGAAATTTTTATGCGTTTAAGGCTCACTGCGATTACTTCTGCCCTTTCAATCATTGGTGTTTTTTCTCCGGTGGTTGCTTCTGCCGCAACCCTTACGGATACCCTTATTTTCGTCAGTAATTTCTTAAATAATCTTATCGGTCTTTTTGTAACACTCGCGATCGTCGTCTTTTTCTGGGGCTTGATCAAGTACCTGTGGAGTATGGGTTCGGAAGATGCTCACGAAGGTTTAAAAATTATGTTTTGGGGGATCATAGCAATCTTCGTCATGGTTTCTATTTGGGGTATTATTAAACTTCTACAGAATACGTTCAGGGTAGCACAGAACGATCCTATCGTTCCGAGAGGAGTGCCACTTCGTACTGGTGGTCAATACCAAGAAGGTTACTAATAATGTGGAATCTTTGTGAAGGCTTTTAATGATTCACGTTCTTTATGAGTGGTGAGCAATTACTGGTCAATTTTAGGGACTTCATCATTAATCCCGCAATATTGTTGATTTTTACTTCAGGATTTTTTCTCTTTGTTTGGGGTCTAGTGCAATTCTTGCTCAATCTCAATCAGGGTGGGGAAAATGAGGAAGGCAAACAGCACATACTATGGGGAATAGTCGGCATGTTCATAATGGCGTCAATCTACGGCATATTGGCACTTCTCGATAATACTTTTGATCTCGGGGCTTTTTCGGGAACTCCGGACTTGGGTCGATACGAAAATATCAACTTGCCTCAAGATCTTTTCGGCGGTTCGCAGTGAGCTTGTCGAACTCGAAAGAGGTTTGCGTAATGAATAGACACGCCTAACACGTTATTCACACAAACATCTAAATTAGTATTGCGCCTTATCTGTATGCTCGGTAGCATGATAGGTACTTACTTATTTAATATAAATGAAATTTTTATGCGTTTAAGTTTCACTGCGATTACTTCTGCCCTTTCAGTCATTGGCATTTTTTCTCCGGTGGTTGCTTCTGCCGCCACTATTACCGATACCCTTGTTTTCATCAGTGGTTTCTTAAACAGTCTTATCGGTCTCTTTATAACACTCGCGATCGTCGTCTTTTTCTGGGGCTTGATCAAGTATCTGTGGAGTATGGGTTCGGAAGATGCTCACGAAGGTTTAAAAATTATGTTTTGGGGGATCATAGCAATCTTCGTCATGGTTTCTATTTGGGGTATTATTGGACTTCTACAGAATACATTCAAGGTGGGGTCGGATGGTGTTCCTCCGGTTCCTGGCGGGTTTTTAGTTAATCCTCGCTCGTAGCATTGGGCTTAAGTGCAAAAAGTAAAAGATGTGACGATCTATGTGCCCCCTGCAAGCTCTCTACGCAGTGTGCGAAGGCACACTGCTCCAGCCCCAACCGCTTCGCGTCTGTGGGCAGGAGAGGACTTGCACCTCCACGCCTTGCGGCACTAGGTCCTAAGCCTAGCGTGTATTCTATTTCACCACCTGCCCAGCAGATAGAATATAACATGACTAGGGAGTTTTTCATGGTACTATTTCGTCGTTACCGCCCATAGCTCAGTTGGTAGAGCAGTCGCCTCTTAAGCGAACGGTCGTTGGTTCGAATCCAACTGGGCGGACAGATAAACTTCGGCACCCCGTTAAACGAGTCGTTGGTTCGAATCCAACTGGGCGGACAGATAAACTTCGGCACCACTAGTACTGCGTTCGTTTAATTTTGTCATCAGTACGAGGAGCGCAAGTGATTCAAACGAACCGTACTGTTGGTACGGTAAGTGCCGAATCGTGAAGCGCAACGAAGTAATGAGACAAAATTAAGTGAACGTGCCACTAAAGCCACTTACGGCGTCTGAAATAAAGGATCATGCCCGATCCGACTACGACGACTGATCCAAGAATGATCCAGAAATCTCCAGGCAGACCGCGAATCGGATTGTGTACGGTATCTATCTGCAGTATCGCGACCATTAGCGAGAGCGGAAATGTGAGGAGTGCCATAAGAGTCAGTGTGCGCATCGTTTCGTTTTCTTTTGTCGATAGCAGGGAATTATTGGTTTCTCGGAGTTCGTGAAGAAAATCGGTAAGTCGGGTGGTTTGATTATGGACTCGATAATATTCATTTGCTAACGTTCGAAGGTAAGGAGAGAATTTTTCTCCAAAAAAGTTGGACCCCTCGGCTTCGAGCGTTTTTAAGACTTCCCGGTGAGGTTCAATTGTTTGACGCATATTCAGCAGATCGCGTGCAACGCGCGAAATCGATTTAACTACCTTGATTTCATGTCCGTCGAATATATCTTCCTCAATATGCAGAAGATCTTGTCTATTATTATCTATTTGTGATTCGATGTCGCGGTACAATTTTTTGAGCATGTAAAAGAAAACGAATCCCGCGTGTTCTATTATGGCAGATTTATCTAAAATTGAATTAACCTCAAATATCTTTGAAAATTTGTGAATCGGATCTATGACTTCATAATGAGTGGTAATCAAAAAGTTGCGCCCTATAACAAAATCAACCTCTTGTTCAAAAGTTGTATGCGAGTGATGGAGTATTGGAAAGTGCAGAATTATATAAATATATGAGTCATAAAAATCAACGCGAGGTTTCGTCGATGGAAGAAGGATTTCTTCGGCCACGATCGGCGCGATGCCAAATTCGTCGGCGATGTCGCGCACCTCTCGGTGCGTGGGGGTTTCCAAATCTATCCAAGTTAGATTGCCGTAAGTTTGTCTGGAAATCATACTTAAAAGTATACCATTTCGAGGCTGAGACAAATGATAAATAATCATGGCTATGGTGTATACTCTTTCGATATGTATGAGGAGGCGTCGCAATTGTCGTTCACAAATGAGGGGGTAATTTCAAAAAGCACCACGGTCGCCGGTGGATTGCTTATTTTCGCGATGGGTACAGTTTTGGGTGTATCGTTGGTTTACGGTGGCGGAGCTGCCGCGCAACCCGCAAACCCTCCCTCCGATGTCGATTTTACGCCTGTTTGGAAAGCATGGGAGGTAATAGACGAAAAATTCGTACCAGCCGCCGTGGCAACGTCAACGCATATCGCCACTACAACCGCAGAAAAGAACCGTGAGCGCGTTTGGGGAATGGTGCAGGGTCTTGCGGGTTCATTGGGCGATCCATATACGTTTTTTCTGCCACCAAAAGAAAAAGGAATATTTACAGAAGATATAAGCGGAGCATTTCAGGGAGTTGGAATGGAAATCGCCGTGCGAGATCAGGTAGTAACGGTAGTTGCACCCCTTAAAGGTAACCCTGCCGAGCGTGCAGGCATAAAAAGCGGCGACAAAATTCTCAAGATTGATAATATTGAAACGCGCGGAATGGATATATCATCAGCGGTATCGCGCATTCGCGGGCCCAAAGGTACAGAAGTAACACTTCTTGTGATGCGTGAAGGTTTTACCGAGCCACGTCAAATTAAGATTGTACGCGAGATTATAAACGTCCCGATTGTAACCACGACCGCGCGGCCCGATGGAATTTTCGTTATCGAACTTCAGAGCTTTACCGCTAATTCGCCGGAGTTGTTCAGGCGTGCATTGCGTGAGTTTGTCGAATCAAAATATGACAAACTGATTCTTGATCTTCGAGGAAATCCCGGTGGCTATTTGGAAGCGGCGGTAGACATGGCAAGCTGGTTTTTGCCTACTGGAAGGGTGGTAGTTACGGAGGATTACGCCGGAAACGCCGACAGCATAGCGCATCGCTCGCGCGGTCGCAATGTATTCAACGAAAATCTTGGGATGGTAATTCTTGTCGACCGCGGAAGTGCCTCGGCTTCAGAAATCCTTGCGGGCGCACTTAGGCACTATGGCGTCGCTAAAATGGTAGGGGATAGGACTTTTGGCAAAGGCTCGGTGCAAGAATTGGTCGAAATAACCTCCGACACGGCTCTAAAGATAACCGTTGCACGCTGGCTTGGGCCGAATGGCGAACAGATTCCTCTCGACGGAATAATTCCGGATGTAGAAATAAAAAATACCGAGGAGGCGGTGAAAGCGGGAAAAGATCCTCAGCTTGAGAGGGCGGTAGAGATGCTTAAGCAAAAATAAGCGCTAGAAGCGTGGTACTATTTCGGTATGAATGCTAAAAAGAAAAAGATTACACTCAACGAACTTGGGGACATGATGACGCATGTAGTGGCACACATGGCCACCAAAGAAGATATCGCGGACATTAGAAATGAAATGGCTACCAAAGCAGAATTGGCTGAAGTAAAAAATACGATGGCCACAGCGAGTGAGCTTGCCATATTGCGTCGTGACGTGGAAGAAATAAAAGAAAAAGTGCACTCACATGACGGTTTCGCAAAAGAAATAGATCACACATTGAGCCGTGTCGTAATCATAGAAAAACATTTGGGTCTTGCACAGGCGCATTAATGTCCCTTAAAAATCCTGCCGAGTATTCTGTTTTCGTCTTAAGCGGTTTCGACAACTTCCACATAATTTCAAATTGGACAAGCAGTGTTTCCACCAGCTCGCGACTCTCGATTATAAATCCGAAACTTTCTTTCCGTGATGAGATGAATGCAACCTTGTCGTTATAAATCCAATATCCCATAGAAAAGTCCACTCCTTTGGGAGCCGTGCGAATTTCTCGCTTAAACTCTTTACCCGACCCTAAATAGGGATGCTTTTGTATGTCTACCATCTTGTCGAGAGGCCAAAGAGCGCGCGTATAAATGTTGTTTCGAATTCGTTCTTTATTATGATATCGGAAGAATTCCGGTGAGAGAATATCGACCATGGATTTTATCGGCCAAAATGCCTGTGTTTCGATGTTTCTGTAAAGCAGCATATCGCGGAGTACGTGCTTAAGTCCCTCTTCGCCCTCATAAAGTTGGAATTTTGGATTTAAAAATTTTGAGGGAATAGTTTTTCCTAATTCGGGAAGAAGGTTTTGGAAGGATTTCTGTTTTTCGGCTATGTCTTCCGCTTTTTGCTTCAACAAAAGATTTACCTTCTCCGGTTGTTCGCCTACGAATGTTCGAATCCCCATTTTCATGGATTGAGTTACAAGTCCTTTGTCTTGGAGTCGTTTGAGAAATCCGTACAATGACGGACGCGGTTTGCCCATCTTTTGAGCCAATTGGCTCGCGGTGGCAGGTCCAATTTCTAGCAACAAAACATACGTTTTTGTCTCTTCCTCGGTAATCCCAAGGCTCGAAAGGATATCATTTAGCATAGGAATAAGTGAGTGTTGTCGCGAGTATACAACACTATTTCTATTATGCAATAGAGGTCTATTATTGCGAATAATATCAATATGTTGCGACAGTGCAACAGTAAGAACTTTTTTATGGGAAATACCATGCGTGTCTCATTAAAAACCCATCCCTAGCCAAATAGTCTTTTAACAA
>ERZ1292625.3477-Hain-H41-01um-R1-3477-length-12769-cov-5_pt1 | contig 12769 bp, 16 predicted proteins | sample MGYA00564400_ERZ1292625 | MGnify/ENA primary metagenome ERZ1292625 (study PRJEB36523, sample SAMEA6512639) | groundwater metagenome | collected 2019-01-08 | study: AquaDiva: Metagenomics assemblies of 32 groundwater samples
ACTGACTTCGCTAAAGCTACGTCAAGTCGAAGAGGGTTCTTACATTTTATCACTTTTCGGTTTTGAAATGTAGCGCAAAATAAGGGAATTTTATCGCTACTTTTCAAAACTACTGGCGGAAGCGGAAGGATTCGAACCTTCGGAACCCTTTCGGGTTCAACGCATTAGCAGTGCGCTGCTTTAGGCCACTCAGCCACGCTTCCAAACTCCCTCTATCTTAACGCATTTTATTGGAAAATCCAACATCAGCTTGACTTTTCAGAAATTTCCCAGTAAACTATCGGCAGATTTTTAACACCTTGGAAACTTTAAAATAGAAAGGAGGTAACCAGTGGGTAGCAGCGCGTACGCGTTGGTGATCCTGGGATCAGTTCTGATTGCTTTCTTTAATGTGATTAGTAAAAAAGCTTTGGGTGATACCTGGAAAAATAAGGAAGCGATTTTCACAAGCATTCTGATGTTTATGACGGCCAGCGTTCTTTTTCTGATCAGCTCATTAAGCGGCGGGATGGAGATCACTTACGGACTCCCTTGGCATCATTCTTTCTGGTTCGCGGTGATTACGACCGGATTACTAAACGTTGGAATCCAGTATTTCAACATGAAGGCGAAATCTCTGGAAGACGTATCGCTGGTAGTTCCAATCTCGGCCAGCACTCCGGCGGTCGTCATCATAACTTGCATGATTTTTCTCGGAGAGTTTCCATCCTGGGTCGGCTGGCTGGGTATTTGGTTCCTGGTCGTCGGCGTCTACATTCTAAATCTACAAAGCTACATGGAGAAAAAACGAGCTAAGGAAGGCCGCGTCACTTTGAAAGATTGGTTCGCTCCGTTCCTGCTGTTCAGAAAAAGTGAAGGAGTGCGCTGGGCATTCGCCTCAGTTTTTCTTTCGGTGTTCAGTCTCCCTTACGACGGTATGACTGCGCGCACCGGAAACGTCGCCTTCGGTTTGGCGATTATTTGCAGTATCGTCTGCGTGGGAACTCTGATGATCGCGCTCTATAAGGAAGAGGTGAAGCTTAGCGCGTTGTCATTCCGATTGCCCTGGAAAGTGATAGGGGTACTGGCAATTCTCGCTTGCCTCTGGGCGCTCGGCGGTGGCAGCAGCACCTGCGCTTACCGGTATTCAATCGTTCCCTATGTCGGAACACTGAAGCGCCTTCAGATTCCTTTCACTATCCTCTTGGCGTACTTCCTGATCAAGGAACGGACTAACTTCCGGGATCGGCTGACCGGCGGTATTATCATCGCGGCCGGCGCGATTCTGATCGGAATCTCTTAAAAAACCAAACTCGGTTCAGTGAACCGGGTTTTTTGTTTTAATGGACTTTTTAGAATAAACTGATACTCTATAGGCAATGGACGCTTCATTAAAGGAGAAATTCTCTAGGATAAAACTGCTGGCGACCGACTTTGACGGCGTGATGACCGACGGCCTGGTTTATGTTGATCAAGATGGTAAAGAGACAGTCCGCTGCAGTCGTAAAGACGGCATGGGAGTGGAACTGCTCAAGAAGCACGGCGTTACGGTCGGTGTTTTGTCTAAAGAAACTAATCCTGTGGTAACCGCCCGCTGCAACAAGCTGAAAATCCCGGTCTGGCAGGGGATCGCTACCGGCGAGGGCAAGTTGGAAATATTGCAAAGGATAATGAAGGAGCAAAATCTTTCAGTTGAGAATGTGGCCTATATCGGCGACGACGTTAATGATCTTCCGTCTTTAAAATTTGCCGGCCTCACCATCACCGTTGCCGACGGCCATCAGCTGGTTAAAAATATCGCTCACTACACCACTTCCGCCACCGGCGGCCATCATGCCGTCCGAGAAATTGCTGACCTGATCTTATCAGCCAAAGGAATAAATTTGGAAATTTAATATGAAATTTTTGATTACCGGACTCGGCTCTATCGGCCAGCGGCACTATCGTAATCTCAAACAATTAAACGCGGGTGAAATTATCGTTTATCGCTCTCAGAAGGGATCAAACAAAGATTTTGTTGATAAGTTTTCCCAGGAGCACAATCCGAAAGTTTTTTACGATTTAAACGAAGCGCTGGCGCAAAAACCGGACGCGGTTGTCTTAGCGAATCCGACTTCCTTGCATTTAGAAACCGCGAGAAAGGCAATGGAGGCGGGCGCGCATGTTCTGACTGAAAAACCTCTGTCGCATAATCTGGACGGCGTAGACGAACTGATCGCGTTGGCTAAAAAGAAAAACTTGATTGGCTATGTTGGTTACAATTTCCGTTTTCATCCGTTGCTCCGACAGATGAAAGAGTGGCTGGATAACGGAAAAATAGGCGAGCCGTTGAGCGCCCACGCGGAAATCGGAGAATATTTGCCTGACTGGCACTCTTGGGAGGATTATCTGAAAACTTACGCCGCCCGCGCGGATTTGGGAGGGGGAGTAATTCTTACACAAAGTCACGACATTGATTATCTTTATTGGTTTTTTGGAATGCCGAAGCAAGTTTCCGCTTTTGAAAATAATGGGAGCGAATTAAAAATTGAAGTGGATAGCATTGTGGACGCGGTTTTCCAATTTAAATCCGGCTTGACCGCCTCGTTGCATATGGATTATGTGAAGCGTCCGCCGAAACGCCGGTTTGAAGTTGTCGGGAGTAAAGGCAGAATGATCTGGGATTATCAGGAAAAAACTCTGACCCTGATTCCTTTTGAAGCCAACAGCCAGCCGGAAGTAATCAGGGAACCGGCCGAATTTGAACGCAATATAATGTTCTTGGATGAGACCAAACAATTTATCAGCTGTGTTGAGGGGAAAGAAAAACCGCTGATTGATCTGGAGCAGGGCGCGGATGTCTTGAAGATCGCGATGGCGATGAAGGATTCCATAAAAGCCGGAAAAGTTATACAACTATAATATGAACGAAATGTTCTCAATGAAGGATAAGGTAGTCCTAATTACCGGCGGAACCGGCATGTTGGGGATGGAATACGCCAAAGTTCTGGCCGGCGCAGGCGCTAAAGTGGTTTTGATGGATATCAAGGAAGGGTTTTCCGATCCTAACTTTTTGTACTACAAAGTGGACATTACCCTGAAAGATTCCGTGAACGAAGCGGTAAATGACGTGGTCAAGAAACTCGGCCGGGTGGATGTCCTGATTAACAACGCCGCGATGAATCCCGTTCCGAATACCGACGAATCCGCCAAGCAATTCAGCCCGTATGAAGATTATCCGATTGAACTTTGGACGAAAGAGATCGCCGTCGGCCTGACCGGAATGTTGATCTGCGCGCAAGCGGTAATTCCGGTGATGAAGAAGCAGAAAAGCGGATCAATTATCAATGTCTGTTCCACTTATGGCATCGTCGCTCCCGACAACCGGATTTATGACGAAGGTAAATTCAAATCGATCGGCTACGCCAGTGTCAAAGGGGCGGTGCCGAATTTTACCCGAAGTCTGGCGTCCTATTTACGCGAGACCGGCGTCCGGGTGAACACGCTGACTCCCGGTGGAGTCTTTGCCGGGCAGAAAGAAGAATTCGTAAAAAAGTACAGTGATAAAACTATTCTCGGACGAATGGCCAAGAAAGATGAATACAACGGCGCTGTTTTATTCCTCGCGTCGGACGCCTCTACTTATATGACCGGAGCTAATCTTGTCGTTGACGGCGGTTGGACCGCTTTGTAAATCAATTAGGACTGCGGTTTTGAGTTTAAAAAAATAACTGCTAATATCCTTTTGGCTCTTTAAGAGGACTAAATCTTGTCCGAAAAGCGTAGGAAAAGGGAAAGGTTTTCTTGGCAGATCATTACAAAAAGCCGTATCTACCAGAAAACAATTTATGAAATTTTTCCCGACGAACTGTCTGGATACTCGGAATTAGGAAGATCAGAAAGCGGCGCGCGGATACCGCCTATGTTAGCCAATCTAGACTTTGACGCGAACTTCACGCTTTGCGTGAATAAAATGGGCAACTATCGCAAGAATTTCGTTGAAAAAGTTCGCGCTTTTCGACGAGTGAAGCCCAGCGAGAAAGAGATGCTGGTGGCGGTAATTTTCTACGAAAAGAAGCGGAGGAAACAGTGAAGCTGAAACTCGGCCGGGATAAAGTCGTCTACTCAGGCAAATGGCTGAAGGTGATTGAGAGAAAGTTCCAAAACAAGGTCACCGGACACAAGGGAACTTGGGAAGTAGTGGAACGGCCCAGCAGGCGCGCGATCGCCCTGGTTGGAGCGGTCACTCCCGAAAATGAATTACTGCTGACCAAAAACTACCGGGTTCCTCTGAAAAAATGGACGATTGAAATGTGCGCCGGAATGATTGAAGAAAGCGACGCCAGCGAAGAAGCGGCGGCGCGACGGGAACTTCTGGAAGAAATGGGCTATGAAGTCGGCGAAATGAAACTGCTGATGCGCGGACCTTTCAACGCCGGAATGCAAAATGACCAGTTGGTTATTTTCCTCGGTTGGGACGCCAAGAAAGTTCAGGAGCCGCAACTGGAAGGCGGAGAAGACATTAAAGTGGTGAAAGTGCCCATAAAACGGCTAATGCCATTCCTTCTAAGACCACGGAAAAATCTCCTGGTGGATGTAAAAATCTTTGGGCTGATCCCATTTCTAACCCGTAGATAATTCTACGGGTTTTTAATTTAAATTATCCTACTTCTACCATTGTCCGATCGTACGATAGTAGAAGTAGGAATGTGTTCTTTGATTTTCACCGGGGAAAACGTTATGATCTAGCCAGAACTTTTATGACTACCGGGAAAGGAAAACCAGATGGAGACTCCGGAAAGCGCTGATTCGAGATTTCCACCTTACGAAAGAATCATTTTGCGCCATGACGACAAAATGCAGGTTGTCTTAATCATTTGGCCAAAAGGTTCAAGAACCCGTCCGCATGATCACGGAAATTCAATGGGATTCACCATTCTGATTTCCGGCGGACTATTTGAACAAATTTTTGATCAGAAAAGCAAAGAGCTACGCCATGTCCGGGCATTTGATCAGCCCGGTGATGAATTCAAAGAAACTCCGGAGATGATCCACGTAGTCGGCCAGTACGGTGAAGGGGAAGCGGTTTCCCTACATATCTATCTACCGCCGCTGAATATGACTTATTATGATGAACTCGCGGTTCAATTGAAGCCCTGAAGCATCCGCCCCACACCGGGGCGGATTTTTAATTCCGTGCCCCGCACCGAGCCGAGCACTTCGCTTTCCACAACGCCCCAAGGCAATTGAGGTTTTTGCTCACAAATGCCATTTTACGAACTCTAACGTTTTACTTAGGAAAGCGGTAAGGCGTTGCAGTGCTCGATCTGGTGACGGGGTGTGCTAAAATATTAGCAATGTTCGAAAAAGTACCGGATGCGGATGGGCCCGTATTCAACCCGAAAAAGGAACTGAAAAAGATAAAGGGAGCTCCAAAACCGGAACGGCGGAAACTTGTCGCGGAATTTAAAAAAGAGCTGACCGAGCAAAAGGAGGGGATTGCCGATTTGCAGGAGGAGGTGATTCGGATGATCCGGGAAAACCCGGATCTCAGCACGGCTGAACTTTATCCGCGCATTGAAGAAATGGGCTCCCAGATTAAATTAGGGACTCCGGAAAAGGGGATCGCGAAGTTATTGGCGGAAAAATACACAAAAAAGCATGAAGCGATTGAAACTTTCTGGCATCGGTTTGATAAGGCGCCGGAACGAGACGCGGCTATGTTTAAAGATTTATTCGGCCGTGAACCGATTGGCCGGATAGAAATTCTAAAAGGGCCGATGAACTTCTACATCAAATGCGGTAATCCGAAAGATTACGCTATGCTTTACCAACAAACTTTTCTCGGTTTCCGGGAAGCGACTCCGGAAGAAGTAAAAAAAGCCAATCTTTCCGGCGGCGCCAACTTGTCAACTAGTGTGATACCTGACTTAACGGGATTATTAAACATTGAGAATGTCCAAATGATGCCCGACCCGGAAAAATCAACCGCCACCATGCTTCATGAAGAACAGCACGCATTTTATCGTCTCCTGACTAGCTCTGCCTTGGAATTCCTTCCGGTATTAATAGAAACCGGGGTTACATCAAAGGACCCGAAAGAAGCGGCTGAGCAATTTAAAGAAATGATTGAGAAAGACCTACTAGCATTGCGTCTGGAGTCGGAGGAAAAGGCGAAGGATGAAATTCTGGCTACCATGAAAGAGCCGAACGCTGACGATCGGCGATTGTTCGCGAATTTAATTGAGCTGGAGGCGGATGACGGGATTTATGATTATCTGGTAACCGCGCGAGAAACCGAGATCCCAAACCTGGTTAAACATTGGAAAAAAACCGGGTTGCTAAAAAACGTTCCCGATATTGCCGGAATTGTTAATAAGGAAATTGTTCAAATATTTTTCCGGGATTATTATGATGTTCTGTCCCGAGGTATTGCCTCATTTAAAGCCCTGACTGATAAACTGAATTTCTCAAAAGAAAAAACAGTGGCTTTACTGGAGCGCGAGCCGCTGGCAAAATGGCCCAAAGTAGTTAAAAGAATCCATGCTGAAAAAAAGAAAAAATCAGAGGGAAAATAAAATAAGAGTCGCGGTCTTGATGGGCGGCCCCTCCGCGGAGCACGAGGTTTCTTTGAACACCGGTAAAAAAGTGCTGGAAAATTTGGATCCGGAAAAATACCATGGGAAAGGAATCACCATCAGCAAAAAAGGAAAGTGGCCTATTTCGCTGAAGGAGCTAAAAAATGATTTTGACGTGGCCTTTATCGCTATGCACGGCGAATACGGCGAAGACGGGACAATCCAAAAGATTTTAGACAAAGCGCGTATTCCATACACAGGATCAAAGGCGAAAGCCAGCCGGATCGGAATGGATAAGGAGGCGTCATCGCTCATTTTCCGGAAAGCCGGACTGAAAGTGCCTGATTTCTCAATTTTAAAAATCAAGAAAAATGGATTCTTGCCTCTTGGCCGCCAGCATTCTTTCCGGATTCCTCTAGTAGTGAAACCCGCCGACCGGGGATCCAGCGCCGGCACCAATCTGGTCAAGAAAATTCAGGAATTACCGAAGGCCATTGAAGAAGCGGCAAAATTTTCTCCTAACGTAATGCTCCAGCAATATATTGAAGGGCGGGAATTTACCTGTGGAGTGGTGGAAATAAACGGCAAACTGAAAGCTCTGCCGCCGACCGAGATCGTCCCAAAACTCAGGGGATTTTTTGACTACTACTCCAAATACACCGCCGGAGCTTCCCGAGAGATCACTCCGCCAAGAATTGAGAAAAAAGAAATAAAGAAAATCCAAGCGATGTCGCTAAAGGACCATCGGGCGATCAAAGCAAGTGGTATGTCGCGCTCCGACTTTATGCAGGGGTCGGAAGGTAACTATTGGATTTTAGAAATCAACACCATCCCGGGTATGACCGCCACCAGTTTATTGCCTCAAGAAGCTAAAGTAGCGGGTATTGAATTCTCAAAACTACTGGATTTGATTATTACTTCAGCCCTGGAAAAATAGCAGGAAAAGTGCTAATATAGGTTGGTTCATTGAAAGGAGAAAAAGATTGATTCGGCTGTTTGTAGAGCCGGGAGTGGAAAAATCCTGGAAACAATTTCGCAAGCAGAACCCTCGCTATTCAATAGCTTTAGACGGTTACGTCAAGAAGTCGCCCTGTTTTGACTCGTCCGGTCCTTGGTTGAATCTTGATCACCACTCCGGCGTAGACCGGCTGGCGACCAGAAGTTCTAGCGGCCAGGTGCTGATCTGCTTGAGTCAGTGGATGATTAAAAGTTTCAAGAAGAAGGGGCGGATCACAATCAATGTCTACGCGAATGATTGCGATGAAGATGTCTGCCTGGCTTATTGGCTACTCCAAAATCACAAGCGGATAGACGGCACCAAGAGTGATCACCGCATTGAACATCTGGTTCATCTGGTGGATGCTTTGGACGCAACCGGGGGCACATATCCAATTGATCCGAAATCCCTAATCCGCAAACGGCTTAACTGGGTTTTTGAGCCCTACTCAATTGCCAGAAAGGCCGGGAAAATCAGTAAGATGACCGGCAAGGAAATGTTGGCTTTGATCAAAGCAGTCGGAAAAAGAATTACCCGGTACGTGGCCGGCCGGTCCGGAAAAATTCCGTCGGATACCCGATATAAAACGCTGTATGTCGGAAAAGGTTGGGCGATGATCCGCGAGATCGGACGGGAAGGAAGACTGATCGCCTGTGAAAAATACGGCGGCGCTTGCGTTACGGCGCGACAGGATCCGGAAAATAAAGATGTTTCCCATTATGTCTTTCTAAGAATGTCGCCGTTTGTATGCTTCCCAATCCCAGATATCTACAAGGAATACAACAAGAGGGAGAGCATTAAGTTAGGTCTGAAAAAACCCGGGAAGCACTGCGGGGGGAGCAACACAATCGGCGGCTCCGCGAGACGAAAGGGTAGCCGGCAAACACCCGAAGAAGTGACTAAGCTGGTTGAATTCGTGATAAATAATAAAAACAAAAGCCCCGTCTAGTCAGACGGGGCTTTTCTATATGCCCCGCACCGAGCCGAGCACTCCATCATCTGCCCGTTTTCCTTAGAATAAGATCTGGAGTTCGCACTATTCAATTTTGCGAATAAATAACTAAGTTCTATCTTGGACGATGAGAAAACGAAGTGCTCGATCTGGTGACGGGGTATGCTAAAATGAAACTATGGAAGAAAAAATAGTGCGTTGGTCAGCTCCGGAATTTGAATATCACGAAAAAACCCACCAATGGACCTGGATGGTTATTTTAGCCATGATCGTCCTGTTTGTTTTTGCTCTTTGGAAAGGCAATTTTCTTTTCGCTGTTTTTGTGGTGATCGCCGGAATACTGACTATTCAGTGGGGGAAACGCCAGCCATTGGATATGGATTTTGAAATCGGCCCATCCGGCATCGGCCTGGGAGGAAATATGCCCCACCCGTATCACGAATTTGAAGGTTTCGCGATTCATCAGCTTCACCACGCGGAAGAAGGATTTTCCGAGCTGGTACTGCGCCGTAAAGGTAAATTCAGCACCTTTTTAAAAATTATGGCTCCCAACCGGGAAGTTCAGCAGATCCGCCATGTAGTGAATCATCATCTGCCGGAGATTGAGTATGAAGATTCACTGGTAGAGCATATTTCCAGATTGTTGCGCTTCTAGCCAAAAGTTGTAAAATACGTAAAGTTGTATAGGCGCCCTCGTCGTTCAATGGATAGGACGTCTCCCTGCGAAGGAGGCAATTGAGGTTCGATTCCTCACGAGGGCACAAACATAAAACAGGGCTGATGCCCTGTTTTATGTTTTCTATAAAAGCCGCTCCACCATGTACTATAATGAAGAAGTTACTTGAAATAAGGATCCAACATGCCGGAGGGTTGCCCATGAACGACTTCGCGAATGATATTCTGACGCTGGTTAAAGTTTTCACCGCGGCAATTCTAGGCTTCTTTCTGATGGCCACCTGGTTCGGAATTTCTCATTGGAACACCGTTCTTTTTGCCATTTTGCTGATGATAAATATCACGCTTTCCACTCTGATGGCGGTGATGGTGATGATTATGGTGATCGCGCTAGGGGAGTGGATTTGGCTAAAAATAAAGCAGTTTTTTTACCTACTGCTCAAAATTTTCAATTCGTAGAAGCAGAAAATTTTGTGTGCAGTAGCAATCCTGAGCCAGTCGAAGGATTACCAAATACGCTAAAACCTCTATTTTAAGCCATTTTAGGCCCCTCCCAAGGGGCCTTCTATTATACTTGACAATTCGTGCTTAACCATGGTATAATGACTAGGCAGTAGTGTAGATTGATAACCGAATAAACCAACTAACGAAAGGGGAACAGCCATGGATGGATACACCATCGGGTTCATTTTCGGGACGATCTTCGGCTTCGTTGCCGGAGTGAGCGGGGCTATCCTGGCCTGTGTGGTCTGGGTTCCCAAAAACCCGGGTGCCGTGAAAATCATGGACCCCGAGAAGATCCGTAAGATGTTCGAGGAGAACGAGAAGCATAAGGTGCTTCGTCCGTACACGAAGATCTAACGACGGTTCTCGTGGCATTGCGCTACGGGAAAAATCTTCAGGAAACCCAAGCCAAGGAGAGTCACATGTACGACATCCTGCCGGAAATCGGTATCGTGTTGGGATGTATCCTGACGGTCTGCGGTATGTTCTTCTTCACCAATGTCGGACTGAAGAAGTCCAGCCAGATGGCGGCTCCCGCCATCGGATCCAAGGAGTGGACGAAACGCTGGGAAGCAGTCGCCAGGAAGGCCGATGGCCAGGCGATTCCAAGCGAAATTCCTCCGGAAGTTCAACTGGAGGCGGCCGTGACGGTGGATGACCTGAATGCGAAGCGCAACACGCATCGCACTCGCAGGTTCTTCAAGGACATGAAGGAGGCGATGGCCGAAAACACGACCCTCACCGTCGCCGAGAAGGAAATCTCTCGCCGGATCCGCCGGGAAACAAACCGGCACAAGTTCGGAATGGGACAGACCGTGAAGATCCGCTCCTGCCGACATGGCAAGCGAGTGGCCATCATGGTCGGTGTAGACCAGCGAGGCCGGGGCATCTTCCAGCCGATCGGCAGGAAATGCCGGATCCGCCGTCACTTCGAACTAGTCGAAGCGGCCTAAGTAGCAATAACCGTAAGGCCCGTTCAAGAGTTCAACCTCTTGCAACGGGTCTTTTTTTGTGCTATAATCTCCAGCAGTCCATTAAAGGAGATGTATGGGTATGACAGAGATTCTGCTGGGTGATATCGGAACGGTGATTTATACCTTCATCTTGGTGGGACTTACCGCCGCCGCGTTTTGCTGGTTCAATAACCCGAAACCGACACCAGAAGAGAAAGAGGAATAAAATAGAAAACTCTTGGATGTCCAGCATCATCCTGCTTGGTTTAGCGGTGATGATGCTTTTCTCTGATCCTTATGGCGACAGAAATAAAAGTCGCGACGACGAAAAATAATTATGAATATGATCACGGTGATACTGATGGTGATCATCGTCGCTGGTTTAGTCTGGACAGTAATCTGCGCGAGAGACATTGGAAGGTTTAACCGCAAAAGGAAGGACTGGGAAAAGGAAGCCAAGAAATATCGTCCGTCCCGCCCCTCATCATAAAGGCCCGCACCGGGCCTTTATTTTTACTTCTCTTGGTTGTAAATTGTTAGTAGTGAGTCGCTAGTCAAAATATGGTGCCCATAGTGTAGCGGCAACACTAGAGTTTGTGGAACTCTCATCACGGGTTCGAATCCCGTTGGGCACCCAAGATAAAACTCCCCCTGATGGGGGAGTTTTTATTGATTGACAAAACGAAAAAATTGACTACAATAAGCAGACAATGAATTTCAAACCTTTGGCCAATCATTTATTTATTGAGCCGCTAGCTCAAGAAAAAGCCACGAAATCTGGAATTGTTTTGCCTGAAAACGCCGAGAAGGAAAAACCAATGATCGGCAAAGTTGTTGCCGCCGGACCCGGAAAGAAAAATGAGAAGGGCGAGGTAATGCCAACGTCGGTTAAAGTTGGCGATAAAATTTTATTTAAAAAGTATGGCCCGGATGAAATTGAAATAGACGGAAAGAAATATCTGGTCGGCGATGAGGACGACGTCCTCGCAATAATTGAGTAGTGTTCCCAACTTTAAATATTTAAACGTTTAAACAATAAAAATACCCTACGATGGCAAAACAAATTCTATTCAACGAAAAAGCCCGCGAAGCTCTAAAGAAGGGTGTAGATAAACTTTCCCGCGCGGTAATCGCCACGCTCGGCCCGCGTGGCAAAGCAGTGGTTTTGGAAAAGGGTTATGGCGCTCCGCTGGTCACTTTTGACGGCGTTACTGTTGCCAAAGAAATTGAACTGGAAGACAAATTTGAAAATCTCGGCGCGGAACTGATCAAGCAGGCCGCCGATAAAACCAACGACGCGGTAGGCGACGGCACCACCACTTCTATTGTATTGGCCCACTCTCTAATAGAAGAGGGCGAGAAAGTGCTGAAATCCAAAGATGTAAATGTGATTCAGCTCGCTGAAGATCTCAAGAAAGGAGCGCAAGCTCTGATTAAGGGATTGGAGGCGCAGAAAGAGATGGTCAATGATTTGGCGAAATTATCCGAAGTGGCCGCTTTGTCCGCCAAAGATAAAACCACCGGTCTTTTGATTGCCGAAGTAATCCATAAAGTTGGCCGCGAGGGAGTGGTAACGGTGGAGGATTCCAACACCATCAACAACTCCTATGAGCTGGTGGAAGGAATGCAGTTTGATCGCGGTTTTATTTCTCAATACATGATCACCAACAGCGAACGGATGGAATGCTCTTTAGAAGCGCCTCATATTTTGGTAACCGACAAGAAAATTTCGGCGATTCAGGAAATCCTACCGATTCTGGAAAAAGTAATTCAGGGCGGAAAAAAGGAGTTGGTGATTATCGCTGATGAAGTAGAGGGCGAAGCGTTGACGACCTTGGTGGTCAATAAACTCCGCGGCATCTTCAGCGTCTTGGCGATTAAAGCTCCGGGTTTTGGAGATCGCCGCAAGGAGATGTTGCAGGATATCGCCACGGTTACCGGAGCGCAATTTATTTCCGAAGAACTTGGCAAGAAACTGGACGCGGTGGAACTGACTGATCTGGGATCGGCGCACCGGGTAGTTTCCAATAAAGACACCACTACCATCGTCGGCGGCAAAGGCGATAAAAAGAAAATTGAAGAGCGGACTTCCCAAATCAAGGCCCAGCTCCAAAAAGCCGAGTCCGGTTTTGATAAAGATAAATTGCAGGAG
>ERZ1292625.3478-Hain-H41-01um-R1-3478-length-12768-cov-5_pt1 | contig 12768 bp, 10 predicted proteins | sample MGYA00564400_ERZ1292625 | MGnify/ENA primary metagenome ERZ1292625 (study PRJEB36523, sample SAMEA6512639) | groundwater metagenome | collected 2019-01-08 | study: AquaDiva: Metagenomics assemblies of 32 groundwater samples
AACTCCGCCGTAAGCAATTTCAATACCGTATTTTTCAACATCGGTCTTCAACTTCAAAGTGTAATCATAAATGGCTCGGGCGTTTTGGGGCTGACCGGCGCGCATATATACCTCAAACAGTCGCTTCAAATCATTAATAAAGTTCCACAGCGGAGCGTGTGGGAGCTTAGTGTCAACCGAGTTCAACCGGATATCGTTGAGGTTTTTTATAACCTGCTGGACAATTTCGTTTCTTTGCATAAAGATCGCCAAAGTCGCGTAATTTAATTGCGCGTCGCGATAATTCGGTTCCAAATCAACCGCCATCTTCAGCGCCTCCAGAGCTTTATCAATATCGTTAGTCAGCAGATAATTATCCGCGAGCAAAAATAGAATCTGCTGTTTGTTGGGGCTTAAGCTGCGCGCAAACTCCAGATGATAGCGAGCCTTGCCGAAATAAGATGGGTCGTAAGACCGCGCCGACTGATATAAATTCGCCGCCATCAAATGAAGCCGGATCTGTTGGCTGTGTTTTTCTAAAAATGCTTCAATTTTGTCGGTTGTGTATTCAACAAAATTCTTTTTGGCTTCTAACGGAAAATTGCCGTTGCCGATTAACAGGCCGGTCACGCGAGCCAGCTGCTCCAGTGTTTCCGTGTTGGCGAAAGTATTAATTTCCAAAGCTTTATGAAATTCATTCAAAGTAGCGGCCATCGGGTCGGCAGACTGCATAGAGGTCGCTTTTAAGGCCGCGATGATGCCGCGACTTTGAGCAATGGGACGCAGATTCGCGGAATAAATCAGACCAATCACCAAAACCAGACCAGCGCCGAAAATAATTTTGGAGACCTTCTGACTCTCGGGAACATTCAAACCTTTAATTTTTATCAGCCCTTCCGGCAGAAATCCTTCGCTTAATCTATTCACATAGGCCAGCAGAGCAAAGAAAATTACATAAGTATTAAAATTATCAAAAACGAAAAGATTCTGGAAAAGATAGGCCCCCGTCGCGACTATCAAAATAAGAGCTTCTTTTATACCCAATAATTTCCTTATTGCCAGCTGTATCAGAGACCAAATTAAAGTCGCGAACAAAGAAAGGTAGGCCAGCAGACCCAAAATTCCGCCGTTCAGTAACCACTCAAAAATGATATTGTGCGGCCGGTCAAACCAGGGCTCTTGATCATAAAGCTTAGGGTTATAATATTTTGAAAAAGCATATAGGAAATTTTCTTGCCCCCATCCCAAAATCGGACGCTCTTTAAAGGCCTGCCAACCCAAACCCCAGATAGCGAAACGGGATTTAATCGTCCGCTCCCCCAAAGAAATAGAGGTCAAGCGCGACAAGACCGGATTATTTTGCACCAGACTGGCGCCGCGCATCAGCCATAGCCCGGCCGGCAATAAAATCGCCGCCACTAGCACCCACAAAGTTATTTTTCTGAATCGCTGTTCACCCGGCGTCCGGTCAAAAAACAAATAAAGAATTAGGAATAATGGCACTGCCAAAACAAGAGCCAAAGTAACACCGCGAGACGCGGTGAAAAACATAATAATGAGATTGAAAATAATGACGGCTCCGTAAAAATATTTCCCGGCGCGACTAGCAACGTTAACCATCAAAACCAGCGCTAAAGTAATAACCAAGGTTAAATAAGCGGCCAAATAAGTCGGATTACCAATTGTTCCATCAATACGAAAGTTCCCTCCCTGGATTGCCTCTTTCAGCCCCAGTACTTGCAGAACGCCGTAGGAGCCGACGAAAATACCGGCAATCACGAACAAATTAAAAAACTGTAGCCACTCTTTCTTGGTGCGGAAAACGCTGGTTAAAACAACAAAGTAAGCCGCCAAATGCAGAATCATCATATAACCCTCCATGCGCTCTAGGCGCGACCAAAAGCTGTGGTAAGGATCTACGCCCAGTAGATCCGCCAATCCGATAACGGCCACAAAAGCTAAAATTGCCAAAAGAATTGGGGTAAGTTTGGGTCGGTATTCTTTGTTAAGAAAGATCAGGCCTAACCAAAGCGCGAAGGCAATTTCAACCAAAATCCGGAAAGCGAAGTTTCTTCCGGAGATATAAGGGAAAAACATGGATTTAGAAATCCAGTACGACAGAAATGGGATGACGAACATGAGGGCTTTGATGCCCCAAACATAGTAATTCTTCAAAGTCTGAACGTTCATTTAGCTTTTATCTTTTTGAGCCTTCTTTTTCTCTAAAGCTTCCAGGTCGCTGATATGTTTACTCACGTCATCATAAGTTAGGCCCTGCGATGCTAATAGGTCACCATTAAATTTCCATGCCGCTGCCAAAAGATCGTGCACATCATTCAATCCTTGCTGTTTGGCAAATATCATAAAGGCCAAAGTGTCTTTCGGGAAACAATAGCCCCCGAAGCCACGATAGCCGCCATGAGTCACATCTAAGTGCGAGTCGCCGATACGATGATCTGCCGACATACCCTGGCGCACATTGTCATAGTTAGCTCCAATTTTTTCCGAAACTTTTGCCAATGCATTCGCCCAGTTAACTTTCTGCGAAAAATAAACATTGCCGGCATATTTAATAATCTCGGCTTCAGTGGCGCTAATACGCGTGTGTTTATAAGTGCCGACGCCCCAGGGAGACATAAATGGCGCGCGCGGGAGCAGAGACAAAACCAAATGGGCCGCCTCCATGCTCTTTTCGGTAAAACCAACGATCTGACGATCCGGGTGCAACATATCGCTCCAAGCGGTTTTTTCGCTCAAAAATTCCGGATTAAAAAGAAGTTTGTGGTTCGGGTATAATTTCTGCATCTTCTCGGTGGTGCCGGGAGTAATAGTAGACTTCAATACCACTATCTTCTCGCCCTTGATCTTGCCAACAGCACCCTCAACTATGGAGGTGTCGCAAGAACCATCTTTGGAATTAACGGGGGTCGGAACCGCGATAAAAACCACGTCGGCGAGATTAATATCGCCGGCGCATTTTGCGGGGTCAATGTCGTACAACATCAAATCCTCCCCTGCTTTATAGCCCTTGAATTCTTCAAAGTATCGTTTGAGCTGGGCGCCCACCCAACCGATACCAATTACACCAAGTTTTAGACGGTTCATTATAAAAATTATTCTATCGCAAAATCGGTCAAATTAAAAGCCCCTGCCAAACTGGCAGGGGCGGATACTAATCCTTCATTCAGACTGCTCCAAGCGCGTCGCAAATCTTGCGGGCCGCGACGCCCTTTTCAGTCACCATCGGGAAAACTTCTTCCTGGCGGGCGCGCATCGTGGAATCCCTGTAATGCAGCAGGGAAAGCGATAGATCATTCCTAAGCTCTCTCTCTGTTCGGGACAAAGCCGCGATCTGCATTTCCACCGGCTTCCATGGCCAACCACCGGACTGCTGAACCTTTCTCTTGTACATATCGTGGAAGTAATGAATCACGGGCGTTCGCTGGCAGGCCGCCTCAATTCCCAAATTGGAAGCCAACACTACCAGTACGTCAGAAACTGCGATCAAATCCCGAGTCGGAATGACGCCGGGCTTAACAACCTTCACCACCGGAACTTCGCTAAACTCCGCGAAGCATTCATAATGTTCCGGTTTCACGGGATCTCCGGGATGCGGGGCAAGCACCACCACACAGGGGATATCCACGTCCTCCTGAACCCCGCCAACCACCCGGATAGTATCGGCGTAAATCATGTTGCCGATGGGATCCTTGCCACCAACCGCCAACACAACCTTCGCGTCATCGGAAATACCCAGTAGTTTGCGGACTTCGAAGCGAGGCATCGTCGGATCAAAGTAATCCTCCCAGCAGGGATTGCCGCTAGCTACGACATCCGCGTTCGGGAACATCACCTTGGCTTCCGCGACTTCATCGGTGGCCACTACGAAAAGTTTGCCGGCCTTCTCCCGGAAAGGAGTAAACCAGGGGCGCTTGTAGCAGTCAAAGATGTCGTTAACGAATCCGTAAGGAATGTCGTTATCCATCGCCGTCTTCACGGCAATAATTTCTTCTTTAGACAACTTCTCCGAAGACGACATCCCGGACAAAACAATGTCCGCAGAAAGCGCCAAGGCCTGAATTGACTCAACCGAAAAATCGTCTAAGAGTTTTCCGTGACCGAGCATTGCTCTCACTTCATGACCTCCACGAGCCTGTAATTCAGCTCGTACCCGCTCCAAAATCTGCGACGGCGCCACATCCCGGGCAATCATCGTAACGATCACAAGCCACCTCCCTAGATCAATCCTTGTTTGATCGGGCGACCAATCCGCAGCGGATTGGTATTTGCCTTTTCAACGAACGCAGCAAGATAATACCTCAGATATTAAAATTAGTCAAATAAAAACCTAATAACTAAGCCCTAGCCGCTAATCGCTTCCCAAGTGATTGGGTCAAACTTCTTTAATGAAACCTTAGTTTTTTTACCCAAAACTTCTTCGTATTTCTCGGATGGCAATCCTCCGGCCATTGCTTGGGGACGCATCGCATAAAGCATTTCTTTGGTGAGTACGGTATCGGCGGGAATATCCTGACCAGCCATTAGCGCCTTACGGAAAAGCGGCCGAAAAACCGTTTCGCCCTCCTGCAAAATCTTCGCTTCGCTTCCCATTCCCCGCTTGCCGTAATCACTCTCCAGAACTTCCTTTTTCTTAGCCGGATTATTTTCCAATTCCCGAACCCCCTTAACCAGATCCTTTAACTCCGCTGGCGTCATAGAAACTTTGTGATCCGGACCCCAAATATCGCGCCCCATAGAAAAATGTTTTTCCAAAATGGTCGCGCCCATCGCTGCCGCCAAAATATCCGGCTCTATACCAATGGAATGATCAGAAAAACCAATAGGCATATCGAACTTATCCCTATACAAATTCATCGTGCTCAAATGCAAATCCTCCGGCGGGCAGGGATATTTGGAAACGCAGTGCATTAGAGCCACTCTCGGATTCTTTTCCCGCAAAAATTTCACCGCCTGCTCAACCTCCTCAATAGTGCTCATTCCGGAAGAAAGGATAATCGGCTTGTCGGTATTCCGCATATAATCCAACGCCACGAAGTCCAAGATGTCGCCAGAGCCGATTTTCCAGAGCTGGGTATCAACTTGCTCATGCAAAATTTTCGCCGCTCCCCGGCTCATCGGAGTAGAGAAGAAGAAAATTCCTTTCTCTTCGCAATATTTTTTCAACGGCAACAAGAATTCTTTTACCGGAGTACCGAGGGTATTCCTGGTAACCCAACCGTAACGATCGCCGCTCTTCCAATTCGGGAAATGGGGGGAGACAAAATTAATATTTAAAATCTCATCCTCAACATTGTGAGTCTGAATCTTAACTGCGTCGGCTCCCGCCACGACAGCTTCATCCACCAACTGCTTGGCATTTTTTAAATAAACTTCAACCGATTGCGGCTCTTCGGTCTGAATAAAATTCTTGCCGATCTCGGCAATGATAAATACTCCCTTCTGAATTTTGTCCCACACCTGGTTGGAATTCATGATGTTAATTTATGACCACAATATAGCAACCACGCCGGCAATGGCAATAGCCGCACCGAGTAACTTTTTACCCAAATCTTTCTCTTTGAAAAAGAGCCAACCCCAGATTACTCCCAACAAAACACCGACCCGCTTCACCGCAATTGTATAGGAAGCAAAGCCGCCCAGCAAAGCCGAGTTGTAGAGCACCGTGCCACCGGCGCTCAACGCTCCCATCAGCAAAAGAAGGGGTATTCCGGCAAACCACCACGGCGCCTTTCTTGCCAATCCATCTTCTGGCGGCTTTGCTACAAAAAAATGTTTCCGTCGAACCAATAGATAAAGCCCATAACTAATTGCCATAAAAGCGAGCGTTGCCGCGGGAGCAAAAATCCGGTTGGAATAAATCGCGGCGGCTTTATCAAAGTTAACGCTTAACGAGGACAATAATGCGACGGACAAACCCAACAAATTTCCTTTGGTAAAATCCTGCACATTTTTTTGCGCCGTGTTTTTCCGGAAGGCCACCCACAAACCGATAATGGTCAGGAAAACGCCGAAAGTCCCCAGTAGAGTCGGCTGTTCTCCAAGCAACACAAAGGATGTCAGCAGGAGAAAAATCGGCGTCATCAAGCTCATTGAGTACACCGAAGAAAATTCCCCGACTTGGTAAGCCCGTAAATACATCAACGCGGAGACATTATTGATTGCTCCGGTGATAATTACCGCCGGCCAAAACCTAGGATCCAGATTCGGGAATCCGACAAAATAGGCAACGATGAATAATCCGATAGAGGCCACCGACGCTGAAACAAACTTGATCGCCACATTGGAATACCGACGATCCAAAATCGCTTCCTTAGAAAGAACTTGCGTAAGGGACGTTGTAACCGCCGAACCTAATGAATAAAAAAGCCAGGAAAACATAGATCAAGTTTAACAAACCAGGAAGTAGAAACTCGAGCGTTAAGAACGCGAAAGCGAACTCGAGTTTTCACTTACCTGGTAAACAAAGTCCTACGACCAAAGAATCAAAACGACTCCGCCGATGGCAATGGCGGCGCCGAAAACTTTTCTGGCAATATTCTTTTCTTTGAAGAACAGCCAACCCCAGATAACACCAAACAATACGCCGGTGCGCTTCACGGCGATCGTGTAGGAAGCCGGGCCGTGCAACAACGCCGAGTTGTGCAATATATTTCCCAGCGCTAACGATAAACCCAGAAGCAACACAATCAATAGGCCCGTCCTGACGGACCCGTCGGGCGGTCCGGGCTCTTCTATCTCCGGTATTTTATAAGTCCGGACTAATAAACTACGATGTCTGATTAATAGATAAACGGCAAAGCAGATTGCGAGTATTCCAAAACTCACGGCGGGGGCGAAAAAAGCATCAGCGTAACGAGCGGATAATTTATCAAAATTCACCGTCACCGACCAGATTAGGGCTACCAATACTCCTAACCAATTTCCTTTTTTGAAATCCGGAACTTGGGTGTGTTTATGTCCGCTCAAAGTTACCACCGACAATCCGATTACCGTAAGGATCACTCCGATTAAACCAGATAGTGATGGGGTCTCTCCGAGAAAAATAAATGAGGTGAAAACTAAAAATACCGGCGTCAACAAGATCATGGAATAAACCGTGGAGAATTCACCGAGCGAGTAGGCCTTCAGCATTATTGGAAAAGCAATCGCGTTTAATATGCTGGTAATAAAAATCGCCAGCCAAAATCCCGGCTGAATCACGGGGATGCCAATCACTAATCCGGAAAGAACCAGCAGTATCGAGGAGGCAGTCAGTGAAGACAGAAAGGTGATGGATATTTTTGAAAGGCGCCCGGCGCTGATCGCCCACTTTTGAATAACTTGAGTGGCGGAATTAGAAATCGCCGATCCGAGAGCTAAAACAAACCAAAGCAACATGAATCTAATTTAGAACAAAAAAGCCCCGCTGGATAGCGGGGGTTACTGATGATTTCTATGATTACTTCTTCACTGCCGTGATGATCGCGGTCGGATGATAGGCCACGACCGAGACTAGCTCATCAAAGTCGGGAAGGGAACAAAGCGTCTTAATGGACTCTTCCATCGCGCTGATCTTTTCCTTGATGGGAAGGTCGCAAAGCGGTTTCCAGCGGAAGAAAACGGCCCAGGCATTCTTCAGGAACTCCAACACTCGTTCCCCGCTGATTGGCACCATGATTTCGGTCACTCTGACCATTTCCATCCCAGCCGCCTCAAACGCCGGCTTCAATTCTTCACGGCTGAACTTTTTTCCGGCCGGAGGCCAGAGATTTTCACGATCAAAATCCGGGTACCTCTTACGAACAGTCTCCAACACCACCTCATGAGCGATCAGGTAAAGCGGGTGAGAAAGTTCGGTCATAATCTCATCCGCCGCCGGAGGCTCGCCTGATCGATGGTCGGAGATCTTGTGAGTCGTGAATTCAAAGTTGGATGGCCCAAGATCAAAAGCCAGCACACCATACTCACACAACACTTTTGAGATTTCAGTTAATACCGTAGGCAGAACATCTTTCAGGTTGTGCATGACCTGGCACATCGCCACCACATCAATAACTCCGATGTCATCATCATCAAGCACCGCGCTCAACTCCTCGGCCTTACCGGACTTAATAGTTACTTTGGGATGGCAGAAAAGATTCATTCCGAGAATCTCTCTCATGCTTTCTTCCGGCTCTACGGCGATAATTCGTTCAAAGCTGGAAAGTAACTCCATCGTGGAGACTCCAACGCCGGCGCCCAAATCAATACAGGTCTGCATGGATCCGTTAATGGCTCTACTAACCTGCTTGACCTCCGTCAGCACCAGCCGAGCCATTTCCCGGTAGTAAGGATCACGCAAACTGAAGGCCGCGTAAGGCACACCGGCGCCGGCGAATACTGGCGGAGTCGCAGGAACAGCAGCTTTCGCTTCCATCTTTACCTCTCTATTCAATGAACGGCGATCCGAAACCCCATAATGGGATTCCTGAAAAGATCTGCTATATGATAGCAGGAATTTTAATAATTGCAAGCCGGGCCGTACCCTCGCACAAATGCTGATGGGGTTGCCCGGCGGGAACCCAAAGCCAGTCGCCGGGTTTCAGTACTGATTCCGTACCGCCACGAATTGATTTTGCTTTCATCTCACGCTGATCTTCGGAACCATCAGCATTCTTTTTGAACCATGGTTCGACAAGCTCACCACTATAAATAAATTTCACTTCGCCCTCCAAGCAAAGCCACAAGTCGCCTTCGTGCATATGAACTTCCGCATCATTGTTCAGAACTTCTTTGTCTTCCAAAATATTCAACGGCATTTTGTTCGCCGCCGCCAACGACTTCAACGGCTCAAGCAATTTCTTGCCCTGAACAGGCGCCGTCGCCAAAGTTTTATCAATATCTTCTTTCCTAACCAATACGCAATTATTCATTTATATAGTGAGTTAATCGAATTATTATTTTGTTAATTCTTTTTTTACCAAGTCTGCGATAAATTCCTCGGTAATCTGCATCGCGTCATAAGTTGCCCCGCCGATATGCGGAACGATAATCAAGTTATGCTGGCCGCTTTTCGCCATTTCCCAAAGCTCGCTTTTCGCCAAGTGCGCGCCGCTACCCTCTTCGTCCCACATCACATCCACCGCCGCGCCGGCAATCCACTTTTCTTTCAGCGCCTTTTCCAGAGCTCCTTTTTCCATAATTTCCGCCCGCGCCGTGTTTACCAAATACGCCGTCGGTTTCATTAATTTCAAATCTCTTTCCTTTACCAGATTCTTCGTGTCGTCAGTCAACATGACGTGCAACGAAAGAATATCGGAATTTTGGAATAGTTCGTCGTGGCCCACCTTTTGGACACCCTGATTTTTCATCTCCTCCACGGAAACATTCGGGTCGGCGGCGGTCACTTTCATTCCTAACGCCAAGCCGGAACGAGCCACCATCCTACCAAGCCGTCCCAAACCCAAAATTCCAAGTGTTTGCCCGGCCAACTGATAACCCTTAAATAAATCGCGGTTCCAACCGCCGCCCATAACGTGGGCGTGCGCCTGCGGAATTTTCCTCGCCAAAGCTAAAATCAAACCCAGAGTTTCTTCTGCGGTAGAAGTAATCTTGTCCAAAAAAGAAGTATGTCCCCGCAAAGTGACTAATTTGATACCACGCTTTTCCGCTTCGGCAACATCAATGTGATTCAATCCCGTGGTCGGCGAAGCGATAATTTTCAAATTCGGCATCTTATCCATCCAGGAACTATCAATTTTATTCTTCAGCCGAATCGCGATAACCTCTACGTCGGCGGTTGGTTCGCCGCCCAAAACCACCTCGCCAAGAGATTTATACATCTCAATGGCTTTCAAAGAATAATCTTGCGGCTCGGTGATTAAGACTTTCATAAGAATAGGGTTTAGGGTTTAGGGTTTAGGGTTTGCAAAGCTTTCTCCGCTGCTTCCCAATCCGCCGGGACGTTAATATCTACAACATATTTCGGATCAATAACATATGGCATAGTTTTCTCTCCATAAAAATTCGGCTTCACCGGATCAAACAACAAGCCGGTCTTGAAAAGATAAATGGAACCGACGCTCCAATAACTTTTTTCCAGATCCTGCCGGCGGGCGACGCGATTATAAATAGGCCCGGAATCTTTCACCAAACGTAAAACGCCACCCTCATTAACAAACATGGCTTTCTTGTAATGAAAGTTCTCCGGAATCTCCGCCACACTCAAAACGGAATCAGCGTCAGACTTTTCAATCAACTCAACCGCTTCTTTAATATGAAATGCTTGCCGCGCCGGAGAAGTCGGCTGGAGCAACAAAACATAATCCGGCCCGTAGCCGTCTTTTTCTTTCAAAGCTTTTACCGCGTGCTGTAGTACAGGAAGATGAGCGGCCTTGTCATCAGCGATATCGGCGGGGCGCATAAATGGAACGTCGCATCCATATTCTTTAGCTACTTCAGCAATCGCCGGATCGTCAGTGGAAAGAATCAAACGATCAACCACGCCGGATTGCTTGGCGGCCTCAATCGTATAAGCAATCAATGGCTTGCCCAACAGCGGCTTAATATTTTTGCCGGGGATTCCCTTGGAACCTCCCCGAGCAGTGATAACTCCTAAAATTTTAGCCATGTTAGATTGTATAAAACTTTTTCTGTGGATTCAGTTTTATCTTAGACAGAACCTCAACGATTTTCCGGCTGGAGCCCGCCTTGAAATAAAGCTCGGATTTCTTATATGGCCCATGGGTAAGTTGAGACTGGATGGCTTTCCTGATCGCATCAATCCGGTAGCCGGCATCAACAACATTTTCAGCTCGCAAACGGTTTGCCTGCCGAGTGCCGACGTTCACTACTGGCGTTCCCAAGTAAGAAGACTCTTTGATACCGGCGGAAGAATTGCCGATCATTACGCTCGCCCGACGTAAAAGCGCGATAAAATCATCCGGTAAAAGATCGGTGACGAAGCGGATCTTTTTATTTTTTAATTTTCCGTGCTCGCGGTAAACGCGGATAGCTTTAGAAATTTCGTTGGTGCCGGCATCGCTGTTCGGCCAGAACCAAACCGTCGGCAAATTAATCGCATCCACCGCCTTTAAAGTTTCCTCAAAATTTTTGCGATTATTTTTTTCGGTGGTTACCGGATGTTGCATCACCATCAAAAACGGCTTATTCACATCAATCACAAAACCCATACCGCTCTTGTTAACCGCCCAGCCGTCATTTTTCTTATCTACCAAAGCTGCAAACTCCACATCCGGCGAACCAACGTTAAAAACCATCCGAGGATTCTCTCCCATTTGGATTACCCGCTTGCGAGCGCCATCGTTAGTCACAAAGTGAACATGAGCAAGTTTAGTAATCGCGTGGCGAACGCTTTCATCAATCGTTCCCGTAAGATCCCCTCCCTCAATATGAGCAATAGTTTTATTTAGATAGGCCGCCACCATCGCCAACGCTAATTGTTCAAAGCGGTCACCGCGAATCAGAACTATATCGGGATTCAATTTATAAAGAGAGTTGGAAAATTCTAGAGCGGCAAGTCCGGAGGTCTTCGCCATGGCGATATGATTGCCACCCTCAATCACGTTAAACAGAGTTTCGTTGACGTTGAAGCCGGCTTCCGCCATTGCCGGCAAAAACCGCTCACCGTGTTTGTCTAACAAAACCGAACCACCCACCACTAGCTGTAGATCCAGCTTCGGGCTTTTTTGGATCAAAGTCATTAAATGCTTCTGCCGCGCGTAGTGAATGCGGCTCATAATCGGGAAGCAAATTTTCCGTTTTTCGCGGAGCTTTTTAGGCATCAATTTAGTACCTGTAAATTAACACTTTAGACCCCTAGAGTCAAAGCGTCTTCGGGTATCATCAGCCACGTTTTCACTAGCTACTAATGCCTAGTCGCTAATACCTATTTTATGCCCTATCTTGGTCTCCCCCTCCCTTGGCGGTGTACCACTCGGCTAGCTGTGCCTTATCGGAGGTTTTGACCGCAAAATTCAGATGAGTACGCTTGAAACTAACCGGGTTAAACAGGATCGGCAAACGGGCGAAAATCCCTTTATCGCCGTTCTCAAAACCAGCTTGCTCAAGTCCCTTATCGTGAAAATCTCCGCTGGAGAAGTAATCAACAAAATCAAACTTGTTCTCACGGGCGTACTTGGCGGTCTGCGACAACGCAAATGACTCCGCTTCTTCGTCGGCAACAAAATCAATAATCCGTAACGCCTTCACTCCGAGCGGACCCTTCTCGTTCTTCACGCTTTCTGAACGAACGATCACTAATCCTCTCACCTTCCCATTGTCTTTAGCGGCGAACATTGAATATTTCACCAAAGGATTTTTAGCAAACCGCCAATTCAAATATTCCGCGGTGCGCTCAATAGTAATCGGGTAGCGATCTTTAGCGCGGCCCCAGAACTCGTCCATCTCCGGTCCAAATTCCGATACCTGATCAAAGTGCCATCCGCTCTTCATGATTTGCTTAACAGAAGACACCGACAAAGAATAGAGATCATTGTCTGCCTTGATGATATAAACCCAGCGCTCTAAATTGTCTTTTTGCCAACCGGCTTTTTCAAACATCGGCCAGGCAGAGTCGTTAATGGTGTGATCAATGGTCAACGGATGGGCTGCTGCCGCTTTTTCCAACAGTAAATATCCATATCCCAAAGCTCGCAACTCTTTCCTAACAATTAAATTACAAAGCTGAGCGCCCATCATGCTATTCCCGTGATGATTGTGCGGAGCGGAAAAAAGACCGAAAGTTCCGATTAAATTTTCTTTACTATCAAAAAGCCCCAGAGTTTCATA
>ERZ1292625.3479-Hain-H41-01um-R1-3479-length-12767-cov-7_pt1 | contig 12767 bp, 11 predicted proteins | sample MGYA00564400_ERZ1292625 | MGnify/ENA primary metagenome ERZ1292625 (study PRJEB36523, sample SAMEA6512639) | groundwater metagenome | collected 2019-01-08 | study: AquaDiva: Metagenomics assemblies of 32 groundwater samples
TGCAGATCGACATGATGAAGTCGCAGAAGCCCGCCAGCGTGAAGAGCGCGCTCACCGAGGCCGCCGAGGCTCTCTCGCTCGTGGAGCGCATGCGCGGCGGCGGCGAGCCCTCGCGCATCCAGGAAGTGAAGGAGATCATCGAGACGGTCGGCGTCTCGCTCCGTGAGGCGTTCGTTCCCGCCGCCGTCGAGGCCATCAACTCCATCAGGGGGCGCCCCAGTGGGCAGGCACCAAACCCGAACCCGCAGAATCCGCAAGTTGGTCAGGATGCGCCCGCGGGGCAGATCCCCATGGACGCGGGCCAGCAGGCGACCGCGGCGCAGGTGGCCGTCACCAAGCCGGCGCAGCAGGACCTCTCGCGCGAAAACTGGTTGGACCTCGTGGACACCATCGTCCGGTCTTACCAGAACAAGAACACCCCCGGCGCCACCAAGACGCTGCTCATCGGCTACTGCCACAAGCGGCACCCGTGGAAGCTCGTGCAAAAAGAGGTCAAGTCGGTCAAGGTGGAAGATTTGGCGAAGAACATCGGGATGCTCGCGGCGGTCGAGGAGAACGAGCAGCTTCGGGCCAACATGCTCCAGGTGGAGACGGCGCTCAAATCGGAAGAGGGCGCCAAGTGGTTCGGCGAGTTCCAGGGACTCTTGTGACCGATCCGCTAGTAGATGCGGTAGAATTGTTGGCTAAGGCGCGTGCGACGATAGCCGAGCAGAAAACAATCATCAAGATGCTGCAAGATGCTTGTGTGTCGTGGGAGATTACTTGCAGTAGCTTGAAAGTTAAGCTTGTGCTTTTGTCGCGTCAGTTTCCGTTACGTCGGGAGCCTGTAACGGAGTTGGAAAAGATCGTTTGGGCGGTCCAGCAAGAAGATCGGAGATCAGACTATGCGTAGAAGGTGGACGCTCGCGCAAGCCAAGCGCTTGCGCGATAGCGCCGTCAAGGTCGGACTCCGGGCGGCGGGAAAGCTCGAAGGCATCTCGGGCGAACGCGTGCGACAGATCATCGAGGAGCACAAGCTCTCGTCGGTGCGTTCGATCTCGCGCAAAGACGTGCTGGAGGCCGCGAAGGCGCCATCGATGCGCGCTGCGGCGAAGCAGCTCGGGCGGGGACAGATCACGGTACACAAGCTGTTCGAGCGCGAGGGCATCGAGGCCCCGGATGGTCGCGGACGTCCGCGCAAGGCGACCGACGAGCAGTTGCGCAAGGCGTATCGCGAAGAGTACGTCAAGAAGGGGCTCTCGCTCCAGATGGTCGCCGAGTTGCTCGGGTACCAGTGGGCGAGCTCAGTTCAGGTTTGGTTCGAGAAGCTCGGGCTCGCGACGCGGAGTGTGCCGGAGGGCGTGAGAACGCGCGAGAAGTACGGTAGGGGGCGCAAGCCGGCGGTGCCCGCGTGAGCGCGCTCAACGAGAAGTGGGTCACCGACGCGTCGTGCGCTATCAAGCTTCTTGATGTGTTCGTGACGCCCGTGCGGTCGAGCGATGGCACTGTCGCGTACGTGTTCACGTACGAAAACGCGAAGGCCATCGCGGCGCTGCCCGAGATCTTGCGTACTGCGACCGAGGCCCTGAAGCTCGTGGATAAGGTGTCGGCCTACCTGAATCCCAAGCAGAAGCTCGTCGTGGACGAGTTGCGCGTTGCGGTTGGTAGGGCAGGCGCGTGAGCCAGATGAGCCCGGACTTTCCCGTCCAGAAGCAGGTCGCGCACGCGCCCTGCGAGTGGTGTGGTGCGCCGCTCGGGCAGGATTCTCACGGGCGAGGAGCATCCTGCATGGCGGCGTTCAGCGCTGAGAACCGCGCGAAGATCGTTGGCGAACAGGTTCAGCAGGTCGCGGACATACTCAGGCGGAAGACATGCGTGCTTGGAGAGGAACCGCTCCAGGGGGCGTGCGATCGTCTGCGTGTGAGCCTGCGAGACCTGGAGCAACTTCTTGTACAGCGGGCGGAAGGTTCGTCAAAGTCGGGTCGTTGCGATTACGTGGCACCGTCGGGGTGTCGGTGCGTTATGTCGGCAGGACACGAGTCGCACCCGCACGATTGTTCATCATGAGCCGTAAGCGGCGCGATCGTCGGCGAGCACGCGAGCGCTGTGCGCGCTTCCTAGAAGCGCGCGAAACAGCGGGGCTCCTCTCGGGCGACATCGTGCGTGAAGTGCGTAACGGCTGGAGTTATGAGGCGCGCAAGCTTTGGCCGGACGAGCGTGTCTTATACGAACAGGGGAACAAGATCCCGGTTGAAGGGGCGGACGTGGATGTTCGTGTTTCGTGTTCGTGGACGATGTCTGCGAAGATCACAGGTCCTGCACATGAGCCGTAAGCGTCGCGATCGTCGGCGAGCACGCGATCGTGCGCAGCAGGTTGCGAAAGCCCTCGCCGGTGTGACGGGCAAGAAGCTCTACATGAGCGGGCGCGAGATCCAGTTGCTCGCCGCGGAGAGCTTCACGATGTGGCGGTCGTCATCCAAGCTCGACACGCACACCGTACGCGGTTTGCCGAGGGACGTGCGCGCGCCGTAAGCTACCGGGCGCAGGTGCTCCGTGCTCTCGATGAAGGACTGGTACCAGCTCCAGGCCCTCGCAGGGCTGGCAAAGACCGAGCCCGGTCTTTGTTCAGGCGGGCTCGGCGGTTCGTGGGGCAGTACCGACTTCGGGACTTGTGGGCGCACGGGCTTCGGGTGAGGGTCGAGCGCAAACCCATCCGGTCTGGATGGCCTTGGCGCGGAAGCTGTCAACGAGCTACACGCGCGCGTTCTCTCGGATGCGGGACTGCCCGATGGCCGGCCGTTCGCGCCGCCTGCCGTTACCGTCGTCAAGATCTCGGGTGGTCCCGAGGGCACCAAGCAGACCCTTCGGGTGATGGCGTCGCTCGCGCGGCTGGGCGCGCAGGACCCGCGCCTTGTCACCTTGGCGAAGGATATCGTCAGCGGTCTCCCGAGCAAGGCGTACATGCAGGAGGTCGGCGCGATCTTCGACTGGGTCCAGTCCAACGTGAAGTATCGCCAGGACCCCCGTTGGTTCGAGTGGGTCCAGTATCCCTGGTACACGTACGAGCATCGCGCACAAGGGGCCGATTGCGACGACCATGCTTGCTTTATTGCATGCTTGGCGCTTTGTCTCGGACACGGCGCGGCGTTCCGAGCGATCAAGGCAGACCCTATGCGACCGCAAGAGTTCTCCCACGTGTACCCGCTCGTGGGTTGGTTGGAGCGTGGAAGGCCCGTCTGGAGCGCGTTGGACTCAACCAACCTGGGGGGCTTCATGGGGTGGGAGCCGCCTGAGAAGCGCGTGCTCGCCACACTCGACCTGGTAATCGCCGAGCCGTAGCGCGAAGCGACGCAAAGTCACGAAGCGCCGCAAAGTCATGAACGCGGCTCCCCGCGGTACCTGCGTTCCACTATGGTGCCTCCGACCGACCAAAACACCATCGGAGGCTTCGATGAGCTACTTCTCGCCCAGCGATCTCGGTATTGACCCGGCCCCCAGCTCGGGTGGCGGGCTCGGCAAGCGCCGTGGCGGTGGCGGCCAGTTCGCGATGGCCTATGCCGCGTTGCAGAAGGAAATCCAGGCCGGAGCCCAGAAGCTGGAGGCGGCTCTCGCGCCGATCCAGAGCCAGATCGATGCGGCCAAGAACGAGTTCTACGACATGCCCGAGGCGCTGGGGCCGATCGAAGGCGCGGAGTCCCAGCTCGCGTCGCTCCAGGCGGTCGCGTCCAACGCTGTCGCGACGGCGATGGGCCCGCAGACGGACCTGAACGTCCCGAAGAACGAGGTGCTCGAGGCGCTCGGGCGCGTGGCTGCCATCTCATCTGTCGTGGCGCGAGCCCGTGCGAGCGGTCAGGCGCAGAAGAAGCGCGTTCAGGATGACCAGAGGCGTCTCGCGGCCGAAGAGACCGCGCGACGGAAGGCCGAGGATGAGCTGCGCCAGCGCGAGGAAGCGGCCGAGGCCCGGCGCCTTCAGAGCGAGCAGTACGCGAAGCAGCTCGAAGAGGCCCGCATGCAGCGGGACTACGAGGAGCGCCAGCGCGCTCGCGAGTCCACTATCGCCGCCGAGGACCGCGCGCGTCAGGCGGATATCGACCGGGCGCAGCGAGCCGAGGCCGCCGCTGCCGCGCGGGAACAGGCGCAGCTCCAGGCGCAGCAAGGGCAGCAGAACCTCGTGCTCCAGCAGCAGACGCTCTCGCAGGAGGCCGAGGCCCGCAAGTACCAGATCGAGGCCGATCGGCTCGCGCAGCAGCAGGCTATCGCTGAGGCGCAGTCGCAGCGGCAGTACGAGATCGAGCAGCAGCGCCTCCAGTGGGAGATGGAGCGGCAGACTCGCTCGGAGGAGCTTGCCGCCGAACAGGCTGCACGCGCCGAGGCGCAGGCTGAGAAGATGGCCTACATGCAGGCCATCGCGACCCTGCCCGAGAGCGTCGTCGCTCGCGTCTACGGTGGCGGCGACGGCGGGCCCCCGACCATGCCGATGAGTGTCGGCCCCGCAGGCGGCGATGCCTGGTTCGGCGCCAAGGGCAGCGGACTGGTGCCGCTCGAGTCCTACGGTCAGGGGCAGCTCTTCGGCATGGACGACTACCTGTACCCGGAAGATGGCGCGCTCGGCGACTACCTGGAGCTGGGGGCTGAGTCGGGCTTGCGCGGTCTCGGGGCACCCGTGGCCAACACGCCGGAGGCGGCGGACAAGATGGCTCTGGTGCTCGCGGGGCAGGCGAAGCAGCTCCGAGCGTCGGGCAACGTTGCGGCGGCGAAGGCGTTGGAGGCCAAGATCCTTGAGCTTCAGGCGGCGGCGGCGAAGTTGCGCGCGCCTGTGCAGCCGCCCGCGACGGACTGGTTCGGCACGGGTCTCAAGGTCGGCGGGCTGCTCCTCGCGCTCACGCAGGGGCCCAAGCTCGTCAAGAAGCTCTTCGGCGGCAAGCGGTAGTTCGCGCAAGCAGAAAGGAGACCCCACATGAGCTGGTGGTCCTGGGGCGCGCCGCGAGCGCGCCAGCGCGGCACGCGTGTCGAGCCCGTGTTCGGCTCCAACGGGCAGGTGTCGTGGATTCGGCCCGGTTACGAAGCACCTATCAGGAAGGCGCCCCTGGGGCGCCCGCAGGGCTTTCTCGGGCTTCAGGACATGGGCCGGCCTTCGCGGAGCGGCATGGGCCAGATCTCGCGCGAGCGGAAAAGTGCCGAGACGATCCGGTCCACGGAAGGGCCCATTCAGGCGCTGATGCCTGTGCTTGCACCGTGGACGTCCGGGTCAGCGATGAAGATCGCAAAGAAGAAGGTGCAGCTTCAGTCACAGGCCGAGCAGCAGCGCATCGCTGCCGAAGAGCGGATCGAGCTGGCCAAGATCGCGGCTGATTTGGAAGCGCAGAAGATGCTTCTTCAGGCGCAGGCGATGTTGGAGCAGATGAAGGTCGAGCAGGAAATCCGCGAGCGCCGGGCTGTGCAGGAAGCGCAGATGCGTCGTGAGGCAGCGGAGGAGCGAGCCGCTGAGCAGCAGGCGCGTGAGTATGCGCGGGCTGAGGCCGAGGCGTCTGCGCGGGCCGTGCGTGAGGAAGAGCGCGATCGACGTGCGCAGGAGCAGGCGAGGTTCCTCGAAGAGATGGAGATGCGCAGGCAGGCGGCGGCGCGGGGTATCCGGGGCCTTGCGGGGCTCGGTGCCATGGACCCCATCACCGGTGTCGCCGACGCGATCGGCGCCGTCGCGGGCGCGTTGGGCACGATCGTGCCGCAGCTTCTCACGACTAGCAAGCAGCGGCGCGAGCAGAGCGCTGCTGCCGAGCGACAGGCTGAGATCGCGGCCAAGGCGCGCCTTGCGGAGATGCAGGCGCGGTCCGAGAGCAACAAGGCGCTGGCCATGACGGCGCTCAAGGGCGTCGCGGTGGTGGGTGGCGTGCTCGTGGGCGGCAAGCTCCTCGCGAGCCTGCTCGCCGGACGCAAGGCGGCCCCGGAGAAGAAGAAGTCATGAGCGACTTCAACTGGGATGAGACCCCCGACGAGGCGTTCGCGCGCGAGAACGCCGCGCGACTGCTCGCATCGCGCGGCGGCTTGTCGGGCCTGGGCGCTCTCGACGTGTCGGGCGCGGCGAACCTCATCATGGGCGCGACGGGCAACCTCATCACGGGCGCCGTGCGCAAGGTGACGATCAAGACGCAGATCGCGCCGACGGTGAGCTACACGCCGGGTGCGCCTGGAGAGCCTGCACGAGCGCAGTCTGAGGGCTTCGGCGCTGAGGCTGTTCTGGCGCTCATCAAGCCTGAGATCGAGATGGAGACGCCTGCTGGCGTCGTCCGCATGGCGCCCTATGGGACGCCGAGTCCTGGGAAGTGGTTCTGGCCGGTCGTGGGGGCGTTCCTTCTCGGGAGCACGGTGCTGGTCACGCTCGCCGCTCGAGGCGTGGTGTCGATCATGCGGCGGGAGGGTAGCTAGATGTCGATGAGCTTCGAGGACCTGGCCTTCATCCAAGCGCACAACGGTCTCGGCGACGAGCCGCTGCGCGAGCTGGACACGTTCGATGGCGGTCTCGGCTGCGGTCCGGCGTGCTGCGCCGCGTGCGCTCGAGGTGGTGCGTGTACGGGGTGCCCGGTCGGGGGCGTGCCGGGCACGAGCGCGGGCATGGCGGGGTTGGGCGGCAGCGACCGCGCGACCGACGCAGACAAGGCCGCCGTCACCAAGATGGTGAACCTGTTCCAGAGCACGGGCGACGAGCAGGCGAAGAAGAACGCGATGGCGGTGCTCTCGCGCTTTGCGCCCTGGGCAGACAGCTCGTGGACCCCCGAGGTGTTCGGCGGCTGGGACACCTATCAGAACCTCATCCAGCGACTCGGCGGCTTGACGTTCTGGGAGTCGAACCCCAACGTGACAGCGGCGGCAGAGTCGATCAGGCGCCTTACGCCCGTGGTCGGGTCGGTAACGGACCCGGTCGGCGGGCGCACGGGCGTGCCGTCGCGTGACAAGGGCCCCGTGGACACCGCCGTGGACTTCTGGGGCGAAGAGGTCGCGAAGCTCAAGGGCGACACGGACTGGGGCTGGTGGCTCAAGGTCGGCGTCGGCTTGGGCGCGCTGGCGCTCGGTGCCAAGGCGATCGGCGAGACCCGGAAGCTCGTGCGCGGGAACCCGCGGCGTAGCAAGAGGAGCTGGTAAGACATGGCCAGGCCGTATCGCATGGACGTGACGGATGGGGATACCGGTGAGAAGTTCCAGATCCTCATCAAGATCTCGGACGGTGACCAGCGCAACGACCGACTGGGGCGCCCGCAGTACGTCTATCGGGTGATGGTCAAGCATCGCGGCACCAAGGTTGGCAAGTTCAAGGTCGCCATCGCGAGCCCGGGCCGCGCGGCGATCGACAGCGTGTGGATGCTCAGGCACGTTGCGAAGATCGCCGCCGAGATCTACGTGCGCAAGTGGCTCGACAAGCAGAGCAACCCGGCACGCAAGCGCCGGGGTAGGAAGAACCCCGGTCTTGTCCCGCTCGCGCTCGGCGTGGGCGGCGCCGCGCTGGCCGCGTCCATGCTGCCCAAGGAGAACCCTGCGACCGCGCACGCCTGCCGGCGCTGCAAGGGTCGTCTCGTCGTGCAGCTTGGGCGTAACCGGGTGCGCTGCCCGGTCTGCTGCAAGAAGAACCCGCGCACCTCGCGCAAGAACCCCTCCTGGGGCCCCCTCGCCGCGGGCGCGGCCGGGGCTGCGCTGGGTGCCACGGCGATGCACCTGTACATGGGCAACCCGCTGACGCGTGGCGAGGTCGGGATGCTGCGTGCGCAGAGCGCGCAGGCGGCGGCGCTCGCGAGCCTTGCGCGGGCGCGAGGGCATACGCGTACGGCACTCTTTCGCGATGGCAAGGCCCAGGGACTGTTGGACGCGGCAGCGCGCGTTCCCAAGGCGGCCAAGAGCAGGCGACGGCGCAATCCGGGCGCCGACCCGGCACGCTTGACGGAGTTCTATCAGCGCTTCCGTCGGGCTGGCCTGAGCGACCTGGCGGCCAAGGCACAGTTGCGGCAGATCTTTGGTGCGTCAACGGTGGTGACGCGCGGGGATCGCGTGACGTTCGCTGCGAACCCGCGCAACAAGCAGCCGAGCTACCTGATGCTGTCCAGGGCGCGGCAGCTTGCCTGGGCCCGAAAGGCGTTGAAGGCGAGTCCGCAGCTCAAGGACGCGATGGCTTTCATCAAGGTCTACCCGGGCGACTACTACAACCAGTTTCGCCGGCACGGGCTGGGTTTCGATGACCTGCTCGTGAGGATCAAGCATCCGATTGCGTGGGACGCGGGGACGCCTGGGTGGCGCTTCGGCATCATCGTGCGGGATCTCGAAGAGATCGCTCAGCGCAAGTAGAGGGAGACAATCGTGTCCCACGACCCCAGGTTCGCGAGCCCTGCGCAGGAAGCGGAGTACTACCGCCTCCTGGGGTGGGGCCCTGCACAGATCGCGCAGTACAAGCGCGAGATCGCGAGCGCGTTGTCGCCGAGCGAGGCGCGCGGCGCTATGGGGTTCTTGGTCAGCATGGCGCGCAAGGGCGACAAGCGGGCGCAGGACAGCTTGGCGGCGGTGGGCGTGGACTGGCGTTACGTGGCGCCGCCGTACGATCCCGACGCGCCGTCCAAGAAGCGTGCAAGCACCCCTGTGACGCGCAAGCTGCGTAGTAACCCACTTCTCGCGATCGTTGGCGCGCCCCTGGGCAATCCGCCACGTCGCGCGTTTCGGTACGCGGCGAGCAAGCGCGAGTTGGCGATCGGTACGCGTATCGAGATGGAGCACACGCGGAGCAAGCGCGTCGCGCGGCGCATCGCGCGCGAGCACCTCGCCGAGCGGCCCGACTACTACACGCGCATGCGGGCGTGCGGTCTTGCGAACCCTCCCACAGGCGACGAGGAGCTTCGCCTTCTCGAGCGCGCCGCCGCGACGGGCGATCCCGAGGCCGGCGCCCATTTGCGTGCATTGAAGATCCGGCTAGGTCGTCCAGTGCCCGCGATCGGCTTCCCCTTTTACGCGACCAAGCGATACCTCGTGCTTCGGATCGACTACCCGAACGGCCCGACGAAGCCCGGCATCTATGGCCTTGTGTCGGAGCACGACACCATGACGAGGGCAACGCAGGCGCGTTACGCGTTCGTGGATGCCGCGATCGACTCCGGCATGGGGCCGGGGGCTGCTTCGATGCTGTTCGTGGTCCGGGGCCGCGACCTGCCGGAGTCACCGGGTCTCGCCAAGCGCGTGCGCGAGACCGCCGAGAGGAAGCTCGGACCCCGCTACAACCCCAGTGCTGCGCTTGCGAGGTACGGCCCCGACGCCGAGCGCTGGTGGGAAGAGGCTAAGCAAGCCGCGCTGGCGCGCGGCTTCTCGCCGGAGAGCGAGCGCTTCTGGCGCTACACACACGGAATCGTGAAGCGGCGTGCACAGTTCGCTGCGCGGGCGAATCCAGGGTCCGGGGACGAAGAGCTGCGCCGACTCGAACGCGCCGCGAGCGCGGGTGACGCGCAGGCAATGGCGCGCCTGACCGAGATGCGACGGCGCGCCGGCAAGCTCGGCGGTCGCAAGCTTGCTCTCTGGTCGCCGCCCAAGGGCGCCGTGGTGCTGACGATGGCGCTTGACGGAGGCTCTTGGGTGTGGCCGGAGCATGCACCACTTCCGCCAGGCATCGCGCCTTATCCGAGTGGTAAGGGCGGCGAACGTCGCTTTGTGATCGAGACGCGCGGTCCGTGGGGACTTATCAGTAAGCTAACAGGTCTCGCGGTTGAGTATCACCTTGTCGGCGACGTTCGTATTCCCGGCACAGCGATCGTGTACGGAGACCGGTCGTTGGATAAGCCTAGGGAAGATGGCTACCAGATGCGCGGCACGGTAGCTGTTGGCGGCAAGAAGCGACCGAGTTGGACCAGCAGCATGATGATCCGACACGGTCCGAACGGACCGTACTATAACTTGGCTGTAATTGTGGTGGGAAGCCCGCGACTGCGCCGGGGCGGGACAGAGAGCCAGGTTCGAGCACAGGCGAATCCGATGCTTGCGATCGTTGGCGCACCCAATCCGAACACGCCCTCGTGTCGTCATCGGCGGTGCCGGCGCGCCAACCCCGATGGGCTAGGCGTGTGCCTCCTCGCGGGCGCTGTGTCAGGTGTCGCGTCCGCCGTGGTAACGGCCTCGATGCGACGCGGACGCAACCCCACCGACAACAACCGCTCGGGTAACCGAGGCTACCGGCGCACCATTCCGATCGCGCAGGCCATGATGCAACTGGGGTCTATGCCCGACGCCTTCAGGCGCTCGTTCATGAAGGCCATCGCCAGGTTCAAGAAGTTCCACGGCATCTTGCCGGTGAACGTGAGTTTTTACGTTTACCCGGACGGCCACTCGCAGGTCACGCATCGCGCGCTTGCCGTGCTTGGGCCTGTTCCTGAGCTGCATTACCTAGGGCCTGATTCGGGGTCGCCGCTCGAAAAGAGCAACAAAGCTAAGACCCATTGGGTTCATAAAACAAGCGCTCGATCCATGCCGTTCATTGGCCTGGACCCCGAAACGGAGACGCATCGCGTGTTCGGTGGAGCGCTCCGGACTTCAAATTGGATGTACCACTAGTTAGGGCGTGTGTCGCGCACCTAACTTTTTCAAGTACGCGACTAGTCGAGGTACCAAGCGTCCAGTAACTAGAGAGCCACGGAGTACAGAGTCGTGTCTGAAGTTATTTGGGCGTTGAATCCGCCAAACCGTGCGCGTCGCGCGCGGAGGGGTGGATCAAAGGAGTCGAGCACGATGTACCATGTGAGTGCGCCGAGGCGTCGGCGTCGGGCCCGCTCCCGCGCCCGCCGAAACCCGACCGGGTTCCCCTTCACGGGGAAGTACTACCGGCCGAAGTTCAAGACGAGCAAGACGCGTCCCTCGCGCGTTCGCGCCAAGAGCGTCTGGCAGGGGCGCCAGCTCCTCGCCACCGTTCTGCGCGGCGGGCGCGTCAAGGCCGCGAACCCGCGGCGCCTGCGACGCCGGAAGCGTAACCCGGTCTCTCGCTCGGTCGCGCTCGCGATGCGCGCGGCGATGGGGCGCGGCAGGTTGCCGTCGCGTCGGCGTCGGGTCAGGTACCCGAAGAGCCTCCGGGGCGTCATGAAGCAGCTCCGCGCGCTCGGCATCTCGGCTGGCGGGCGGCGCCGTGTCGTGCGCGGCTACAAGAAGAAGCGCGCCAAGCGGCGTGCGGCGCGCCGGGGTCGGTCGTACAGTCGGTCGCTCAAGCGCGTCTCGGACTGGGCGCGGGCGACGGGGCAGTACGCGCCGGGCTTCGGCATGAACCCGCGGCGCAGCCGCCGCAGGAAGTCGCGTCGGTTCGCGCTCAGCCTGAACCCGCGGCGTCGTCGGAAGCAGCGTCGGCGGAACAACCCGGGTGGCGGCTTCTCGCTCCGGCGCATTCCGATCGTCGGGGGCCTCACGGCGAAGCTCGGTGTCGGCGGCTTCTCGATCGACAAGGCCGTCAAGCTCGGTGCCGGTGCGGTCGGCGTGGGTGCGGGCCTCTCGGCTTCGCTCCTGGGCCCGGACAAGATCGCGCAGCTCACTCGCATGCCTCAGTGGGCGCGCGGGTGGCGCGGTGCGGTCACGGCTGGCGTCTCCACGGGCGTCGCCTCGATGGGCATCGCGCTGATCGCCAAGCTCGCTCCCAAGGCGGGTGGTGTTCGGTCGCTCGCGAACATCGCGGCGGGCACGGTCGCTCTCGGCGGCGCGTTCGGCGTTCTGCTCCGACTGCTCGGCCTCTGGAAGCCGGAAATCGTCAGCGATTACCTGCCGGTCAGCAAGGCCGCGCAGGGTCGCACGATCTCCGTCGCTCCGGCTGGCGCGGGTGCTCCGGGCAAGGGCGCTGCCGGCATGGGCATGATGACGATGGAGGAGTTGGCGGCCCCGGGCCTCAACGACTACATCGACTTCGGCGGCATGAGCGGCATGGGCGACTACTTCCCGGACGGGGCGACCGTGCCGTTCGACAGCGCGTCCGTCGGGTCGGAGACGTTCTAGTCTCACCGCAGTTCCCGGGTGACGGTTCGTTCTCGAACAGCGAGCCGTTGCCCGGGGGTTGCAAGCGAGCTTGTTCTCACAGGTGACTCAGACAACTAGGGCTCATGGGTGCGGGTCTTGTTGACGCGCGCTTGAGGGTCCACAACGGTAGGGACACCCCGGTACTCCGGGAACCCTCCCAAGGATGCAGGACACATGGCCAGACCGGTTGCCATTCCCGCCGTCGGTACGGTGGCGGGCCTCGCGCGCAAGGAATTCATCTACGACACGGAGGGCCAGGCGAACGGCACCCCCGCGACGCAGGTGACGCAGTTCACCAACTACACCTCGTTCGCCACCGCTGCGCTGTCGCTGACCAAGCAGTTCGGTCGGGACACGAACCTCGCGGGCGGCCAGGGCGGGCTCCCCCAGGCCCACCAGTTCCTCTGGTACAAGTGGCGCTGCAAGTTCCGCAGCGTGGACCTGAACACCAACTCCGCGGCGGCGGCGGTGTTCTACGAGCAGGTCAACCGCCTCCGGCAGCTCACCTACGTGACGTTCCAGCTCGCGCAGAGCCGGTACATCACGATCCAGGCGGACGAGCTGGTCGGCTTCACGGACAGCCTGAGCATCGTCCAGACGTTCACGGACATGCTGACGGTGGTTCCGGCCGTGCAGGATCGCCAGGGTCACGACGTGACCATCAAGGGCGAGCCCTACACGCTGAAGCCCCTGGAGCAGTTCTCGACGCTCACCGTCACGCCGGCTGCGGGCGGCCTGTCGCTGACGGACGACTGCTACATCACGCAGGTCCTCGGGGGCGT
>ERZ1292625.3480-Hain-H41-01um-R1-3480-length-12763-cov-5_pt1 | contig 12763 bp, 13 predicted proteins | sample MGYA00564400_ERZ1292625 | MGnify/ENA primary metagenome ERZ1292625 (study PRJEB36523, sample SAMEA6512639) | groundwater metagenome | collected 2019-01-08 | study: AquaDiva: Metagenomics assemblies of 32 groundwater samples
GCATGGGCTAAAGGAGAATTAAAATAAAAATATTTCTGCAGTTGAAGAAATTTTTTGTCCTTTTAGTGATATTAAGAAATTTTGCATCATCTGTAAAACCTGCCATGGATATTTCAATCCGTACCAATATGAATCGTAAATTAAATGGGCATGTTTTAAATCGTCCGATAATATTTTGTTAATAACAACTTCATACAAATCATCATTTTGTGTTTTTGCTTGAGAAAAATATTTTAATAAGTCATTAATATCGGCAAAATAATCAAAAACTAATTTGACAGTTGATGATGGCATCTTATCCTTATCTGGTTTTTCGATAATTCCAATAATTTTTTTACCCTGCCTGCCGGCAGGCAGGTCATCATCGAATTTAAAATATCCTCCAGAAAAATATTCATTGAACTGCTTACCAACCATTATCAATTTATTTTCTTCATTAATTAATGGCATCAGCTTTAAGATTATTGAATAGTCAATTAAGTCACTTCCATTAACGATTAGAGCTTCACCTTTGATATGATTTTTGGTAGAAAAAACTGCTCCGGCCATTCCAGAATAATCATCTTTTTGAATAATGATTTGTACGGACTTTATATCATTGTTATCAACCAATCTTTTAACTACCGTTGCATTTGATTTGTTGGCAACTACTGTAATTAATTCCCCATATTTGAGTAATTCCTCTATCTGATAAAGAATCAATGGTTTACCCAAAAAACTGAAGAAAAGTTTATTCTCTAATGGCCAAAATCGTGTGCTATCCCCCCCGGCCAGAATCAGTATGTTTTTAATTTTTCTCATGAGTATATTTTATCACAAACAGATTTTATCCGGGGACTTATACAGGGTCTGACCCTACACCAGGGTCAGACCTTCCGCGAGGGTCAGACCCTATCGTAGTCTAGGAGTAGTTTCTTTAATTCTAAGCTAATCTGTTTATCAGAATCATTCTCACTTTCAACAAAATCCTTATAAGAAATTTTGCTTTCGTGGAAATACGGCAAAATATAGTCTTTTTTTAGCCATTTTATCTTTATGTTTTGAATATATGCAGGATAGCTATTCCATGAGTACGATTCTAAAACTTGACCCTGAGCTAATATTTCCAATGGATTTAAGTGAATGTACTTACTTAGATTTATTAAGTATTCTTTTCCAAAAATTAATACGGCTTTATATCTACCTTGAAATAATGAGCCCACCCTTTTATATTTTTTATTAAAATACACTGTATATTTTGCAATTAAACTTTGCATAAAATTTCCAATATCTTTTTTTCCTATTTGTTGAAGTTCTAAGTGAAAATGATTTGGCATTAAAACATAGCAAATAAGATTTATTTTTTCAGAATAGTTTTTTAGTTCGTTTAACCTATGGATTTTTATATTTTTGTCTTCGTTATCTAAATTATTATTTTTATTAATGGCGTCGATTGCTTCTATATTTGGAGTAAGATATATTTTTAGATACGAAAGAAAGACTAGGTAATCTTGCTCGTCCAAAAATATATTACGTTTTTCAACACCACGATTATAGATATGATAATACCCGTTTTCAATATAAGTTTTGACAGAATTTTTTGCTGGCATATTCAGGGTCAGACCCTCCGGAAAGGTCTGACCCTATTTTATATATCTCCAAAAATAAGTCTACCGCTTATAACCTACAAAAGTAGTCAAACGGATTGTTAGATAAAGAAAAAATTGACGATAGATACCCTGTTAAATAATTTTCGATTGAAAAGAAAAAGAAGAAGTATAATGGTTCAAATATGCCAGAAAAGAAGTTGTATGAAAAACGCAAAACATTTATTAATTATCAAAAAATTATTAGTGATATTTCAATTCTAGCAAATTCAATCATTTTAATTGCAGACGAATTAATCAATAGGTTAAAAGCTCGAGGAAAAATTATTGAAAAACTAGCTAAAAAATAAACTAAACCTTTCTTATCTCCCCTCCCAACTTTTTCACTTTCTCAACAAAATCTTCATAACCTCTTTCTAAAATTGAAGCACCGTTGACGACCGATTCACCCTCAGCAAGTAATGCCGCACAGGCTAGGGCAGCTCCAGCTCGTAAATCGGAAATGTTTAGAATTGCATTATGAAGCTCTGAATTTCCTTGAATTTTTATTGTCTGTTGATATTTTTTATCCTTTTCATGATTAAAGTGATAAAAAATTTCCGGATTTTCTACTGCTATATTTACAAAATCAATCTTTGCTCCCAATTTCTTAAGTTCCTCAACGTATGAAAATCTATTTTCAAATACCCTTTCATGAATGATTGACTCACCGTTTGCCTTAAGCATCAAAATTGCCCCGCTTGGTTGCCAATCAGTCATAAACCCAGGATGTGGCGAAGTCTCAATGTTAATCGGCTTTATTTCACTTTTATAAAAAAATCTGTATTTATAATTTGATATCTCTTCAACTCCCGCTCCTGCTTGCCTCATTATTTCTAAAAATGAAGATATTAATTTCTCATCAATCGGGCCAATAGTGACATCTCCGCGACTAGCAACTGCCAAAGTAGCATATGTAACCAATTCATTTCGATCGGACATAATGGTAAACGATTCTTTTTGTATTAATTCAAGGCCTTTGCTGATGATAATCTTATTTTTTTCTTCTTTTATAATAGCTCCTGCCGAATTTAGATATAAAATAAGATCATCTATTTCTGGTTCATTGGCTATATTCTCAATTTGAACTTTCTCGTCAGTCATTAACCCTATCATCATCAAAAGCTCTGTCCCGGTGTGACTAGGTTTTTCAAAACGATATTTACCGACCGGTTTTTTTAAAATTTTTGCGTGATAATATCCAGTTTCTGTATCATAATCAATTTTGACACCAAGAGCGACTAATCCCTTTATGATCCTGTCAATCGGACGGGCCCCGATTCGACACCCCCCGGGATTTGGAACAAAACATTCGCCAAAGTGGTTAAGTAAAGGAGCAAAAAGCATAAAAGAAACTCTTATTTTGGATCCATATTGCAGATCAACACGATTACTTTTTAAGTTGCTACTGTTAATTACCAATGTATTTTTTTCAGTAAAGTTTGCCTTAGCACCAAGAGATTTTATCAACTCAATTAAATCCAAAACGTCATTAATTTTGGGAATATTTTTTAAAGTCACATCACCCTTGAACATTAAAGCGGCAATAATAGTTTTTAAAGCCACATTTTTTGCACCGGATAAAATAACTTCACCCTTGAGCGGTTTGCCGCCGGAAATTAAATATGAATCGGTCATATAATCATTACCTCTTCCTCTAATTCTATTCCAAATTTTTGTCTAACCTTCTCTTTTATTATTCTAACAAGTTCTACAAGATCTTTTGACTGTCCATTTCCTCGATTGATAATAAAGTTTGCATGAACTGGTGAGACAAAAAAATCTCCGACCGAGAATCCTTTTAGCCCAACTTTGTCAATCATTTGGCCTGCTGATTTTCCATCAACGTTTTTGAAAAAACATCCCGAGGTTTTTTCTCCCATAGGTTGGGTTTTTTTTCGATACGCTAAAGCCTCTTCTGATCTTTTTTTCAAAATAAAAGGATTAACTTTTTTTAATTTAAAAACTACTTCTAACAAAATCTCTTTGGTTTCTTGAAGAAAGCTATAATCATACCCAAATTTAAAATATTTCCTGTCAACCTGTTTTATTTCTCCGTTCAAAGTAACCAAGTAACCCATAACCAAGCTATCCCCAAAATAACTTACAGGCTTTGTCCATTTGGAATTCATGTAAATAGCTCCGCCTACCGTCCCCGGCAAGCCCTTATGATATTCTAATCCCTGGTAGCCCTTATTTACTGTTTCGTTAACAAGTAGCGAGACAGGATATCCTGATGAGACTGACAAAAGAACATCATTGTCTGTTTCTTTAAGTATTTTTAACTGCTTATAACTATTTTTGATAACTAATCCGTTAATCTTATCCTTAACGATTGCCAGGTTAGAACCTCCCGCCAAAATAAATAAATCCAGCTTATTTTTCAAAGCAAATTTTTTTCCTTCAATTAAATCTTTCCTCGTCTTTGCATCCAAAAAATATTTCGCAGTTGTTTTTGTCCTCAATGTATTAAAAAAAGTTAAATCTTTGTTTTTCTCTATATTTAATTTTTGCTTGTCCTCCGAAGTTTTAACGAAGGAGGATGATTTATTATTTATCATTTCGATCAACTTACCTTTGAGCTTGTAAACATCTCCCGCTCCCATCGTAAAAACAACATCACCTTCTTTAAGATTTATGTCTAGTAAATTAATTAACTGGTCATTTGATTGAATATTAAATAGATTAGATGCCCCTTTGACAATATCATTCGAACTTACTTTAAATTGATCGCTGTTTTCTCTAGCCGAAGCAAAAATTGGTAAAACAAAACAAATATCCGCGAGTTCCAAACTTTCTCTAAACTCCTTTAATAAATTCTGCGTTCTTGAGTAGGTATGCGGTTGAAAAATAACAATTATTCGTCTGTTTTTAAATCTCGCTTTGGCAGCGTTGATTGTAGCGGCAATTTCAGCAGGATGATGTCCATAATCGTCAAATAAATAAATATTATTTTTAAAATAAATTTTTTCGAAACGCCTTTCCGCTCCTGTGAAACCAACTAAGGATTTATTAATATCTTTTGCTTTAAATCCTAGTTCTAAGAGTTGGACTATCACTGCAGTCGCATTAGAAATATTATGTTTTCCAAATAACAAAATCTTAAACTTACCAATATTTTTTATTTCAAAAGTAGTTTCTTCTTCGCTAATTTTACAATTAATTATCTGATAATCAGCTTTTTCCGACTCTCCGTAGGTTTTGTAATTTTTATTTGACATACTTTCTGCAACATTCATTAAATTCTCATCATCACAACAAACAATCAGACTATGTTTTTGATTGTCTCCCGACTCAGTCGGGACCAGACCTATAAAAAATTTCTTAAACGCCTGCTTCGTTTCTTCAATATCTTTGTAAACATCAGGATGATCAAAATCAATATTGGTAGCGATTATATGATTTGGATTTAATAAATTAAATTTTGGAGTTTTGTCTGACGGCGGATTAACACCATATTCGTCTGCTTCTACTACAAAGTATTTTTTGCTTTGAAAGTCTCCCCCTTGATGATCGGTAAAGAAAGGTACTCCAACTAAATAGCTTGGATTTTGTTTTAATTTATTTAGCGCATAAACTAATAAAGATGAAGTGGTGGTTTTTCCGTGGCAGCCACAGACAGCAATTTTAGTTTTGAACTGATCCATTAACTCTCCTAATAATTGAGCTTGAGAAATAATATTAACTTTGTTTTTGATTGCTTGAACCACTAAAGGATTGTTGGTTCCACCATGAGCGGCCGAATAGACAATTAAGTCCGTTTTTTTTGGTAATTTTTTAAAATCGAATCCAACTGTCCAGCCAATATTATTATCTTTAAGTAGTCTATCTGTAATAAATTCTTCCTCGATATCGCAACCGGTGATGTTTTTCCCCATTTTTTTCAAAATAACAGCCAAATTGGCCATCGCCACACCCTTGATACCTAAGAAAAATATGTTTTTAGATTGTTCTAATATCATGTGATTAAATTATACATTAAATAAGGACGGACCTTAGAAAAAGGTCCGTCCTTTATGTTTTGACTATAAAACTTAGCATTTCCCCATAATCCTGCTTTTTGTCTCTTCTGAAAGAGAAAAAGTGTTTTTTGTCACAACGGGTACAAAAAGGAAAGTGGTCAATGTTTTTTTCAGGAACTCCTAATTCTTTGACTTGAAGATAGTTTAAAAGTGCAAGATTAAGTTGAAGTTTTCCTTGATGACGGTGAAAAATTTTATCGGCATAACCATCAAATTCTTCAACAAATTGATAATATCGTTCATCCTCAACATTATAGCAACACTGACCAATTGAGGGACCGATAGAAACCATTATATTTTCCTTTTTCCCACCTAACTCAATAATTTTATTTATCATTTTTTGCCCAAGTCTTTTGACACTTCCCCTCCAACCCTGATGGGAGATACCAACAATCCCCTCCTTTTTGTCCACGAACATGATGGGGCAACAGTCTGCTGTAATGATCGTCAAAACCGAATTTATATCTTTCGTGATAATTCCATCGGTCTCGGAAACTTTTTCGACATTATCAATCAAATTGGCACTAAAATTTGTTACATTGGTGGAATGAATTTGTTCGGGAATAACGATTGTTTTGAAATTGGGAATATTTATTTGAGCAAAATTAATAGCCGTATCAATATTACGGCCATCGCCCATTTCTCTTGTCCCAAACCCGCCAAAAAACTTACTATCATTGATTAAAGTAGAATAAAATATTTTAAGATCAGAATCGTATTTGATCATAATTTTAAGGCTTTCTTAACTGCCTCATATTCATCCCACGGATACTCTGTCTTTCCTCGACACAAACTTTTCTCATGACCTTTACCCGTCAAAACAACAACATCATTTTTTTTAGCAATTTTTATTGCCTGATTAATTGCTTTTTGACGATCAAGAATAATTTCGTATTTTTTATTTTTGATTCCCGATGATATTTGTTGACATATTAACTTTAGATCTTCAGTTCTGTAATCTTCTTCCGTTAGAATAATGACATCAGAAAACTTTTCTGAAGCTTCACCCATCAAAGGCCGTTTTGTAAAATCACGTAATCCAGCTGAGCCAAAAACATGAATTAATCGACCGCTTTTTTTTAGATATAGTTTTCGAATGGCTGGCAATAATTGAAGAAAACCATTTGGAGTATGAGCGAAATCAATGATTATTTTAAATTCTTTATTATAAATTAAATCTAATCGACCTTTTGGCAGTTCAAATGTTTTCAATGCCTTTAAAATTATTATATCTGACAAACCTAACTCTTTACAAACGGCATAAGCTGATGAATAGTTATTTTGATTATATTTAGTCAAATTTGGAATTTGTTTAACAATATTTACTATATTATCTGTATTTTTTATACCTATTTTTGCTATTTTTAATAATTTTAGTTTTGTCTTCGCGTATTCTTCATAGGTTTTATGATAATCAAGATGTTCGTGAGTAATATTTGTAATAACCCCAATTTCGTACTTAATTCCCCAAATTCTATTTTGATCAATGGCATGCGAAGTCGTTTCCAAAACAAAGTACTCGTCATTATTATCGACTGACTGTTTCAATAATTTTTGTAATGCAAATGGACTAGGAGTAGTAACATGAAAACCAATATCTGATTCTATTCCTCCAATTGAACTATAGACTGTGGAAACAAAAGAAACCTTTTTTCCTGCCGTCTTCAATATATGTGCGATTAGATGAATCGTCGTAGTCTTTCCATCCGTTCCAGTAACACCGATCACTTTAAGACGGCGACTGGGAAAGCCATAAAGAATATTAGCTAATATAGCCTGGAATAAATGATAGATGTTTTTTAGTTTTTGGAACATAATTTTATTGGCTTGGCGATATGCCATAGTATACTATAAGATCCTTTGTGATTTCAAAAAATAAAGGTGCGGCTGTCTCTGATCCCCACTGCGATGATTGGGGTTCATATAAAACAACAAAAGTCAAAAACTTGGGATTATTAGCTGGAGCAAAGCCAATAAACGAGGCGATTGTCTTTGAGGCATCATAAATTCCTTTAATTGGCACTTGCGCCGTTCCAGTTTTTCCCCCAATCAAAAACCCTTTTGGTCGATCCCATTTGGCTTCAGCGTTTTCAACCGTAGAAATTAACATTTTTCTAATAATTTCTGATGTCATTTGAGAAACAACTCTTCTCTCTACCTGTGGTTTGATTTCCGTAATTTTATTCTTAGAAATAATTTTTTGTACTATATACGGCTTCATTAAATATCCACCGTTAATAATTGAAGCAAAAGCACGAATCATTTGTATTGGAGTAATTGCAATCCCTTGACCAAAAGTTACCGTTGCATAATCAATCGGATACCAATTTACTTTGGGTTTTAAATAACCACTAGCCTCCCCTTCAAGGTCTATACCGGTATTTTGACCAAATCCAAATTTTTCAAGATAATTATAGATTTTTTTATTCCCTAATTTTTCTCCAATATAGACCATGCCAACGTTTGATGATTTTTCCAAAATTCTTATCATCGAAATCTTTCCTTCATATTTATCATTCCATGTTTTTATATTGTATTCGCCAACAGCAACTTGACCTGTTTCGTTGTAGGTATCATTAGGTTTAATTTTTTTTTCTTCTAAAGCAGCCGCTACGATCAGAGGTTTAAATACTGATCCTGGTTCATAAAGATCGGCAATAGCTAAATTTTTATAAAAATTTTCATTAAACAAATAATACTTTTCTAAATCATAATCAGGAAGACAAACTAAAGATAAAATCGCCATAGTTTTTGGATCAGCGGTAATTACACACCCTTTTTTAGCTTGGTATTTTTCCAGCCCTTCAAGTAATCTTTTTTTACTAATTTCCTGAATGTTTTTATCAATCGTTAAAACTAAATCGCGTCCGTTTTCGGCTTCAACTCTTTGCTGAACTCCTATCAATATTGGCCGCCCTATAATATCTCTTTCTGTTTCTACAAATCCAGGTAAACCTCTCAAATCGCGATCATAAAATCCCTCCAGTCCCAAATGCCCAACATTTTCACCTTGATTATCTTTGCCTAAAAAACCCAATATGTGAGCTGAAAGAGAAGCTTCTGGATAAAATCTTTTTGTCTGATAATCAAAACCTATCCCTTTTAAATTTAACTTATCAATTTTTTCTTTTTGTTCTTGAGTCAAACCACCTGCAATCGCGACCCAATATTTAGACATATCAAGCTTTGCTGAAATAGAAGCTTTCTCAACCTTTAAACTTTCACTTAGTAAATGCAAAAGCTCATCTTTGTCTTTAACTTTTTTTGGTTCGGCATATAGTTGATAGCTATTTTGATTTAAAACTAAAGCCTGATTTTCTTGATCATAAATTCTTCCACGAACGGGATTAAGTTTATTTGTTTTTAAATACTCGCTTTTGTTTGCAGGCAAATATATAACTTGAAGAAAAAATAATCGAACAACAATAGTCAAATAAAAAACAGTGAAAAGAAGAAAAATAAATTTAATTTTCATGACTTAACGATGTGCGTACTTTAATTGATCAATATATTGAGGCACGGTCGAATTGATAAAACCAAACTCCTTAGCTTGACTTTGGGCAAATTTAATTGAACCAAGGTTAGCTGCTTCCTTTTCTAAAGTCAGATTAATCTTATGAAGATTGTCAGTTTTCTGTTCAAAATTATTTATTTCGTCACTTATCACTATTCCGGAAATAAAAACAAAAAGATTAGCGATGACTAACCCTATCATTATTAACCCCGTTGTTCTCAAAAATATATTTTTCATAGAATATTTTTAACTATCAATCTTAATTTGGCTGCTTTTTCAAAAGTTCTACCTCTGCGATTCATAATTGGTTTTTTGTTTAAAAGTTTTATTCCGCCAGTTTTTGTAAAATTTTTCACAATTCGGTCTTCTAAAGAATGAAAGGTGACAATGGCTATCTTTCCGTCGTCTTTAATAATTTTTATGGCTCCGGTCAAACCATTTTTCAAGTTTTCAAATTCTTCATTTACCTGAATCCGTAAAGCTTGAAAAATACGTTTATAGGCATTATTGTCTTGCTCTCCTATTGCTTTATCGATACAACTTGTCAGGTCACCAACTGTTTCTAATTTTTTAAATTGGCGTTTAATAATTACTTCTCGAGTAATCTTTTGAGAATTTATTTCTTCAGAGTTTTTGGCAAAAACATCAAAAAGCTCAGCTTCTGATAGATGATTTAATAAATATTTTGCCGTTATCTCTGTTTTTAAACTCATTCTCATATCTAAGGGTTCACCTAACTTTTTAAAAGAAAACCCTCGTCCAGACTGACTTATCTGCTTCATTGATAAACCTAGATCAAAGACAACTCCATCAACCGGAAAAAATTTATTTTCTTTGGCGATTTTTTCAATATCGGCAAAATTTCCTTCTACGAGAGTGATGTCATTCCCGCCCCCATTCGGGGACAGGCTCCGGCGGGAATCCAGACCTGAATTCGTTAATTGATTATTATCTAAATCAATCGCCAACACCTTTCCGCCCTTTTCGACTATTGCCCTAGAATACCCTCCTTCTCCAAACGTTGCGTCAATATACAGCCCATCCGCTACGATTTCTAAAGCTTCGATTACTTGGTCTAATAAAACTGGTGTGTGCATATTTATTTTTTGTTATATTCATTCCATTTTTCCGTATTCCATATTTCAAAATGGTCGCCAACGCCGATGATAACTACTTTTTCCTTTAATTGACCGTACTCTAATAAATTTTTAGGGACAACAAATCTTCCTTGTTCGTCAATTTCCAAATACACAAGCGATGAAAATATTGACCTGCGATTTTCCATATCAGTTGGCTGAAGAAGTGAAGGATTCAATAATTCAAATGCCCTTTTCTCCCAATCATCCTTATCATATCCAGCTAAACATACACCAAAGCCTTTTGTTAATATGAAAGTGTTACCCTTAAGAAGTTCTCTGACTTTTTTTGGCAGAAGTAAACGGCCCGAGCCTGAAAAATTGATTTGATATTCACCAAAAAACACCATATGTATTAATTAGACACCATTTTCCGCCTTGTGTCAACAGATATTTATTAGGGTCAGACCCTCCTCAAGGGTCTGACCCTAATTTTGTTTTCCGATTGAAAAGAAAAAATCTATTAAGTATAATTGGGGCTGAATTATAAACAATTGGTTATAAAATAATTTTTTTAGTATTATGTATACATTAAGTCGGTCCAGCATAGAAGCAAAAGAAGGGTCTTGGAGTAAGTAGAATATTCAAAGATCAAGGAATGGCAATTTTACCAAACGGAAAATTAGTCACAACAGAAAGAGATCCAAAGGTTAAGGATTCATACAATATAAATTCAATTGTAGCCGAAAATATATTTGATTCGGGAAAATTATTTTTAGCTTATATTGGCATTGCATTCCTACAGACTAGTAAATTTATAACTCGTTCATAATTGTCTGATTGTTGTATACTTTCTTTGTGGAAAGATTATTAAAAAAACCCAGGACTTCATATTTATGAAGCAAAAAATCTTTTTTTTAAAAAATTAGGTTTATATTCCACTAGTCCGTTTAGAATTTTAAATATATCATCAAGAGCTATTAGTTTTTTGTCAATTTTTTCAAACTTTTCGTCAACTGAATTAAATTTTGCTGCCAGAAACTTTATTATTTTTAACGTGTTTTTATTAAATATTCTATCCAAATATTTTGCTATGTCTTTGTTTTTTTTCATAACTTCATGTTAAGCCATAGGATATTCAAATACAACTTATGAATTGTCATTCCCATGGAGACGGGAATCCAAACTAAAATAACCAAAAAATAATTTTCAATCACGTATGTATCAATCTATTGATAGATTGATACATATATAAATTAACTAACTATTATGCGATTACGCTGTGAACAATTGAACAATAATGAAAATTATTTAAGAATTTAGCTATTCAATTATTGTATACTGGTCCTGTGGAAAGATTATTAAAAAAAACCCAGGACTTCATATTCGCCAAACAAAAAAGCATATTTTCTTCGGCTGTTTTACTATCTTTTATGATTGTTCTGACCAGTCTTTCTGGCTTTTTGAGGTACAGAATTCTAGCCGGCTATTTTAACAAAGAGGAACTTGACGTTTTTTTTGCTTCTTTTCGGATACCGGATATTATTTTTGAAATTCTGATTACTGGAGCTTTAACGTCAACCTTTATTCCCATCTACGTAAAATATAAAGAAAACAAAAAAGAACTATCAGAAAATATTTCTTCAATCATTAACTTAATTTTTTTGGCTTTAACAGTTTTTGTTGTTATTGTTTCTCTTTTCCTTGACAAAATAATTCCAGCATTAACACCTGGATACGATTTGGTCAAAATGGAAAAGATAATCAATCTTTCAAGACTACTTCTTTTAGGCCAATTGCCATTTTTTGTTTTAGGTAATTTTTTAACTGGTATTGGCCAGGCAAACAAAACTTTCTTTTTATCTGCCTTAGCGCCAATTATCTATAATTTGGCCATTATCTTCACAACAATATTCCTCTATCCAACCTTATTCCTTTTAGCTCCAATTTGGGGCGTTGTCATTGGAGCCTTTTTCCTTTTTGTTATTCAAATTCCGCTTTTTTTTAGTTCGGATTTCAAATATCAATTTATCTTAAAAAAAACCAAAGGATTAATAGAATTTATTAGGATGGTTATCCCAAGAGCTTTTACTGTCATTGTGGCTCAAATTGATGCTACCATAGACCTGACTTTAACTACTTTTCTAGGATCAGGTGCTTATACGGTTTTTTATCTTGCTCAACACCTTCAACTTTTACCGGTCTCTGTTATTGGGATCGCCTTTGGACAAGCTTCGCTTCCTTATCTGACAGAGATGTTTCAAGAAAAAAAAATTGAAGAGTTTAAAAAAATTATTTTTGATTCTTTGCTTAATTTATTTTATTTAACAATTCCAATTGCTTTCTTTTTTATTTTTGCCAGAACCCCACTAGTTCGTTTGTTTTTTGGTGGCCAAAAATTTGACTGGGAAGCAACCGTTTCAACCGCCGTTACTCTTTCCTACTTTTCAATATCCTTACCTTTTCATGCTAGTTATTATTTTTTAACCCGCTGTTTCTACAGCATGCATGATAGTCGTACTCCGT
>ERZ1292625.2534-Hain-H41-01um-R1-2534-length-16666-cov-4_pt1 | contig 12762 bp, 10 predicted proteins | sample MGYA00564400_ERZ1292625 | MGnify/ENA primary metagenome ERZ1292625 (study PRJEB36523, sample SAMEA6512639) | groundwater metagenome | collected 2019-01-08 | study: AquaDiva: Metagenomics assemblies of 32 groundwater samples
GCCGCGGTCGAGGGCCTCCCGGGCGTTATGGAAGAAATAGAGGCCGAAATCGAACAGCGAGCCCGACATCGGCTGGCCGTCGACGATCACGTGCTTCTCCGGCAGATGCCAACCGCGCGGGCGGACGAACAGCGTCGCGGTCTTGTCGGCGAGCCTATAAGCCTTGCCGCTCTGTGGATCGAGGTAGTCGATCTGGCGACGGACGGTGTCGGCCAGGTTGGCCTGACCCTCGACCATGTTGGTCCAGGTCGGCTTCCAGGGCCGCTCCAACCCGGTCTACCAGCGGGCCAAGCCGCTGTTCCGCTCCGAACTCCGGGAAACTGTCTCGCTCTCGGCCCAGTACCACCGGAAGACCAGCTGGCGATTCCCCGCCCCCGATCCCGGCACCGCGCAGGCCACCAATTGGCGGCTCGACCCGGCGGTTTCCACCGGGCTGGCCGGTGAAATCGGGGCCCAGCAGTTCGACGTGGCCGCCTGGTACCGGGAGGAACTCCCGATCCGGGTTGCCGGTCGCGGCGCCATCAGGCTGCACCACGACGGGCGGGAGATCGCCGACACGATCGCGGTCGACCTCACCTGGGCCGACGGGGTGGCCCTGCACTACGCGGCCACTCTGGCCAATTCCTACGGCGGACAGTTCGAGAACCAGTCGCGAGCGATGAAGGCGCTCGGCATCATTGCGCCTGTGGTAATACTGCTTATCGCTACCCTTCTCTTTATCACCTTCCGTTCATGGCGGCTTACGGGTATCATACTGCTCAATCTGCCGTTCGCCCTGACCGGCGGCGTCATCGCATTGAAGATCACCGGCATCTATCTCTCCGTCCCGGCATCCATCGGCTTCATCGTGCTGTTCGGCGTAGCGGTGTTGAACGGCATGGTGCTCATAGCGTATCTCGAGCAGCTGCGGGAACGCGGACATAAGACAGAACACGCGGTTCTCGAGGGCAGCGTAAGCAGGCTTCGCCCCGTGCTCATGACGGCGCTCATAGCGATGGCTAGTCTCATTCCGCTGATACTTTCCCACGGCACGGGGAACGAGATACAGCGTCAATTGGCGACCGTTGTCATCGGGGGGCTTGTTACCGCAACCCTTGGGACTTTATTCCTTCTGCCGCTGAGCTATACGCTGGTAACAAGAAAACGACAGTGAATCGTCTCCTTGCCCACACGCACTTGACAAGCCATCCTGTTTTCGTACTATAGCGGATGTAGCGATAGTGTGCCTTCTAAGAAATTGTGAGGTGACGACATGATTACATTTTCCGTCAAGAAAAGCTTAGTAAGGATCGCACTGATCGCAGCGGCAAGTCTTGTCGCACTCATCCCGCTCGAAGCAGCTGATGACAAAGCGAAAGTCTTCGATGTCGACATCGAAGACAACTCTTTCCTCATGGAGGAAGCGTATAATCAGGGGCCGGGGGTCGTACAATTCGTCAGCACATTCCAATACAATACACGATCACGCTCATGGACGTATCTTCTTGTCAACGAATACCCGCTCATATCGCAAATGCATCAGCTCTCCTATTCACTCCCGGTCTCGCAGAATGCCGGAGTAACCAGCGTGGGTGATATTCTGCTCAATTATCGGCTGCAGATCCTTGATTCAGATATTGCAGCCATGGCACCGCGGATCTCTGTCATATTCCCCACGGGAAGTTATGTCGATGGACTTGGCTCCGGCGGATGGGGAATTCAGTTCAATTGGTCGGCCAGCGTAAAAATGGGCGCGAACTGGGTGAGCCACTGGAACCTTGGGGTTACCGCAACGATCCAGGCGAAGAACGCCTTAGGACAGACCGGCAATCCAGTTACCATGAATTACGGGGGCAGTCTTATTTACAAGCCGCTTGATTTTCTCAATTTCCTTGTCGAGGTCGTGGGCACCTCGGGTGAGACAGTCGGCGCGACCGGCTCTATTGAGCGCGCGGAAACGCTCTTCATCAATCCCGGCATTCGGTTCGCTATCACCCCGAACGAAAAACTGCAGATCGTTCCCGGCATTTGCGTGCCCCTTGGTGTCGGTCCATCGCTTCAGGAAATAGCGGTACTCGGTTATCTGTCGATCGAAGCCACGTTCTGGTAATACGGCGCGGCGGCAATCGTTTGATCGTCCACGCGGTCAAAAGATCGATACCGACTGCGCAACACTATTCGCTTTTTTTTGCCGCTATCGATGCGATGCGCGCTGCAAAAATCAACACCGACGCTCCGAAAATCGCCGAGATGATGTATCCCGCGGCCTCATGCGGCACACCGGGCACCGTATAATCCGGCATTATCGCCCTGAAATCGAAACCGTTCGCCATGCCGGTGGGTAATCGACCGACCAACGCGCGCAGATCATCCACTGCCCATTCGCCCCAGGCGGTTCCAGCCGCAAGAAGACCGAGCGGTGATAGCAAAACCATCCCGATGATAAGCGCATAGAGCGGCTTCATCTTCACCGGTCTGTCACCGTGCACGATATCCGGCGACAAGGCGCGCACATAACCGTACACACCCGCCGTCACTATCGCTTCGATGAAGCAGGCGGCGAGGAGATGCGGCAGCATCATAGCCGGGATGGAAACGCCGAGGGGATACGGGCAATAGAGCGGTCCGGCCGCGTCCTTGAAAAGAATCGGCTGTATGCCGAATTGCACCGCAGCGGAGAGCGCGGACAAAGCGAGCGCGCTGTATGATGCTATGAACGCCGCGATGTATCCACCGGCTTTCATTCTCAGTATGCTTTTAAGCAGTATGAAAATAGAGTACCCGGCGAACGGGAGAACGAACGCCATATTGAAGCAGTTCGCGCCGAACGCGAGTATGCCGCCATCGCCGAAGAAAAGCGCCTGTATGAGAAGCGCCACCGTCACCGCGATGCATGCCGCCCATGGGCCGACAAGTATCGCGACCAGCGTACCGCCGACGGCATGGCCGGTGGTCCCTCCGGGGAGCGGGATATTGAACATCATGATGAGGAATGAGAACGCGGCAAGGATGCCGACGACGGGAACTTTTTTCGCGGACATATCCTCTTTCACTTTCCTGACGGCGACAGCCCACACGGGTATCATCGCCGCTCCCAGTACCGCACATGTCTCTGGGCTGAGATAATTATCAGGAATATGCATTGCGAGGATTATATCGTTTCCACCGATGATAGCAACAATTCCGCCCGAGGGATCGATGGAGATCGGGGATCACTAACGTTCGCCATACTTACAACGAGCGCTGTCCGATGAGCGCACGCATCAATATCCGCTCAGCGCACGACATACGGGCGGTTCCTGCTCAGTGAACGCGCCGTAGAGCTGCGGCCGGCGCTGCATATACACGATATCCCGCTGGCGGCCGCCGTTCCACTTACGGTGCACCGGATCGATAATGACGTCGGCAGATATGATATCCTTACTCCCGTCATTCCACGCGACAATATCACCCATCGTATCGATGATAACGCTCCCGCGGGCTTCATTGCGTGCGACCGCGACCACGAACTGATTATCGAGCGCACGGGTACGCATTATCGCTTTCCAGCGGTCCTCGTTGAAGGCCGGCGTCCCGCGGCTGAACACATCCGCGCGGTGGTCGCCCATTATCGGGAGACACATCACCTCGGTGCCGTTCAACCCAAGCATGCGCGATGATTCGGCCGCAGAGCTGTCCATACAGATGTTGACGCCGATACGCGCCTTCGGCGTATCGAACACCGGGAATGAATCGCCGGGGGTTATCCCCGAATTCGTTTCGCCGTATTCTGCCAGATGCACCTTATGGTATACACCCTCGATCCCGCCGGGACCGATGAGCACCGCGCTGTTGAATACAGCATCACCGCTCCTTTCATCGAACGGGAGCAGTATACGCACATCTCCCGACGCAGCGATCGCCTGAAATCCCCGGACGGACCCATGGTCGAGCGGCACCGCACGATCGAGGCGATTACCGGCGACACCCCACTGCAGCACTATCTCCGGCAGAACGATGAGATCGGGTTTATCATCAAGCGCCTTCCTGCAGAGATCACCGTAGAATGCCGCATTATCCGCTACCGATGATATTTTCGCCGCGTGCCTATGCTCATGCGAGCCGGTAACAACGGCGATGCGTATCCTCCGCTCCGGTAACGCAGACGTCTCCGTTATCATGGGCATGCCGAATGACGCCTCGCCTCTCGTACTCCATCGGAAGATATAGCGTATGACAAGTATCCCCGATGATGCGGTAAGCACGCGTGAAAATCGATGTTTGCCGTCACGGCTTTCATGAAAAAAAAGCGCGTCATTATCCGCCTGCGCGCCGATATCACTTCTGTCAGGAGGGATATCGCCCCATATAGCAAGACAACGCACGCTCTCGCGAACATGGGCAACATCGCGTATCTCCACCGGAACATCGATGCGATAGGACTTCCCGGGCACAAGATCGTACCGAAGCTGCCAGCCGCCGGCGCACGTGCGCGTACCGTTCGCCTTTATGACGAAACGATCCGCCGAACGCTCAGTTCGCGGTGCGGCAGACGGATGCGGCGCCCACGGGACGATCATGTCGGCTTTCATATCACACCGCCTATTTTCGTTCGACGAGATACCACACCGTCGGGAATTTCGCCGTCTCAACAGCATCCGCCTTGATCGCCGCGGCAAGCGCGCTCATATCGGGCGCAAGCGGCGTTATCGTGAGCGCTCCGCCGCTTTTAAAGCGCACGGTCGCATCGGTCGGTTCTACGCGCACGGTGCCGTTCCCGGGACGCTCGCGCGTAACGATGAGCCGCTCTCCGCGTGTCGCGCCGTTGGGTGCTTTACTGAAACCGGAATACTGCATCTTGTCCTTGTCGTTCTCCGCTCGTGCAATGACGGTAAGGAGTATGCGCTTTGCCGTACCGATCGGTGCGTTCTCGAGCGAACTCACCACTATTGTCGTGAACGGCGTACGCGATGTTATCTCGATATCATTGAGCTTGACGGCATCCTTCGGAAAACCGCTGAAGCCCTGCGTGCGCGGGGTATTCACGATAAGGAGCCCTTTGCCGAAATCGTGTATCACTTCGCCGGTGTCGCTCACGAGGCTGTCACGCTGTATGCCGCGATCGTCGGCCACAAGTCCTTTCTTTTTCAGGTACGAATCGAGCTCGCGGGCAAGATCGAGCGAAGACTTCGTGTTCTCGATGCGTGAGAAACGAAAATCACCCTTCTCCGACGATGATATCGTCGCCTGCTGGCGTCCGTCCGGGCGTCCGAACGCGCCCTCGACACGCGATACGTAGGGGAGATAATTGAACGGGAACGCGCCGTTGCGCGGATCGCCGCGGTAGATGAGCTTGTCCGCATCGGTGTAGACGACCTGCACGAGGTTCTTCGCCGGGGCTACGTCGCGCCGATGATACATGAGCGCGGCATTGGGCATGGTGGCAAGGAGCGCGGGGTCATTGAACTCCACCGTCGGCTGCATCACCGCAGTCGCGCTGTCGGCTTTATCCCAATCGTAGCCGAAGCCGCCGAAATAGCAGTAGAAGTATATCGCATCCCAGTCCTGTAGCGATGCCGCCGTCGACGTGTTGAGGAAATACGTTGACCGCCATTCATGCGGCCACATCATATCGCTCTCAGTGGACGTCACCGGATGCGTATTGATCTTGACCATGGCGATAGCCGAATCGATAAGGCCGATACCCTGGAGCGGATTGCGCTCGACGACTGGGATATTCTCCATGGAGAGCGAGCCGTCCTTATTGTGCCGCACATGATCGTAGTACACGTTCTGCGATGTGTAATCCATATCACGCTGCGTCTCAAGGTCCGCGATGTCGGAGTAGATGTTCGAATCGGCGACCGGGAGCGCGCAGCCGAGGGAACGGATGTACGCAAGCATCTCCTTCTGCCAGGCGACCTGCACGCTCTTAAAGAACGCGATCGTCGCGCGTATGCGGACCGGCGACTTTTCGGCATGCATATCGCCTTCACTGGTAATATCCCACACCGTCGCGGGGTTCACCGTTCCCTGAGCAGGGTCTTCGCCGTCCTTCAGTCCGCATATGCCGCTCTGTGTCCATGCTTTCGCAAGCGCATCGCGGCTGCCGTGCTCTGCAAGAAGGAATTCGTTGAATTTCTTTTTCAGCAGATTCTTATAATGATCGGGCCACGCCGAGGTATTCCAGTCGAAGAACATCGTCTGCTCATTGATGAGCATGAGCATGGCGATGGCGCTTTCATCCTTGAGCGCCTTGCCGGTATATTTGTTCACATGCGTAAGTAGCCCTTTGATATAGGCCTTTCCCTGTTCGGCGAATGCCGGTTCGAAATACGCCCACGGCCGATGAGATCCGTACTGCGATCCGTTCGGGACATCGCCATCGGTAAAGCCGCGGGCGGAAAGCCCCGTCACCGAATCGAGCAGCATATATATGCCCCTGTCCTTGAAGCATTTCACCATGTAGTCAAATCGCTCCCACTTCTCGTCGGAATCGGGGATGAACGTACTGCGGTCGCTCTTCGTCCGGTCGATGAGAACATATTCCGTGAGATGGAATCGCACGAGATTGATCCCGCTGCGCGCGAGCGTTTCCGCGACGCGCTCGGCCTGCTCATGCGACGGGAAGAGCGCGTTCGCCGAGTGAATGTTCACCGCCCAGAAGCGCGCCTCTTTCCCGTCAGCGAAAAAGAAATGCCCGTTCTTCGACTGTACCATGCCGTGTTTCCCCGCGGGCGCATCGAGAAGCGATGAGAGATCGACGAGGGGCTTCATCTGTTTTTTCGGATTGAGCGGGAAGGTGAACCATTTCGAGTAATCGCGTGTGACCGCGCCGATCTTTCCCATATCGATAAGATTCGCGCCGCTGCCGAGCGTGACCGCGAGCAGCATCCATATCGCCCTGCCGGTATCGGTCCCCGATCGAAATGATAACGACTTTATCTGCTTCGACGGTTTCGGGTTCGCAATTCCCGCAGCGAAAAGATACACCGGCGACTTTACGGGATTCACACCCTCAAGTTTTACACCGAACGCTTCCTTCGCATTACCGCCCCACCAGTCGCCGACCTCGTTCCCCGACGTGAACTTCACATCGGCCGTCGAGCCGTCCTCGTAGACGATGGTCATGGTGCCGACCGCACCGCCGCTCGATGCCCATGCTGCTGTATGGAGGAGATATATCCAGTCAGCATTTTTCCCGCAGGCGACATCGCCTTTCACGGCAAAAAAATCTCCGGATGCGCGGATCACCAGCGCGGACTTGCCGCCGTTCTTCAATGGGTCGATGACCGTGAACGGTACATCCTGCACGGTGAGCACGCCCGCCTTCATACCGGAAAGGTTGTTCTTCCCCTGATCCGTCCAGCCGCCGGCATTATCGCCTTCCGCATCGTCGGAAAATCCGCGATTGCATGCGCCTGCCATATCGATCGGTGTCGATTCCTGCGCATAGAATTCCACATCATCGATATAGACAACACCGGTCGATGTCTGCGGGGTATAAAGCGAAGGCCGTACGGCTATGTTCAATTCCGCTGTTTCGGCGGGAAGGCCGGTTATGACCACTTTGAATTCCTTCCACTCGGATGAGATGTCGAATTTCGGCGCCGTGAGCCAGCGGAGGAATTTATCCCCTGCGGCTGTCGCTGAAACGCCTATCCATTCCTGTGCGGTGCGTTCAGAATCAGAACGGATAAATCCTTTCACCACATACGACTTTGCAGGATCGACAGCGACCTTAACGATCGCATACGGCGATGCATTATCGAATTCATCGCGAACGGCAAGGCATTGCGTGCCGCCATGAGCATTCGCCTTCTCGATACCGACTATACGCGAGGCCTTCTCCGCATCGAGGCCGGGCTTTGTACCCCAGGACTGCCATTTCCCGACGCCGGACTCAAAATCCCAGACGCCCCGCTGCCCGAACGCGAGCGATGCTATCATCAATACGGCGGTGAGATATCTCATATCGGCCTCCCGAATACGGCAGCTACAGTATAGTCCCGGCAGCGGCAGCTGTCAATTTTCCCGGGCATATGCCGCTGGTATAAAATACTTTTTTGCTTGTCGGAAATACCAGCCGATGGGGTTCAGTAATTCCACCGCCACTCAGTACGGGACATCCATGCATGAAGCGACTCCTGCAGTGAACGCGTATCGAAGTCCGCACCCCCGGCGATATTCTCCTTTTCCATCGGATCGTTCACGAGACCGTACATCTCCTCCCGCCCATCCGGCTGCCAGACGATGTACTTATGCGCGCGGGTACGAACGCACTTCCCTATGGTCTTCTTATCGTGCGATACGAATTCCGAGAACGCCGGCATATCGCCCGCCGTACCCGTTTCGACCGCGCCGCGCAGCGTCGTTGCCGTCATCGATGCGGGCGGGACAACGCCTGCGTAATCGAGTATGGTCGGCGCGAGGCGGAAATTCTCGACGACATCGGGAATGGTCCCCAGCGCTTTTCCCAATGGCCTCGGCGGCTTCACGATGAACGGCACGCGTATGATGCTCTCGTAGAAAAGCCCCTTGCCGGTACGCGCTCGCTCGCCCATGAACTCCCCATGATCCGTGGTGAATATGATAAGCGCATCGTCATAGATAGTGAGCTGTTTCAGCTGAGCGATGATATTCCCGATATGATCATCGATGCACGTTACCATGCCCCAATAATATGCGCGCATCTTCCGGAGTGTCGCCTCATCCCATCGCTCTCGCCACGACTTCCATCCCGGATATTCGTCAGGGAGCGTCATGTCCTCCGGGTGATACATGCTGCGATACGGTTCCGGCGGGTCCCAGGGATCATGCGGGCCGCAGAAACCGCACCAGAGGAAGAATGGCTCGTCAGCATGTTCACGGATGATATCCATCGATCGCTCGGCTATCCACGTTTCGACATATTCATCGTTCGAGAGGGGATTTTCCAAAAGCCCGGCGCGTTTGTAGTCCGGCTGCGCGCGCCGTGCTTTGTATATCTCCTCGTATGCGCCCGGACGCTTCTTCTCAAGCCATGCGGCGTAATTCGGACCGAGCGGTGCAGGACCTATCGGCTGACCGGTCGACTGCGTCCAGCGCATCCCTTTGCCGCCGGTGAGATCATGATAGTGGAAACCCTTCTCGGGATACATGTGTATCTTGCCTGTCGCGGCAGTGCAATACCCGTTATCCTGCATATGCTCCATGAACGTCTTTTCCCACGGCGGCAGGCCGGGCGTTGTATCTATCTCCTGTTCCATGTAGGTCACGCCGTGCTGATGCGTATAGCGTCCGGTCTGAAGGCATGCACGCGAGGGGATACATACCGTATTCTGAACGATGGCATTGGTGAAATTGACCCCGTCACATGCAAGGGCGTCGATATGCGGTGTGCGTATCTGCGTATTGCCGTTGCACCCGAGGGCGTCGAACCGATGCTGATCGGTAGTGATAAGAATGATCGGCGGTTTTTTCATCATCTCAGTTCGAACATGCGTACCGCTCTCGGCGGCACTGTCACGATATCACGGCACATGTCCCCCGTGAATATTTCCTTGCCTGCACGGATGCCCGGGACATCGAAGACGTGGGGAGTGGGGAACGGATTGAAGAACGCGATAAGCCTGTCATTGCGGAACACGCAGGGAAGATACTGTTTCCCGTTCAGATCGAGCGGATACCCCGGCTCGCCGCGTCCGTATTCGAGGGCCTTTTTTATGTACGAAAGTCCGCGCTCATTGAGCTGCGGTATGTGATCGCCGAGAATGATGCTCCCGCCGCTCAGTATCACGACGGCAAGCGCGAATTTCATCCCCTCTTCGTCCCAAGCGGGGCCGCGCCGCCATCCGCTGTTCGGGTCCTGCTCACGATTGGCCGCCATCTGCACATGGAATCGTTCAGCGCCGTCCGCCCACGTTTTTCCCGGCACCCGTACGATGGTGAAAACCGGGTCACCTAGCATCCACTTTTTCAGCATGAAAAACCGCGCCGCAAGCGCCTGTAATGCAAGTTCGCTGTTCTCCCAGAAACTTGCGATATCACCGGTCATGCGCGCTTCGTTGATGTTCGCATCGCCGAGCTCATAGAGGGGATTGCAGGCCAGGATGAACACGTCTTTGCCGACAGCATCGCGGATAATGGACAGCGCTTCGGCCACATGTCGATTCGTGCTCCATGATGCGTCGGCAGCGTGCGCACCGCTTTCGAGCACACCGGCTTGATTATAGAGAAAATCAAGCTTGAGATAATCGTATCCCCAGTCGCGCACTCGGCGGAACGTATCGCGGAGGAATTCCTGCGACTTCTTCACCGAGACATCGAGCCCGTAGAACGTGCGCGTATGACCGAGATTGATGAGATAGGGATTGCCCAGTGAGTCCTTGAGGAGACATTCCGGCGTACGCTGATAGAGCGGTGCGGCCGGCTCCACCATGAGCGGCGCGAGCCAGAGCCCCGCCTTGAAACCGCGGCGGTGTATCTCCTTCGCAAGTCCGTCCATACCCGACGGGAATTTCCCGTTCACGCTCCACTCGCCCCAATTCGTCTGCCAGCCGTCATCGACGATGATATGTGAAAGCTCCTTCCTGAGCCACGGCAGCTTTTCTATCCCGTCCATATTGGCGATGATATCGCGTTCCATGACCGATGCATTGAAATTATCCCATGAATTCCAGCCGACGACCGGCGTGTCGACCTTCTTCGCACGATTTCGCTCACCGTACGCACGGAGAAGCGGCACAAGCCCTTCACTCGATGCGGCATACTCGACTGCCACCGGCGATGATATCGTGAGCACATCGCCCTTCACGCGGAATACCGCGGCTTCCGTAACGGGAAGCGGTACCGAAAAGAGCGCCCCGCCCGTATCGCTCATGACGCCAAGGAAAGTATAGCTTACTGCGCTCTCACCGAATTTAAATGTTGCGGGGCGTATCTCCATGCCTCGCCAAGTCCGGAGAAAACGTATCGTCTCCGTATTCGGCGTCATCCGAAGCGTGCATTTCCCCGATGCGAGCGATCCTTCAAGCACGGTAAGCGATATGATGTCGGTCATGGTCCATCCTTTGATGAGATACGGCTCTGCCGCCTATAATGTACCTTCGATCGGATCTTTTCGGAAGTGCAACAGAACGATATCCTTGTCCACTATCACGGTATGGTCACGGGATGCGCCGTACGCCGACCGTAAGGAGCAGGTTCGCAAAACGCCTCGTATCGCCGGTAGCGATGATAAGCGCGGTATCACTTGATTTCACATCGCTGTAGAACGCCCATCGCTCTTTCTCTTCCCATTGGATGTCCCTCGGGAGCAGCGCCTTGTACTCCGCATGCACGGCACGGAATTCTTCCTCCGGCGGCGCGACGACCACCGCGCTCTGGAATACCGTCGCCGACACGAGCGCCTCGAGTACCTGCGTGACCGTCGGTACACCGGGCATGAGGTTAAGGTATACCTTTTTCGTCTCGGGGAGGCTCATCGTCGCGGTCGGAAAATTCCCGTCAGCGATGAGCATGCGGGAGAAATGCCCGCATGATGCAAGCGTACCGATGATCTCGGGGTTAAGCAGTTTCCCTGTCAGCATACCTTCTCCTTCACAATAGCCTTCATGTTATTTCGCATCGAGCACGATGAACGCTATCGAATGCGCCGGCAGCATGAACGACACCGCACCGCCGTTGACCGTGTGCGCAAGCTCTTTCACGAAGTCTTCCTTTTTTTCGAGCAGCGGATGCCCGTCGATATCGCCGTGCGTCAAGAGCACGCTTTTCGATGATGCCGCGGTAAAACCGCCTATCGTTATCGAACAGGGGACATCTTTCGTCCACGACCCGTTCGCCGTGATGATGAACACGCGCTTGCCGTCATCGCTTGCGGTAATGAGCGCGGGTGTCATCGGGACGGAGGCCGATGCATCTGCACTGTTCGGGACGCGTACTTTCGTGAGTGATACATACGGCGATGTGCCTTTCATCTCGAGCACATTGTCGCCGACGGAGCGGTTAACGTAGTAATAGAGCCAGTACAGCATCGAACGCTTCTCGTCATCGGGAGGGATGAAGAGTACACCGAAGCCGGGGCCCGCCTGCCTCGAGAACATCTGCCATGATGTTGCGCCGCGGAGCATCTTCTCGCGGGTATAATAGATAAGTCGTACCGCGCGGTACACGGTCCCGAATATATTCGCGTTCCTGCTGTTGTAATCCGCAGGTTTCCCGCCCGGCCCGCCGGCATGAAGCCCCCACTCGGTGTCGTACTGATACACATCCTTCCCTTTGTTGTACGCCGCGAGCAAAGCATTCACCTGCAGTATACGCGAAAGCTTGTTGTGATTCTCTCCGAGCACCGTTTCCTCGAAATTATTATCGACGATGCTGCCGTACCAGTGCGGGCATATGAAATCATAATTTCCGGCCGTCGACTTAAGCAGATAATTCCCCCACATGCGCGAGTTCATGTTCACCGATATCCCGATCTGTCCGGACGGATGCGCCGTCTTCACCGCTTTGCTCACCGCATTGAAATGCCTGATATAATCGTCCGGCGTCGGAAAGGCCTGTCCGTGCGGCCGGTCGGACATGAAGGTGCTTGAATAGGTCTCATTGCCTATTTCCCAATACTTGAACGCATACCCTTTTGAGAGCGAATGCCGTATGCCGCGTACCCAGTCCTCAGGCAGAAGTTTCCTGTTCGCCCCCTGATCCTCGAATTCGAGTACCGTTGTCTCCTGCGGTATCCTGACACGGCCGAGAACCTCGGCGAATTTATCGATGGAATCCTCGAGCTTGAACGGTTCATCACCGACGGCGTATACACGG
>ERZ1292625.3481-Hain-H41-01um-R1-3481-length-12762-cov-5_pt1 | contig 12762 bp, 13 predicted proteins | sample MGYA00564400_ERZ1292625 | MGnify/ENA primary metagenome ERZ1292625 (study PRJEB36523, sample SAMEA6512639) | groundwater metagenome | collected 2019-01-08 | study: AquaDiva: Metagenomics assemblies of 32 groundwater samples
CGTGGACGTCGAACGGGGTGAGCTGTTCGATCAACGCGTCTGACGCAGCGACCGCTAACGACTACTCGGGGCTTGATCCGTACTTCGGCTATTCTACAACGGCGAGCGCCGCAGGCGTGCTGCCGGCGACGATTGCGCTGCCGGTGACCTATGATCCAGATCGCGGGCGTCCTTGGTTTGGAATGGAAGCGTAGATGAGGACGATCATGGCACTCACGTTGGCGCAGACTCTCGAAGGCCTCGAAGGATTGCAGCTCCACGCCGCGCAGCGCTGCTTGGACGAGCACAAGGTCGGGGTCGTCGACCGTAAGGAGTTCTACCCGACGATCAGCCGCTACCTGCAAGCGTCGGGCGACATGCGCCCGTACCCGGACGTGAACAGCCGCGGGCAGCAACGTCAATGGTGCGGGGATCTGGTCGCATGGGGCTACGCCGACGATCACCTCGGAATCCATCCGACGATCCGGCGGTGCCTGTTCCCGTCGACGTACCGGCTCTACGTCATGGGGAAGTACCTTCCCGACTGGAACGCCAAGACGAAGGCGGGCGTCTGGCGCTACAAGAAGGTCCGGCTGTCGTCCGGCCGGGAGGTCGGGATCAGGGAGTGGCACAAGGAGTCCGGGGCGCTGCGTCTGTTCGCCACGCCGGCGAAGAACGCGCAGTTCGTCGGCGATCTCCCGTGGAAACCGCGGGCGGGTGACATCGGCACGGTGCGGCGCACGTTCAACCGCGATGGCAAGCCGACCCCGTGGGGCGGACATGTCGTGATGATCACGGGTGTCGGCGTCGAGCTCTTGACCACGGTCGAAGGCAACGCCGGCGGAAGCGGCCCGGACGGACAGAAGATCCGCGACGGCGTGGTGACGAACCGGCGCCCCGTCTCCGACTTCGAGACGTTGCTTCGGCCGAGCCTCTGCGACTTCGACCTCGGCGTGACGTACATCTAACCCCGCAACATCGCCCATCTCCACGCCGACCATTGTCCGCCGTCGGAGCCCGGATTACCCTGACTGTAGATGGTGAGGGCTCTGCGGAGGGGACGATGACGGACGAGACGAAGACCAAGCAGCCAACTCCGCGACCGTCATCCTCTGCGTCGCCGCTTCCCACCGGACTGATCCCCGGCGACGTCCCGCCGTGGATCGTGAGGCGCATTGGTCCGGTTCTCACATTTATCGCCACCGCTCTTGCAGTGCTCGGCGTCGTGTGGGGAGCGCTCGGCGACAAGTTCGAGACGAAGGCACACGCGCAGGAGACGGTGTCTGCGCAGCAGCAGGCGTTGCTCACGGCGAAGGCCGAGTGCGAGGCGAAGCTCGCCGCTGCCGTCGGGTCGAACCGCGAGGAGCTTTACCGTGTCCGTGAGTGGCTGGCCAAGCTGGACGAGCGGTCGCAGCAGCAGCAGGAGTCCACGCGCCAGCTTCAGGACATGACCCGGCTGATCGCCGCCAAGCTGGGCGTTCAGCCTCCCTCCGCGTCCACTGCGGTGATCATCCCATCTGTTCCTCCAGGTTCGCGTCCAGAACCTTCGGCAGTTGTCCCGCCGTAGCAAAGGTGTCATGCTTCGTCGGCAACCGTCCCGCCGTACCGGCGGAGGAGGAGAATCGATGTACTCACCCAAGTTCCCGTCCGCGTTCCTGTTGCTGCTCGTCCTGACGATCCCAACGAGCGCGAGTGCGATCCCCGACATGCCTGCGGAGGTGACTGCGCCAGTCGTCGCCAGCGGCTCTGCAGTGCCCGCTCCTGCCCCGGTCGCGGCACCGACGCCCCCGGCGGAGGAGAGTGCGCCAGCGGCCGTCGTGGGGCCACTTCCGGCCGTTCCTGTCGCGGTCCCCGTGGCGGGCACGGCGTCGTCGCCCGTCGTGCCCGCTGCGCCCGTCCCGGTGGCCGCGGCGCCCGACGTCGTGTCCCCCGTCGTGATCGTACCGCCGGAGCCGTCGATCTGGCAGAACCTCGGCGTCCAAGCGCTGAGCTACATCATCCCCATCGCCGGCTCGCTGCTCTCCGCCCTCGTCGCGTGGTTGCTGCTCATGCTGCAGCAGCGCCTCGGCCTGAACATCGACCTCGCCCGCGACTCGATGCTGAGACGTGCGATCCGCTCGGCGATCGCGGGGGCGGAGGAGTGGGGCGCAGACCGGGAGAAGAACGTGCCCGTCAGCGGCGGCGAGAAGCTCAAGTGGGCGCTCGACCAGCTCAAGGGGCAAGGCATCGAAGGCCCGAACCTCGCCAGCCTGATCACGTCGGAACTCGGCTCGATGAGTGGGGTGGGTGCGACGGGCGACAGGGCGATCACGGGGCTGTCCGGCGGGCGGCTGATCGAGCTGGTCGAGACGACGGACGACGACGCCAAGGGCTGAGCATCCTCCGGCCCGGCTGAGGCCGCGCCATTCTCCGGGCGGGGTGCGCCCCGCCCGGCTTCCTTCCCCCCATTCCAGACAGAGGAGGACGCGATGACGACGTGGCACGGAACCGACTTCCACGCCCGGTGCCGGCACGCGGACAACGCCCCGCTCCATCGAGCGGTGTCCGACCTGCTGCTTGTCGCCCGGCCGGGCGATCCTGTCGTGGTGACGGGCGACGGGACGGAGAGCGGGCGCGAGGACGAGTACGCGGAGTTGGCGAACCTGCTCCTGCGGCTGCGGAACTCCGGGCTGGAGCTGCTGCTCGCTCCGGGCAACCACGACTTCAGCTACCACGGCCTGCTGTACTACTCGGACGCCGTGACACGGTGGAAGACGCTGGTGCGCGAGCTCGGCGCTCACGAGGAGTACGAGCACCAGGGGATGCTCTACCGCGTGGTCGACACCTGCAAGCACACGCTGACGCCGCTCGACACGGCCCGCCAGCGGGTCGGCGTGGGCATCCGCCGTCGGATTCCGGGGTGGCAGCAGGACGCGAAGAACAGGGGCCTGCGGCTCGTCCTGGCGGGCCACGCGTGGCCATACTGTGACGACGAGATGCTGTTGCTGGAGGACCGCAAGGAGTTCCTCTCGCTGGTCGAGGGGAAGTGCCACTACGTCGGCGGGCACATCCATCGCGCGGAGCGCCGCGTCGTCGCCGGCTCGCACTTCGTCTGCGGCGGGGCGCTGGCGCAGGTCGGGTTCAAGCCGTTGTCGTTTCCGCCGATTGCTGGGGCTTGACCTGAAGTCGAATCGGTCGTAGCCTTTCCTCGGGCTGCAATCGCCCATCTTTCCTGGCCGCCCCGGCCTTGCTTCGTCCATGCCAGCGGACCTCGCCTGAACTGGGGCGGTCGTCTATTTGCATTCCGTCCCGATCGCGTTATGCTTGCTTCGTCCGCTGGCAAACGGGCGTAGTGAGTGAACATGGTAAGCCGAGCGTCAAACCGAACGTCTTGCGATACCACGCCACTTCCGCGCGTGTTTTCCAGTCCTCCCTCGACGGATGGTGAACCGTCAAGTCGCAGCGGATTCGCGACCCACAACAAAGCTCTCGACCCAACGAGCGACACGAGGCCTCGGCGTGCAAAGCGCCAGGGCAGTGGGCGACGACAGCCTACACTCGCTGACGCAACGGGAACATCCGTGACGGACCTAATCCGATGGCAAGCGGAGCAGTCGAACCACGCTGTCGGTCCGAACGAGGTGTGGGGTCCGAAGGCGAAGTCCACGCGAGATGCCCAGCGTGCGACGAGACGACGGGCCCATAGTGAGCAGGACGGAGCCGGTCAGTAGGACGGCGACCAAGCTCACGGCCGATTGAGCCGCCCCCGGAGCCCATATATATGGGCAAGGTAGGGCGTGGTTTGGCCTCGGGCAGAATGGAGATTCCATTGGACCGATTCAAGTATGAGCAATACCGAACTACTCCCGAGTGGGCTGCTCTTCGGGTGCAGGCGTTGCTTCTGGCCGGCTACCGCTGTCGGCTCTGCAACCGTGACCACGGATCGCTTCACGTCCACCATCGAACGTACGAGCGCATCGGGCACGAGGACATTGAGGATCTGACGGTGCTCTGTCCTGCTTGCCACGACGCCTACCACAAGGTCCGCGGAGGGGTTGGGAAGGGAAGCGCAGGGAAGCCCAAACGCAATCAGCCCCCTCGCCCAAAGACCCCCGAACAGGTTGCAGAGAAGGTGCGTCGCAAGGTGGCATTCAAAGAAAAGAAGGACGCCGCCCAGCGTCATGCTCAACGGCGAGAGGAACAGTCGCGCCCCGATCCTCCTTGCATCGCGTGTTCTTCGTCGTCTCCCGATCGAAGTCCTCCGGTGTTTCTCCGCCGAGCTTCTGAAGACACGGGATTGCGTTTCTAAACTTTCTCGTTTATGATTTCTTCTCGGAGAGGGCGGAAGGGTTCGGAGAAGTTCATGGCTTCGGATAGGCGGGAGATCGAACTCGGGATCGCCGCGTGCGCCGCGACGGGGGAGGACATCGTCCAGCTCCTCGGCGAGGCGATGGCTCCGCTCGTCGCCCGAGTCGACGACATCCACGGGCAACTCCAGAGCCTCCAGCGGAGCATGGTGCGGCTGCGCGAGTCCGTCCCGTCGCGATGGACGTCGGAGGAGGACGCGGTGCTGTCGGGCAAGGGTGTCGCTCCGGGCGCGGCTCCGACGCCCGCGGACGTGAACCGCGCGCTGCTCGAAGGGAGCCTGATGCTGACGGAGAGCGGGCTGCCGCAGGTCCGCCCGCCGGCGTGGCCGGTGTTCACCCCAGAAGGCGAGGCTTCGCCGTTGCCGTCGTTTCCCCCTCTGGCAGAGACGCGAGAGCAGGCAGAGTGGCGGGACGCTGCGCGGTTCGAGACGCAGCGCCGGCTGGTCGAGCCGGCTCGGCTCCGGCCGCTGACTGGAGCGGAGGTCTCCGGGGTGACAGAGGCTCGTTCCGCTGCGCGCCAGCGGGCAGACCTCGATACCGAGTTCTACGAGGCGTGGTATGCGCTCGGCGATGCGAACGCTCGACGCAGGCAGTGGTGGCTCGACCCCGAGACGCAGACGATGCGCCGTGGACGGCACAAGGGCCAGCAGTTCCGCGGGTGTGGCGACGTCGGGTACTTCCGGTGGATCATGACCACGGCGGACATCCATCCGTCCGAGGCGGAGTGCCGGCTGTTCACCCTTCGGGTCAAGGAACTCTCGATGTGAACCGGCGGGGGAGCCGGGCAAGAGGAGGACGGGATGCGACTGGTCTGCGGGTACAAGGAGCTGTCGAAGGCGGTCGAGTTGCTCTCGGGTCTGCCGACCGCGGGGGTGAGCAACTACCCGTGCGTCGTATCGGTTGACGCAGGGACGGTGACGTTGTCGCGGTCGTCGATGAACGGGTGCATCGGCGTCCAGCTCAACGGCGGCACGCGCTGCGTCGACGGCCGGGTGGCGGTCGACGCGAGCACGCTGGGCAAGATGCTCGCGGTGGCGAAGCCGGGGGCGAAGGAGCCGCAGGACGTGATCCTGTCGGTCCGCGAATCGGCGGGCGAGACGCTGGAGGACCTGCTGTTCGTCCCCGCAGCGAACGCTCCGGGGCCGATGGCGAACGCGCTATTGTTCCGCAGCGGGGCGGGGTTCAAGGCCGAGCTGCCGATGGTGTCGGCGGACGAGGTCTACACGCCGACGCAGCCGAACTCGTGGGGGCGCCTGCGGGCGGGGCTGTTGCAGGACATCATCCGCCGCGTCGGCTACTGCACGGCGACGAAGGCGAACTCGAACACGCAGCAGTGGTGGATCGACAAGCTGCGCGTCACGGTCGACGACAAGGGCAAGATCCGTGCGGAGATGACCGACGGGCACCGGGCCGTCGTCGCGGTGTTCGACGAGCCGGAGGAGACGGACCCGGCGTCGGACGCTGCGTTCACCCACGGGACCGCGGTCGACGTGACGCTGCTCAAGTGGGCTGCGAACGCGGTCGGATCGAAGGACTCGTTCCTGTTCTCCGTGTCGGACCAGTGGATGTGGATCAAGACGGCAGACACCGCCGTCGCGGTCTACGTCGACACGACGACTACCTACCCGGACTTCTCCAGGGTGTTCCCGAAGGCGTACAAGGGCGGCTGCGTGCTGCCGTGTAGGATGCTGCGGGTCGTCCTGGCGAGGGCGGACTCCACGGACGCCGACGCCGTCGACTTCGACGCAGCGGAGGGCGGGAGCGTCTTCGTGAAGGCGACGGGGCGGGAGCGCAACTCGATGTTCTCGGAGGAGGTCGATGGCGCCGTTCTGACCGGGGCGTTCTCCGTGCGCATGAGCGTGCCGTACATCAAGCAGGCCGTGGCGGGACTGAACATGGGGGCGGACGACAAGATCCGCCTCGGGTGGGCGTCGGACACTGCGCCATTCGGCATCGACGCGGACCAGCCGGGCAACGCGGGCGACCGCTCGATCGTCATGCCGACGCGGAGAGACTGATGCTGCTGCCTGACCGCAGCGGGGTCAACGTCGAGGTCGTGCAGCCGTCCGCCGTGGTGCTGACGCCGGAGGCGGAGGTGCTCGACTGGGATCGTCGTACGATGCACGCCGGCCGTCGGGTGTACGAGTGCGCCAACCTGACGGTCGGGATGATTTGCAGCAGCACGGCAGCGCACGGGCTCGGGTTATTTTCGTCTGCGGACGAGCCGTGCTTCGAAGACGAACTCCCCGTCGTGCTGCCCGTTTCCGTGTCGCATGGGACGAAGCAGGACTACAATGAGTTCATGTCTTCGGTCGAGGTCGCGTATGCTCGCTACCTGCGGTTCGTCTACCGCGGCATGAGTACGGACGACGCTCGCGCTGTTCTCCCTGGCTGCGTCGCCATCCGGCTGGTCGTCGGGGGGAATCTCGTGCAGTGGCGATCTGCGTGGGCCGAGCGTGATCGCGATATCCGGCCCAAGGAAATGCGGCAGCTTCTGTTCGACGTTCGGTCGTGGGTTCGCGTGCGGCAGCCGTGGGCGGTCGAGAGCGTCTAAAGTTTTCTGTTGAGACTCGCGCGAATCGGTGCGATAATTCGTTTCGGGTTCATGGGAGAAGATGCGATGAAGTTGAGAGACAAGGTCGACGCGAGGTGCATCGCCCTCGGGATCAGCAAGGCGACGCTCGCCGAACGATGCGGGTGTTCGCCGCAGGCGTTGAACAGTCTGATCAACGGGGACAACCCCAAGATGTCGACGGTGACGATGCTGGCGACGGCGCTCGACGTGGACGTGGCATTGCTCTTCCGCGAGGGGCTGCCGGCAGAGCTGCTCGAAGTCTCGAAGTAGGGTTCCGCTGGGGAGCGGCACCGAGGAGGACGGGAAGTGCAGATCACGAACAGCGAGATGACGACATGGCTTGGCTGCCGCCGAAAGTGGCTGTGGAGTTACGGGCTCGGGCTGGCGCTGAGGCGTACGGAGAAGCCGCTGCTGACTGGGCGGCTGGTCCACGAGGCGCTGGAGCAGTGGTGGCGGGCCGTGGGCGTCGGGGGGATGGTGGCACCGCCTGCGTCGCTCGTGGATGTGATCCTCGACGGCAAGGCTCCGGACAGCTCGGTCGACGACTGGGCGCACGCCGCGCGCTCCGCTCAGTCGCTGTTGCCGCTGACGACCCCGACGCAGGACGCCCTGGCCGAGTGTCGCATCGTGCAGGATGGGGTCGGGATCGTCGGTCACGTCGTGCAGGAGGCGGCGCGCCGTGGCGAGGTCGAGTTGGTCGACGAGATCGTCTCATGGCTGCGCTCTGCGATGCGCGGGTACGTCCTGCGGTGGGCGGACGACGCGGACCGTTACGAGGTCGTGGCGGTCGAGCAGACGCTCCGGCGGAAGATCCACGCGAAGAAGGCCAGCGCGCGGGAGAAGGTGCTGCTCGGCAAGCCGGACGTGATCGTGCGGAACCTGCTTGACGGCAAGCTGCGCGTCGTGGAGCACAAGTCGTCGGCCGCTCGGCGGATCGAGGACGCGGTGCTCGACTATCAGGTCGACACGCAGCCGCGGGCGTACGTCTCGCTGGTCGAGTCGGAGTACCGCGAGCGCCCGGTCGCCGTCGTCTACGACTTCATCCGGAAGAAGGCGCCGAGCCTGCCCAAGCTCGTGCAGTGCAAGCGGCCGCACAAGGGGCTGTCCGTCCCGTGCCCCGGCTGCGGAACGCTCGACGGGCTGCGCGGCGGGGAGAAGGCGCTGTGCGTGAGCACCGCGCCGTGCGACACGTCGGAGGAGTTGCTCGTCGATGCGCTGCGGATGACGGGCGGCGACCCGGCGGACGAGGTCTACTCGTCGATGCTGCGGGCGAGCCGGCAGAACCTCTACTTCCACCGCGAGGAGGTCTTCATCGGGCAGTCGGAGATCGACGAGTACGAGGGCGAGCTGCACCTCGTGGCGCTGGAGCTCGCGGACGCCCGCCGCAGGACGGCGGGGCTGGACCCGTCGCAATCGACGACGATGAAGGTCCGGCAGACGTTCCCCCGGAATCCGGCATACTGCCGGCACTACGGGCGGGCATGCGCGTTCACCGCGCTCTGCGTGCAGGACTCGCAGGAGGCCCGGCGCGAGTACGAGCAGCGCGAGGGCTACCACCCAGAGTACAAGGAAGCCGGCGTCGAGTGACGGGCGGCGAGAGGAGGACGACGTGGTGACAGCAGTTCGGGCGGGCGACGTGCCCCGCTCTCAGACGTGGTGCAAGCTGCTCCTGTACGGGAACGCGGGGACAGGCAAGACGACGGCGAGCGCGCGATTGGAGCGCCCGCTGATCGTGGAGAGCGACCCGCACGCGATCTCGGTGATTCGGTCGACGAACCCCGATGCGGAGGTGGTGCTCGTGCAGAGCAGCGCCGACGTGAACGAGGTCGTGGCGCTGCTGCGGGGCGGGACGAGCACGCCGACCGGGCTGCGGGTGACGTGGCCGGGCGTGAAGTGGCGGCCGGGCGAGAAGCCGCCGGCCGGGGCGGACGCCCGCTACAAGGTTCTGCCGCGCCACGCGACCTACCGTAGCGTCGTGTTCGACTCGGTCGGGGACGTGCAGCGGCGGATGGTACAGGAGTGCGTGGACGGCTCTGCGAGCAAGGACATCGCCTCGCTGCACGACTACGGCGTGGTCGTGCAGAAGACGATCAAGCTCTGCAACGATCTGCGCGACCTTCCGGTTCACGTCGTGCTGCTGTTCCACGCGGAGGAGGTCGTGGTCGAGGACAAGCGGTACATCCGCCCGGCAATCGTCGGGAAGCGGCTGCCGAACATCCTCTCCGGGTTCGTCAACGTGGTCGCCTACCTGTTCAAGAAGGAGGGAGCGGTCACCGCGGACGGCAAGCCGGGGCGGAGCAAGTACCTCGCGCTGACGGACGGCAGCGAGAAGTGGATGACCAAGGCGCACGCCGCGCTGCCGCCGATGTGCTCGGCCGACCTCCAGCGGTGGATCAACCTTATGGTCGACTACAAGCACGCCGCGCCGCTGATCGACATGAGCGACGAGGTGCCGGCGGAGGAGATCCCCGACGCCGACACGGTCGCGCAGCCGGAGCCGGAACCGGCGGAGCACGGGCCGGAGGATCTGGACGTCGAACACGAGAAGTCGCAGGACGACCCGGACGCTGCGGAGGTCGTGCGCGACGCGCAGGAGCGGGCGGCGGAGAAGGCGAAGGAGAGCAAGCCGGTCGTGGTGACGGGGCGGCGCAAGTAGCATGGGCCGGTGGGTAGGCAAGCCGGGAACGGGCAGGAAGAAGAATCAGCGGCGCCTGAGGGCGTCAGGAGTGTGCAACATGGCCAAGGTGAATCCCCAGGACCCCGCGTACAAGGGTGACGGTCAGACCGTCGTGTTGCCCAAGGGCACCTACTTCCTCGCCGGGTGCAAGCTCACCCGCGGCGAGAGCAGCCAGAAGAAGACGCCGTATGTCGACGTGACGATGGTCGTCTACGGCGGCGATCACCACGGGGACAAGACCCGCATCCGCTACTATCTGAGCGAGAAGTCGCTGTTCCGCATCGCCAACCTCGCTGACGCGTGCGGATACCAGGACGAGTTCGACACCGACGTCGACGCCGAGTTGGGCGAGGCCGTGCTGGGCCGCGTGTTCCGCGCCCAGGTGAAGGTCGAGACGCCCAAGGCGGGGGAGCAGTGGCCCGAGAAGAACGACGTCGGCTTCGTGAACCGGCTCACTGAGCCGGAGGAAGCGCAGATCGACTCGATCGTCGAGAAGCTGGGCGACCCGCTCGCGCCGAAGGACGGGGACGAGAGCGACGACCCGACGGGCGGCGGCGAGGACTCCGGCCTCTCGGATGACGACGACTCCATCCCCTTCTGACCGTTCGTCCCTGTCCTTCGTTGAAGTGGTACTATTCTAACGAGAGGTTGGTGGCGGCGCAACGGTGCCGCGACCATCGAGGGGCGAGATGCGGGCGGTCCACGTGAACGAGTGGATGTGGCGCCCTCAGTTCTCCAGGGTGCCAGGGCGCGCCCGGCTGCTCTACCTCTGGCTCGAAGCCAGCGCGGAGTGGCCGGGCGTCGCTCGGGTGCCAACGGGGCAGGACGTCGTGGCGGCGATCAGCAGCGGGACGGAGGCGGACGGAGTGGCTGCGCTGTTGGACTTGCAGAAGCACGGATTCGTCTTGCAGTACGCTGCGGACTCGACGGCGCTGCTGTGGCTTCCGCTTCTCCCCGCGCATCAGGAGAAAGGGGTCGACGAGCTGGACACGGTGCTCCCGCTTCCGTCGAGGGCGGACGTGGACGCGTGGCGGTTCCTGCACGGGCGTGTTCTTCTTCAGGACAAGCAGCGGCCGAAGCCGGTGGCGTCGGGGGTGGCGGTCAAGCCGGTGGCCTTCTGCGGAGCGCACGCGCAGCGGTCGGAGATGCGGCGGGCCGCTCGGAGGTGGCTCGACACGGAGGGGATGCAGCTCCGAATCGACGAGGCCCGGCTGCAGAAGATCGTGAAGAACACGGCTGTCTGTCAGCCCGAGCGGTTCGTCGAGATGCTGCGGCTGTTCCTGTTCTGGGCGATGACGCACCGCCACGACCCGGTCAAGTGCATGCCGACGAAGGACCGTGTCCGTGTCGTGCTGGAGCGGCTGGACGAGGGCTACACGCCGGAGAACATTCAGTCGGGCATCCGCGGCATCTTGTTGAGCGACTGGCACACCGGGGAGAACCCGGAGGGCGTGACGTACTTGGATCTGTTCAACGTCTGCAAGAACGGGCGGCTGCTGGAGAAGTTCATGGCGCTGGACGGCAACCCGTTCACCGCTCCGGCGGTCGCTCCGGGCGTGCCGGTCGACAACTGGCAGCGCGGCGTCGTCGAGCAGCAGCAGCAGCGCGAGGAGCAGGCGCTGAGGACTCCGCTCCCGCAGCGGGGCGTTGTGTTCGCCGGGCCGAGGAGGAAGGCATGAGCGGGCGGGGCTTGTTGCGGATTCGGAATGCGTGATGTAATGCTCGTCGTTGGTGCCCCGGAGCGATTGAGCCCGCTCCGGGGCGTGCCGTACCTGAAGAGGAGGTCCGACATGAGCAATCTACGCCGCAAGGCATCTCCGCGCAAGAACGACAATCAGACCGAGTTGATGATGGATGCTCCGCTCGCGTGGGTGGTATACGTTCTTTGTGACCCGCGAGTCGAAGATCCGATTCAACGAATTCGTTATGTGGGCATAACTCGTGTTGGCGTTGAGTCTCGACTTGTCGGTCATATTTCTGAAGCCAAGAGAGGTATTGAGACGCATAGATGTCGATGGGTTCGAGTGTTGTTGTCTGCTGGTTTGCTGCCGATCATCGAAGAGATTGATCCTGGGATTGCAGATCGTCCGCGCAATGAATCTGAGATTGCATGGATCAAACACTTCCGTGGAATTGGTTGCCCATTGACCAATTCAACGGATGGCGGCGATGGGGTGGTGAGTCCGAGTCCCGAGGTTCGATTCAAACAGAGTCAGTCGCAGCGGGCGAGATGGAGTCGACCGGAAGAACGAGAAAAGATGATGATTGCCTTCGCAAATCCAGAGGTTCGATCGAAGCATAGTGCTCATGCCAAAGAAGCGTGGGCAGATGAAGATGCGAAAACAGCAAGAATTGCCTCGATTAAGATTGCTCAAAGAACGCCAGAGACGAGGGCGAAGCGAAGCGAGTCGATGAAGATGTCGTGGGCAGATCCTGAAACTCGTGCAAGGCATATTGTCGCGACGACCAATTCGGAGACCCAAGCGAAACGAACGGCGTCCATGAAGGCAACGGCTCAACATCCAGAGACGCAGGCTAGATATAGTGCTGCGTCGAAAAGAAGTTGGGCAGACCCGAACGTAAGAGAAAGAAGAAGGATTGCCGCAGATGAACGTCGGGCAAATGCGGCAAAGGTCGTCAAAGAAAAGTCTAAGTCCGCAAGAAGGATAGCGTGGGAATCGCTGAGCGAAGAAGAGAGAGAACGCTTCGGGACGTTTATGGGATACGCTCAGCATCTCGCGTGGTCTGACCCTGAGACAAAAGAGCATCGGCGTGCTGCGTCTATGATTACGAGGGCTCGTCACAAGAAGGAGAGGCTCGAATGATCGGCATTCAGCTTGCACCTGATGTTAGTGAATATCTTCAGAGGAAAGGATGGGCGTGGAAGAATTCCGGCGGGCAGTGCGAGATGCTTTGTCCAATTTGTGGACACGGCGACGGAAAAGATAATCGATTTCGCATGAGTCCATCGACTGGCTGTTGGACGTGTTTCCATTGTGGCGAAAAGGGAAATTTGTGGACGATCAAGCGCCTCCTTGGGGATCTCGTCCTGACCGGCGGGAAATCCTGCGACTCGGCGGGGAACAAGCCGCGCGCGCTGAAGGGCGCTCCGCAGAAGAAGAAGCCGGACGAGAAGCGGCCGGACGCCGGGATGCTGGAGGCGGAGGTCGCCTCGCTGCACTCTC
>ERZ1292625.2728-Hain-H41-01um-R1-2728-length-15629-cov-4_pt1 | contig 12761 bp, 11 predicted proteins | sample MGYA00564400_ERZ1292625 | MGnify/ENA primary metagenome ERZ1292625 (study PRJEB36523, sample SAMEA6512639) | groundwater metagenome | collected 2019-01-08 | study: AquaDiva: Metagenomics assemblies of 32 groundwater samples
TGATAGTAAGGATACAGAATTAAATCCTAATTTAAATCCCGATGAAATTAAAGAAATTACAAAAATAGTTGATGCTATTGTTAATGTTTATACTAAATTTTACGATATAAAGAATAAGAAAAAGGATGATAAAAAAGCATCTGATGCATTACTTACAATAGAAAAACAAGCTGGCGGTAGATTAAGCAGAAGTAAGCTTGTAACAATTTACGCGAAGATGTCTGAGTTCTTACCAGTTAATGAATTTAGAGTTTTTGTGGAAATACAATTAGGTTTAAAGGTAGTTAAGGATACCCCTGGTGGCGGTGGTTCAGGTGGCGGAAATGGTGGTGGTGGTGGAAATTCCGGCCCCGTAGAAGGTGATGGGTTTGAACCAGATTTAGATGGTAGTGGCGGTACTGGTGGAACTAGTACAATACCCAGATTTGAGTTGCCATCTCCAAATGTAAGTGATGATGTTAAAAGATTTTTACCAGTTCTAATTGGTAGATTTAAAGAGGATATGAATGAAATTTTCGGTGCTTATGTTAGAAATAGAATAACTGCTGGAAGATTCACAACAATACTATACAATATAGGATTAAAATATTTAAATAACCTATTAAAATCTAAAAAAATACAACCCAAAAATGCCAATAAAATTAGACAATTCTTTAACTTCAAAGATGGTGAAGCTAATGGAATAATACCTAGATTTGCAGGTTTGATAGATGCGATTCTTGAAGAAGAAGATCAATTAAAGAAAGATCTATTGGCAGCTAATTCTGGTGGAACTAAAGGAAAATTAGATAAATCGCTCGATCCAGTGGATTTTAAACCCGGTGGCGGTAAAATAATAACTCCCCAAGAGGAATTTGACACTAATTTATCAAGAAGAAGTAGTGATGAAGAGGACTTCAATAAAACAACCAGTGAATTAGAATCTACCCCTACTCTACCAACCGAATCTGGACTAGATGTGGATGGTAGAATAGAAGGGGATATAGATAAGGCGATTACACCACAACAATTAGGTGCTATTTTAGTAGACTCTTATGCTAAGGGTTATGTAAAACCTGCTCCTGGTGCAATAGGAAAACCTGTATCTTTAGTTACAAACATAATAGCAAGATTGCTTCAAATACAGAAAATAACCAAACGATTAGCTGATGCTTTGGTTAGTATCAATAATGGTGCGCCACCAGTTGTTTTTCAAAGGAATTTACTTAGAATATTGGGTTTGGATGGTAGTCAAGAATCTAGTGGTGATTTGGGAACATTTTTGCCGGGTAATTTTAGTGAATTTGAATCTGGTGGATCTGGAAGTACAAGAAATTTATCTGGATCAACACAGAATCCAGATAATAATATTACTCAAAATAGCACAACCTTTCAACCACAACCAAGTATAGGTGAACAATCAGATACAGATGAACCAGATTTAGATGGAACTACTGTATCTCCAACACAAACAATACAAGATTTTATTGATGAACTTCTGGATCTTTTTGCTAAAAAAGGAGTATCTATTGCTGCTTCGGATAATAAAATCAGTGCAAAACTTAAAAAAGCTGTCAGAGAAAAATTAATTACTTTAGAGCAAGGTAAATTAATTAAGAAAATATTTTTAACAGAAAAGGATATAGATTCATTTTTAGAAGAATTAAAAAGAATACTAAATTTAGCTCAAAAGAAAAAAGGAGCTTTTGGTAAAGATCGACCAGAAACAGGATTAGGAAGTAAGTTAGGGCGATCCCTTAAAAGTGTTGACGATTTTGATACTTTCAGTTCTAATCAAGGTACACAAGATAAAAATGGTGGAATAATTATTAATAATGAGTTTAATAATGTATTTCAAATTAGCGCTAATGGCAATATAAATGATCCAAAAATCATAGAACAATTAGCACAACAAATAGCTATTATACTTAATGCTCAAAGAAGCAGAAAGCAAGGTAAACTTGTAGGCGCAGGCAGTATAAGCACATAAAATACAACTAAAATGTAGGTGAAACAATGCTTTGTTTGGGAAGTGTAACTCCTGGAAATGGCGCAATAACTGCTGAAATAGGAGAAAATAAATTTTATAGTATTCAATCATTAACTATAACAAAATCTAGAATACCTGGACAATCTTCCGCTTCTTTTGAGATGGAGTTATCTAGTAGTGCTACTTTACAACCATCAGCACCCAATCTAGTTTGTATAACAGATGGTGCAGGAGAGTTGCTGTTTAATGGTTTGTATCTTGATAAAAATGTCCAATTTCTAGATTTTGGAGCTAAAAGAAAATATTCAATAACGGTTACAGATTTTTTCCCTTTTACTACTAGAAATATAATATCCAATTATATTTATACAGATATATTCAGTTCTCATATAAATAGAGCAGTAGTTACAGCAAATGTTGGTGGCGGTCTGCTGAAAAAGTTTGATTTAGCTTTAATAAATTTAAACAACGATGATTTTGAAATGGTTGATGGTCAACCCGATGTGTTTACAATTCCTTACGATTTTGAATTTGAAGGTTATTTAAATGATTTTCTAGATCGACAATGTTCTATAGCTGATTGCAGTTGGGAATTAGATTCTACAAGATGGAATAGAATTAGCCAGCTTGTATCTGGCGGAATAGTCACAATACAAATTAGAAGAAATGGTTCTGAATTAAATTTTGCTCCTACAAACCCTTTGTATGCTCCTTTTAGTAATTCAAATCAAGTTTGCTTAACTGGCGATAATTCATTAACAAGCATCCAACTGAATGTTAAAGGTACAAACTTAACAAAAGTAACAGTATTAGGAAAAAATGGCAAATATTCTCAAGATTTCACTTTAGATGAAGCAAGTATTCAGGAAGTGAACAAACAACCAATCGCGGCATCGCCAGATCCAGCATCAGCAATATTAGGTTATGAATATAACCCAAATGCAACAAAAGTGCTTCAAGTTCAAGTTATTCCAAATGAATAATACGAACCAGAAAAATATTCCATGCGAATTAAAATAGTGGCTACAGATCAATTAATAGCATTCAGTAAACCACCAGTTTTTAACTATTCATTAGCTCCAACAGGGTCTAATTTACAAGTAGAAGTAGGCGGGATGTTTAACATCTCTAATAGTTCAAGTAATTGTTTTAATATAGACTCAAATACTCAAAATGGTTATTCTTTTAATTCTGAAGCAAAACCATTTGAAGTAATAGCCGAATCTTCACAGGGAGAAAGATTATTTAGAGGATTTTTTGATGAATACACTACTAGATATGATAAAGAAAATACCACATCAACTTTAGTGTTTAATGATTGTTCAAGATTTCTTAATCGTCGTCCAATATTTGGTAAGTTCAGAAATACATTTCAAGCAGTACTAGAAGAAATAGTTTCTAATTCTGGTGCAGAAGAATTTATAAGTCCAATCATATATAATACATCAACAACCAAAGCATTAAAAGCAGTTAAAAAAATCACTTTTGTTACACTTCCAATTGAAGGAGATATAATAATAGTAGGTAAAAGAAGGTATAAATATGTATTAGAATCACCAACAGAATTTGAATTAAATATAGAAAGTGATTTTGGTTTTTTAGTTAATGAATTGACTACTAAGATAAACAGTTCAAGTGATTCAGAATGTACTGCTAATGAAGATGGTATGTCAGTTATGTTATCTGGATTGGATTTTAATAATAATTTTCTCGTATATACTGATGGTACAAGAGTAACAAATACAGTTATTCAAGATGCTTCAAGTAGTGATGAAAACGGAATAGTAACAAATCTTTTGGAATTACATGTAAATATAGAATTCCAAGGAGAATACTTACGAGAGTGTTTAGAAAAATTATGTCAAATAGGTTTATGTAATTTTTATATTGACCCTAAATTTGGTAATCTAGTAATTTATCAACAACAATACTATCTAGATAATCTAAACTCATTAAGGACGCTAGATATTTCTCCTGGTGTTGTTCAATGTTTAGATGATGAAATAGGCATAATAGAAAATTTATCCTATAATGAATCTGGCAGTTCGGTTAATAAAGTAATAGTTTGGGGTAGAAATGGAGAAGTGCCATTACCTGATTTAAGATTAGAAGATCAGCACACAACTATTAGTGAGATAGATAATATTAGAAGAGATATACCAGCAAATTTTCAAGGTACAGATTACTTTTATAATGAAAATGCAGTAAGAGTGGTACAGGTTAAAATAACACCAAAAGAGCCTGTACCACCAGATGAGGAAGTTTGTTATAGTATTCCGGTTACACTGGATAGTAGTGATGGGTTTGATGGTGACAATGACACAATTACTGTTGGTTCAAATTTATTTAATGCTTCAAGTCAATCAGTTAGCGTTACTCCAAGTGTGGAAATAGAAAAATATGCAATTTTTGATTTGGATTTAACAGATATACCACAAGAAAATAGCAAATCAAACTATATTAAACTAACAGGAGCTATTAGTTTTCCTTACGATTCTGATGATTTTGGAGAAACTTTTGAAGCAGAAGTAGATTTCTATTTGTATACACCAACAGAGGTAGTTTTATTAGAAAAAGTTAGAACACACACGATAGCACAATCAGATTATGCAAACATTCTTGTAGGAGAAACTATTGTATATTTAAATGATTATAAGGGAAGTGAGATAAGTATAAAAGCAGTTGCAAGATTAATTACAAGCCTTACAACTACAGCTTCTTTCCTATTAAATGGAAAAATTAAATGTTTAAGTTGCGATGCTATACCTGTCAACCTGAACACTAATAATGATCAAATGAGTGCCGGAAGTACCCTTATTAACGATTTCAGTTCGTTTTGTATAGCAGGAAGAATTTTTGATGGTACTCTCGGTAGTGTTTATACAGCATCAAGAAGTGGTAGTGCTAATTTTAAGATAGATTTAACTGATTCTCAATATTTTTCTGGCGATCCATATATAAAAATATCAGGATTGCTAGATGGATTTTTCGGAATTGGAACTATTCATCTTGAAACATCAATATTAATAAATAGTGTTGAAGTGTTTAATAGGGAAATAAATAGTAATACCAGTGACGCTTATGAAGCTAATATATATATAGGGGATCTATTAGGAACAGTGGTAGATATGGTTATTAATCAAACTGCCAGCACAGGTGATGATAGTACTATTAAAACAGTAACAGCACAAGCTCTTGGCACTGTTGTTTGTTTATTGCCAGGAGAATGTATAGATACAGAATGGACGGCTACTGGAATTTTTAATAAATTAACACCAGTTGGTACTAGGAATGGTTTTAGAGTTAATGCAAGCGATCTTGATAGTTCTGCAAGTGGAACTTTCATAACAAATATTAATTTACCACCAGAAGAGGAGAATACCTATAGTGTAAGTTTTGCGGTTGATTTTAATTTTTCAGCTGATTCGGCTCAATCTGGTGGTCTAATTATAGCAAAAATAAATGGAATAACAACCAATATAATAGAAATAATCATAGGTAATAATGGCGCGAGAGTATTTACTGTCAATTTGAGTGCTTACAATAATCAAACAGTTGAGTTATTGTTTGAATATGATGGAAGTTCTATTTCTACAATTTCTTCAGAAGGTTATGTTGATATATATCCAATCAGTATTTGCCCAAACCCTCAAAATGTGTTACCAGCAGACTCTTTTGGAAATTACATTTTAAATCTAATTGGTGAGACTTCGGGCGGTTCAGCAAGTGGTATGTTTAATCATGATGTTCAGCTTATTAACCCTATTACAAGCTTTCCTGTACTCTGTACATTTATTGGAAATATAACTAATGTTATAGGTAGCGCAGAAGTTAAGGTTTATGTAAACGAAATGCTTTTTCTGTCTTTATCAGCAAGTAGTTTAACTACATTTTTAGGTATAGGCGGAGAATATGGTGGAATTATAATATTTGATTCATCAATGTCAGGGAATAATATCAATATAAGAATAGAAGCAACAGCTAATAATCCTGATGGATTTCCACAAGTGCTTTTTGAGGGAGCAATATACTACCTCTAATCCCTCGAAATTATTGATTTAATATAATAACTAAAATAAAATATATAATATATAAAATATAAATTTTGGTAAAAATAAAATGAGTACAATATTAAGTAAACAAGAAATAGAAGAACTTTTAACACCCGAAAAAATAAAAAAAATAGCTCCAACTGCTGATACAAAAAGAATTAAAGAATTACTTCCTTATATTATAGAAGCTCTGATCGAATCTGAGATAGTATCATTACCACGCATATGTGCTTGGCTAGCCCAAGTACTCCACGAAAGCGGTAGTTTTATCTATAATGAAGAAATTGCAAGCGGCGCTGCTTATGAAAAGCGAAACGATTTAGGTAATATTTATAAAGGTGATGGTAAGTTATTCAAAGGAAGGGGTTTGATCCAAATCACAGGACGTAGTAATTTTACGCAAGCGACTAAAGCTTTGGGAGTAAATTTCGTAGATAATCCAGAATTAGCATCAAAAGATGAGTATTCACCTAGGATAGCGGCCTGGTTCTGGCGCTCTCGTAACTTAAATAAATATGCCGATATTAACACCCAAGAAAGTTTTGATAAAATAACTAGAATTATAAATGGTGGTACTAATGGGAAACAATCTAGAGATAAATACTATGCAAAAGCTAAACAAGTTTTAGGTTGTTAGTTTATTTACTAATTGTAGGAAATATTTGAATAAAAGCAGCTAGAATGGTAGCTAGAGCGCCCATAATAGCAATAACAATTAATATTTTATTATTTAAGCTGCTTTTTTTATCTTCTTTTTTTTCATCTTCAATTGCTTTAATATCATCATTAATAGATCTAACCGTATCTTCTAATTGTTTGATTCTACTAGCAAATAAATCTTTTTTGGCATTTATATCTTTAACTATATGATCCATCTCTTCTTGAGATAATTTAATATTTGTTAGTTCTGTAGAAATATTTCTCATCTCTGCTGTCATTTCACCCATAATTGCAGCGTTTTCTTTCAGTGCAGATAAAATTTGAGAAATTAATTCTTTAGAATAACCTAAATTTTGTGAACTTGTTGTCATAAAATATAACCAAATTTGTAATATTAGAATACTTATTATCTATTTTGCTATTTCAATAGGATGATTTTCAAAAACAATAGAACTATAAATATTTTCTATATTTTCACATATTGATAAAAGTTTATTGGTTTTGAGTTTATAATGTTTATTTTTTTGTGCTATTTCCATTAATAAAGCAATATGAGTAGAAATACTTTCGAAATTAAAATTATCTTTTAATATTATAGAGCCTAAAGCTGTAGATTTCATCTCTTTTGGGTGTTGTGTTTTTTCATCTTCAATCAAAATAAAATACGACTCCTTAAATAGCTCTTGTAGTTTGTTAAATGTGTCTACTATTGAACAATTTATATGCCTTATATCAAAAAAAACAAAATCATAATATACATCTTCTTGTTTTTTTAAAAAGAAATCATAAAAACATTTAATTACAATCTCTTTAAATGGTGTACCAATCATTTTCTCATTAATAGTTAGTATTATAAGGTCTTTTATTTCAATATCTTCTGTGATAATTAAAAACTTCTTCTTCATTTTTTTTCGAAACTTACTTGCAATCTGGGATTAAATTGATTATATTAATTTCAACTAATATTACTTCAAGTATGATATATTTTTTGAAGTATTTTAGCAATAGTTAATAGGTAAAACAACCTATAGGGACAATACCAAAAAGTTATCTTTACATTAAAAGGATAGGGACAAAAAAATGAATATATACATACCTCGAATTCACGAAACTAGAAAAGATTTCGAATTAATAGTTGACTTCAATTCAATCGATAAAACAATCTTCTTAGATAAAACTAAAACAGCTAAACTAAAATGTTTTAAACACAATAATCATAATTTGTTGTTTACCCATTCTGATAATTGGACTGTAAACCATAACAAGATTATTGATCAATGTGATTCTTTATTTCTTTGTTTACAAGAAGGTATGCTTTTAATCAGCAATAGCGCTTTAGCATATGCTTTAAAACAAAATAAAACTGTTTACATAGTTTCAAATAAAACCAGTTTAAGGAGTGATTTTTTTGAAATTTTGAATCAACTACGTATTTTAGAACCAGAAAAACATCCATTATCTTTACTTTGTGATGCACCATTGGATCAGATATTTAATCTTTTTATACCAAAAGAAAATAAAATATCAACCCTAAGCTTTATTGCACATCCAAGTTCGGCAAGGCAGTATAATCAAGAAACGGTCGAAGCAAATACTAAAACAACAAACGATCTTGAAAGAATGATCGTTAACAATACTTCTCAAACAGTAGATCAACATATATCACAATTCAGTAAAGATAGTAATCAACAAAATAATGTACTTAAAAGCGAATTAGAGAGATTACTTGAAAATGAAGAGTTTGATAAGTTGTATAATTTTCCACAATTAGGACAGGGCATCAGAAACGCAATTCTTAATAAGAGTTGGAATAATGTTTCTAATCAAGCATTGGTTCAAGCTAAAAAAATAGAACAAACTTTACAAAAGCAAAAAAACACTTATGGTTCTAAGCTGCAAGAACTACGTTTTTATAAAAGTTTAGCTAATAGCTGTAGAGTTTATGATTATCTCTTTAATAAGGCAGCAAAAGAAAAATGGTGGGGAAATTACAATGCTGTTAAATATCATGTCAGTGCTGCAAAGTGGAGATATATAAGCATACTTTTCCAAGAAACTTTAGTTTATCAAATCTCTCTTGCTAAAAAAGAAACATTAAAAAATATAAGGGATTTATTTATAGCAAAAACAAACAATGGGAATCCAGATAAATTAGATTTTGAACAGCTAGCTATAGATATAGTTAATGCTTTTATAAATCCAAATCAAGTTACAACTAAAAACGCAACTGATTTTGTAGAAAACCTACTAAACTAAAGGAATCTTTAAGGTAAAGAGGATTACGGTTAATAAAATTTTGTTGGCCGTAATCTCTAGCTATTATGAAAAATTTATTAGAAATATTACAGTACAATCAAAATTTGTTAAAAACAAACAAAAGCTTAACTAAGCCAATAGTTAATTTTCATCATTTTTTTGATGGTAAATTAAATTTGTTTAATCCAGAAATTTTAGTAGAAAATTTTTTAACTATAAATCTATTCTTATCTTTAACAAGATTAAAAATTGATAAATATGAAGAATATATAAATTCATTTGCTGATATAGTAAAATCAAAAAAACAAAATATATACAAAAAGCTTTTTGATAATAAAGAAATATTGAAACACATTGGGAATATACTTAATGAACTTTATAAAAGCAATCAAATATTTTATATAAATTTTTATCAAATTAAAGATCCATACAGAATATTAGTTGATCCAATAGAAAATAACTTATTAAAATACTATAATGAAATAACAACCATAGATTCAGCTTATATTAATGAGTTTTATTTGAAACTGTCTTTACTAAAACCAAATAATTATATAGCCTTATTCCCAATATTTATCATTAGTAAATCTAATAAGATATACTTACTAGAAAGCAAATTTTTAGTTCCAGAAAGAAAAGCAGATCACGAAAGTTTGAATTTTATTACAACCGAAAAGGTTATAGATCTATTTCTAAAGCAAGCAAAACAACTTGCTGATTCACCAAAAGAGAATAGTTCTAGTAACACCGAATTGCAAATTTCTAATTTATCTTCAATAAACAGAAATTCACTACTAGAAGCTAATAATAAGAAATTAGAACTCCTAAAAAATAAAAGAAAACAATCCTTAGAATTATTAGAAAAAAATATTGATGCACAAATTCTAGCTATAGAAAATAGATCTAAGCTTATTTCGTTAAAATATGATGATTATTTACAAAGTACTCATTGGTTAGATATAAGGAAAGCCATGCTAAGAAAGCATGGCAATACTTGTCAAAAGTGTAAAAGAAAATATTTGGAACACCATTTAAATATTCATCACTTACATTATAGTTCAATAGGAGAAGAAAGATTGTCAGATTTACTTCTTTTATGCAGAGAATGTCATGAAAAAGAAAGCTCAGTTTTTAACTTGGAATAATTTATGCTAAAAATAAATAATAGATATAATTTAAATGATAATATTATTTTTAAAAAAACTAAAGAATTTGGTAAAATAATAGAAATAAGAAAATACCTTTATTCAGATGATTTTAATGTTATTCTGTCTTACAGGTATGACAATGAATATAATGATATTATAGAAAAAAGTTTTGAAGAAATTTATAAAAACAATTTTTTTATAAATTATTCTTATAAAGATCAAAAGGTAAAAACCTTGAGCTTTGCTAAAAATGAAATTAAATATATAATTAAAATAGATGAAACAGAAGTTTTGGTAAATGAAAAAGATATTAAACCTTCAAAGTAAGGAAAGTTAAATGCTAGATAATAAAAAACTACTCTTCGGTATAAACAAGAATATATTATTGCAAGAATTAATGGTTGCAGAAACTATACTTCAAAGTTTTGATAACTTGATAAAAAATAAAAACTATTTTGTTTTCAATGGAGTAAAGCATAAACATGTAGAAATATTAACTTATAATGATAAATATGGTAGTTTTTATAGCGCTATTATACCTATAAAAAGTTTAGAAGATTTTTCTGTTTTTATAAACTGCAATCAACTATATAACCTATTAAATCAATTTTCAGTAAAGGATGAAGTGTTTTTTTGTTATAAATCTTTACAAGATCCATCTAATGGAATAGTTTATATTGAAAATTTTAACTCTAGTATATCTTTTCCAATTAATGTTAAAGAAGAGGATGAAAATATCAGGCCGTTAAGTGATTTTGTTTTATACTCCCAAAATAAAACCCTTTCTACTATAAAAGTTAAAAGAAAAGAATTTTACGATTCTTTAATGAGTTATGAACCTCTTTATTTCAAAATACCTGATGAAATCTTTAATACAAGAGGTTTGTCTATTTTTATAAATGAAAATAATAACTTAATAGAATTTCATTACGCCAATTCTGTTTTAGTAACAAAAAGTAAGTATAAAAATTTAATAATTGTTGAAGAAGAAAAACAATCGCCAACAACCTCCGTAAAAAAAACAAATACAAAAAATAAAACTAAAATAGATATTTCATATATATTTGAAAATCACATAATTTCTACTCTTCTAGAAATGATCAACCCCAACAATAAACCAATAAATATTAAAGACGTTAGAGATAATACCTTAACCATTCATGTTTTTGAAAATGATGCTGAATATATTGTATTCGAGTACGAATCAAGGAAGTTATGTTACAAGATAAAAAAAATAACCTATATTAATACCAGCTTTTTTGACAATCAAAATCAAGCAATTAATACAAGTGTAGTATTAAATAAAGATTTGTTAAAACAGAATATTAAATCGATAATTGATTTATCAAAAGATTTATCACAAACACAGCCACCTATAATAAAAATCAGTATTGTTAATAAAAAATTATTAATACAAACTGTTGAAACCAATAATCCAGAAATACTTAGAGAAATAGATTGCTTGGAAATAAAAAACAAAAAAATATTACCTACTCAAACAAGCGAAACGGCGGAAATTTCTGCTTGCGTTAGAGCTATATATTTATTGAAAATTTTAGAATCTATTAGTTCAACAAATATAAATTTATATATTCCTGACAAGGATAATGTTTTTGTGCAGTTAGAACCAAAGGAAATAAATGAAAATAATAATATATTTTATTTACTGGCAAAAATGGTGGATGATGAAGAATAGAATTGGTTGAGCAAATATAGCAATTAATATATTGCTTTATTGATTTTTTGTGCTAATATTAATATGTTATCAAATCAATCTAGATTATTAGAAATAGTAATCTAGATTATAGGTGTTTTAAAAAATAAAATATGAAATTATATAGAAAACCAAATAAATTTAAATTAAATGATGTAGTTATTATACCAAAAGTAAAAAAAGCTGGTACTATTTGCGGATTTTCAGAAGATATTGTTTATGATCATTATGCCAAATGTGATGTAGGAACATACCTTTATATGATCAGAATGGCAGATGGCACATATGCAAAATATTTAGAATTATATATAGAACATGCTCCTGATATTCCAGAAGAACCAGAAATTATTCCAGAAACGGTTATTCCTGAAAAAACAGAAAGTGTAGTTTGTGAAATTTCAGAAATAGATGGTTTTAACTTTATTCCAAAAGAAGATGCCGGAAATGGATTTCCTGGAATTGTAACTGGAATTGTATAACAACCTACAAAAAAAAAGAAAACGAAAAAAAATCTGAAGAAAGTAACAACAAAAAAGAAAAAAAATCAATTATAAAAACTTTTTTTTATAAGATAAAAGATTATTTAGATAAAATAGAATAAATTAGGACGTATATTCACGATGAGAATAGTTTGTATTTCCGATACTCATAACAAGCATAGAGAGATAGATTTACCAGAAGGAGATGTACTAATACATGCAGGAGATTTTACTAATAGAGGAACATATGCAGAAGTTTGTATTTTTTCTAATTGGTTAAAAGAAATAAAATCTAAATATAAGAAAATATTCGTTATTGCGGGAAATCATGATTTCATAATGCAAGAAAATCCTAGTACAGCTTATGATTTAGCTTATCATTGTGAATATCTTCTTGATCAATCATACACTTACGATGGTGTTAAATTCTATGGTTCACCTTGGCAACCAACGTATTTTAATTTGGCTTTTAACTTAAATCGT
>ERZ1292625.3483-Hain-H41-01um-R1-3483-length-12761-cov-4_pt1 | contig 12761 bp, 18 predicted proteins | sample MGYA00564400_ERZ1292625 | MGnify/ENA primary metagenome ERZ1292625 (study PRJEB36523, sample SAMEA6512639) | groundwater metagenome | collected 2019-01-08 | study: AquaDiva: Metagenomics assemblies of 32 groundwater samples
TTCTAGGAATGATTCACAACTACTTGATACATCCGTCTGAATATTCTCAGGCACCGTACAGCGAGGGATGCTCCATGATGCGAGCGCACAGTCTTCTTTGTCTGACCGATCGTAGCGCATCAGCACCTCTTCTCGTGCAGTCGGACAGGAATCTTCAAGATCAGGTTCAAAGTCCTGGAACTCATCCAGGTACCCAGTGCAGATGCTTTCACGGAAGGAAACACCGATAGGGGAACGACCAGTCGTGACGACCACAGTATCTCCAGGCGCAACGACAATAGACGAGACGGTGTTTACGCTTCCTGCGCGAGGAATGGCCACACCGCCGGGGATAATGCCACCGACACCTGAGGACATGCTATCAAGTTTCCACCCGGTCATAGTGATAGGGACTTCTGCACGGCGAGACACACTGATACTCAAATATTCTTCGCTTGCCGTCGTGCCACGAGGACCACTTGGGTTACGAGTGATGGATACGACCCCACGATACTCAGAGGTCTCGCCATAGGAAGAAAGATCTTCAAGCTGCGCGCCAAGATCAAAGAAGCCGCTGTTATTTCCGGTGATGCCACTCGTGAGTCCTGAGCCACGCTTGAGTTCGTAGGGCTCCGCAAGTTCTCCTGGGCCATCAATTGGTTTTACGTAGGGACCTGCAGACGCGAAGGGTTTGGCAGGACCCCCTGTCATTACCCACAAGATGAATACGAAAATAAGAATGCCGATGAAGAGAAGCGCATTGTTGCTCATGTCCCAATGATACCAGCTAGGCTGCGCGGCGCTGGAGCTCCTCGTGTACCACCTGGGCATCACTCCACGGAGTCTTTTCATCTTTGGCGCCCATGATGTATGGGTCAGTGCCCTTACCCGAAATAAGCACCACGTCATCTTCCTCAGCGAGTGAGAGGGCAGTGCGAATTGCTTCACGACGATCCATGACAATGCGTGGCTTCTTTTCCATTCCTTCAGCCATTGCTTTCACAATCGCTTCAGGATTCTCATCGTATGGGTCTTCATTGGTGAGAATGACCTCGTGGCAATACTCCTCTGCTATCTTGCCCATTTCAGGACGCTTCCAGGTGTCGCGACCGCCGCCCGTATTCCCAAGGACACAGATTTTTCGGCGTGCAGGATACGCTTCATAGAGTGCACGAAGAGAGTCAGGCGTATGTGCGTAGTCCACCACCGCAAGAAAGTTCTGTCCTTCATCTATTTGTTCGGCGCGGCCAGGAATGCGTGAGAGACGTTCAAGTGCACGTGCGCATGAGGTTGAACTTACACCAAGGAACGTTGCTGCTTTCACTGCCGCAAGAATATTCATGACTGAGAAGACGCCAGGGTGTGGTGACGTGATAGTCGTTCCGTTCAAAGTGAAGCGTACAGACTCGTTCTCCAAGACGACATTCTGTGCGTCCCCGTATGAAAAAGGAATAGACTCTTCCACAGGAAGTTCCAGGAAACGAATGCCGTATGAGTCATCCGCATTTGCCACGACTGCACGCGGACGTTTTTCTGAGCTCGCAAGTTCTTTGCCAATGCGGTACTTTGCGGAGAAGTAATTCTCAATACCGCCGTGTGACTCAATGTGTTCACGCGCAAGATTGGTGAACACGAGTACGTTTAAGGAAGTGAAGAGATGTCGGTATTGAAGCGCGCTTTCACTCGTCAGTTCTACGACCACATGTGTTGCCCCCGCTTTCTTCGCATCACGGAAGAAGCGCTGCAAAAAACCACGACCCGGGAGCGTCATCTTATACAGGTTCGGATGTGATTCGTTTCCTATCTTGAAACGGATCGTGCTTGAGAGGGCGACGGTGTGCCCGTCCTCTTCAAGAATCGCCGTGATCATTTCTGAGACAGACGATTTTCCCTTGGTCCCGGTGACGCCGATGACGATGAGGTCACGCGCAGGGAATCCGTACCAGAACGCGCTCCCGAATGCCCATAGATAGTGGTAGGGGCGAAGAAGCGCCCGATAGATAGGGCGCGGAAGAGTTGCAGCGAGAATATGCCGAAGTCCCATGGCTATCGTGTTGCAGAAGAAAGGGCGGCCTTAAGGCGCGCGTCCTTTCCAGTAATATCTCCCGGCACCAGTGAGAGGGCACGACGTGCTTCACGATCGGTATAGCCAAGTGCAACGAGAGTATCAAACACATCTGAGTCCTCTCCTTCATGCGCAGGAGAGGACATTCCCACCTTCTCTGAAAGCTCCACCACTAACTTCTCTGCAGCCTTCTTCCCAAGACCCACGACGCGAGTGAGGTAGGAGATGTCGCGCTTCGCAATTGCTCCTTCAAGTGCCTCACGTGGTGCACGACGAAGAATAGAGAGGGCAGTCTTTGGTCCTACTCCAGAGACGAGCAAACAGAGCTGGAAGAATCGAACATCGGCAGCCTCAGTAAAGCCATAGAGCTCCACCCCGTCTTGCTTGAAGGCCAGGTGCGTTTGCATGTGGGTCTCTTGCCCGACCACAAGTCCCTCAGAGGAAATCATGGAGACAAAAACTCCCCAGCCCGCCACATCAACGACCGCACCTTCAGGCTCTACCGACACCACCGTTCCTCGTATCTCCCGTATCATTCACCCCATCCTACCATTTGCGCGAAAAAGAGAGATAGCGTACTATGCCGCGACATGGCAATCACGAAATCAGCAAAGAAAGCGCACCGCGCATCCCTAAACAAGAGGGTCTTTAACCTTCGTCGCAAGCGTGCACTTAACGACTCCACCAAGGAAGTTAAGAAGCTTATTGCAGAAGGAAAGGGAAAGGACGCGGCCGCTTCTCTCTCCGCTGCCTACAAGGCAATTGATAAGGCAGCAAAGCGCGGAGTGATCAAGAAAAACACCGCCGCTCGCAAGAAGTCTCGTCTCGCAAAGGCACTCGCAAAATAAGAAGCCGCCCCGAGGGGCGGTTTTTTGATGTGCTCTCGGCAGGAATCGAACCTGCATTTCCTCCTTCGGAGGGAGATGTCCTATCCGTTGAACGACGAGAGCATTCCGGGGACTATAGCACTATTTATAATGGTGCCCGACCCGACCTCAGACGGGGTCGTGCACGGAGTTCTAAGGGCTCCTTGGGGGCTAAGAATGGGGCGGAGTCTCTCCGTCAGGCTGTTTGGGACGAGGTTGGAACCTTTATTCGTCGTGCTTTTTTCTTCGATATATCACCACCTTATCGGAAGGTCGTTCAACATCAAACTCTCCTTGTTGATCATGAAGAAATACATGCCCTCCAAACTTCTCGCCAACGTACGCTCCGTCGTCTTTCAATACACGTTTAATCTCTTCGGATACCTGTTTTTCATACTCGTAGTTGATGATATCGGAGTCAATACCACTGCAAAACACGCTTACTGAATTATCAGGAAGTCGCTTTAAAAAAGTCAGCATGTCTTCTTCGACAATCGAAACTTCAGTAATGAGTGGGGGTTGCACAGATCCAAACACCTCTTGATCGCGACTTTTGGGATCAGTAAATAAGGATTGAGTGGTTGCCGCTAACGAAGAAGCTGAATATGCATCCACTCCTACATAGCCTTTAGCGCCAGCACGATCTGCGATGAGATACCCGAAAGGATATCTCCCGGCTCCTATATCGACTACCACCTGTCCTCGCAGCGCCTCATTCAAAGATTCTGCCGATTCAGCATCAATCGCAAGCCACCGGACAAATCCTGCCGGATAGTCGGTTCCGATGTCTGTGTTGTTTCTGAAAGATGCTCGCGTGCTTCTTTCAAATGTCGACTCTTCGTCGTGCGTTAAATCAGCAGCATCTATGTCTGGGACTAGTTTGCTAACTGAGACAAACAGTTTCTCTGATGCGCGTTCTTTGTTTGTATCAGGAGACTGTGTAGGAGTTCCTTCTTTTGCCATGCGAAAAGTATATCAGCCGCCGAGCGAAGCGGCCATCTCTGACTTGTCATTTTCTAACGAGTGCTCTCGGTAGGAATCGAACCTACATTACCAGCTCCGCAAGCTAGCGTCCTATCCATTGAACGACGAGAGCGTCGCCTGTGACTCTAACGTTCTTCCTCCGCATTCGCAAGCCTAGAGCCTCAAATACTCAAAGAAACGATCAAGAAAGGAGTGTTCGTGGTTACCTTCCGGCACGTGCTGAGCGATGTAGTCGTAGATCTCGAGTGGGTCGTGGCCGATGACGGGGATGAGAATGTGAGGGGCAAGAATGTGTCGTGTCCTGATAGAGAGGGCAGGAGGGAGTTTGGGATCTACGTATTCAAGCGCGGAGAAATGCATCATGTCCTCGTAGTAGTAGAGGTTTTCATCAATCGCAAGCCCGTCTTCCATCACACGGAAGCGGTGGGTGTGTGGCGGCTTTGCGGCCTGAAGGGCCAGCGCACCCGCGCCTGCCGCAATCACAAGCGCAAGCAGAATGTTATTGAAAAGAATGGCAGCGATGACTGCGGCGGTTGCAAGAATACCAAGCGCCCAAAACCAATCCGCGCCTTTATCGCCGAAGTCGTGTTGTGAGCCTTCCCATTCAAAGATGGTCTGTGCCATAGCTATCGCCATAATACCACCCGTATACAGGGTGTGAGGGAACACTGAGGACTACTCGTACTCAATCGTAGCTGGTGGTTTCTGTGTGACGTCGTAGAGGACACGATTGACGCCACGTACCTTGCCGACAATCGCACTGGAGATCTTCTCAAGGAGTTCTGGTGGCATTTTGTGCCAGTCGGCGCTCATGCCGTCTACTGAATCTACGGCGCGGAGTGCAAGGACATACTCGTAAGTGCGCGCATCTCCCATCACTCCCACTACCTTAAGAGGGAAGAGCGCGGCAAAGGCCTGCCAGATCTTTTCGTACTCTCCAGACTTCTTGAGCTCTTCTATGTAGACCGCATCTGCGTCACGAAGGATCGCGAGGCGATCAGGTGTGACTTCGCCGACAATGCGAATGGCAAGTCCTGGTCCTGGGAAAGGGTGGCGCCAGAGAAGTTCCTTCGGAAGATCCAAGGTTGCGCCCACGCGGCGCACCTCATCTTTGTAGAGGTCCTTAATAGGCTCAAGCACCTTAAGACCAAAACGCTCAGGGAGAGTAAGGTTATGGTGGCTCTTAATCTTTGATGCCTGCTTGCCAGTCGCTGCGGACTCAATGCGGTCTGGGTAGATGGTGCCCTGTGCAAGATATTTGATAGGGAAGTCTGCGAGCTCTTCTTCAATTGCTTTCTCAAATACCTCAATAAAGGTGTGACCAATGATCTTTCGTTTCTGCTCAGGGTCCGTAATACCAGAAAGTTTTGAGAGGAAGATGCGTGACGCATCAATCACATGGAGTCCTTTGAAGCCGTGCTTCTTAAGATAGGCAGAGACCTGCTCTACTTCTCCTTTACGAAGAAGACCCGTGTCTACAAATACGGCATGGAGTTGATTCCCAATTGCACGATGAATGAGAGTAGCCGCAACGAGCGAGTCTACGCCACCTGAAATACCGACGAGTACGTGTGCACTACCCACTTCTTCTTTGATGTCCGCGATAATCTTTTCTCCCACGGCTTTGATCTTCCAATCTTTCTTTGCGTTCACGATGTCAAAGAGGAAGTTCTTAAGTACTTCCGTACCATGTGTGGTATGCGTCACTTCTGGATGGAACTGGATGCCGTAGAACTTTCGCTTTGCATCCATGAAGCCTGCGTACTTGCAGGAAGGAGTGGTAGCAGTCACAGTGAATCCTTTTGGAAGCTTGGTTGCCTGGTCTCCGTGCGAGAACCACACGACTTCTTTTGCAGAGAGTCCTTTGAGGACGCCCTTCTTTGCCACAACCTTGATCGTTTCTTTTCCGAACTCACGCTCCTTTCCTGGAGTAACTTTTCCACCAAGCAGATGCGCCATCGCCTGGTGTCCGTAACAGATACCAAGCACGGGAACTCCAAAAGTGAATACTCCTTTTTCAGGAAGTGGTGCTCCGTCATCAAGTACGGACATAGGTCCACCAGAAAGAATGATTCCGGCAGGGGACAGGGCCTTAATCTCCTCTAATGAAGCGGTTCCTGGAAGAATTTCGGCGCGGACTCCAAGGTCACGGACGCGGCGGGCAATGAGGTGAGCGAACTGGCCCCCAAAGTTCAGTACGACAATCATGTCCTACATTACCATATGATCTTTAAAGTGCGGAGGAGGTGAGATTCGAACTCACGGTCCCTTGCGAGACTCTTGTTTTCAAGACAAGTGCGATAGACCACTCTGCCACTCCTCCCTGATACTACGACCCCTGTTGAGGAGCCGCCGTGTCCTTACTTGTACCAAAGGTAAAGAGAGAAGGGAAGGTGCGCACCTCTTTGTCCTTACGGAACCAAAGAAGGTACACAATCTCTAAGATACCCACCGTGTTTACAAGAAGAAGCACCACAAACCACACCTGCTCGCCGTTTTTAGCGGCGTGCCAAAGGGCAAGACCCTTCCATACAAGGGTCCACAAAACAACGACAATCATGAGCCCGGCAAACATCCCAAGACCTGCACCCATCATTCCCACATTTCCCATAAATGGACTATACATATATACAGGATAGCATGTACCTATGAAGTATCTAGGAATTGATTACGGTACGAAGAAAGTAGGACTCGCCCTCTCGGACGAGAATGGCACCATGGGGTTCCCGCATGGGGTCGTGTCTAACGACGCGAACTTAAAGTCGTACCTTCTCACTCTTATAGAAAAAGAGGGAGTAGACGCCATTGTCGTCGGGGAATCCAAGAACTATCAGGGAGAGGAGAATCCGGTCGCAGTGCATGCCCGCGCCTTTGTAGAAAAGCTCGCGGAAGTCGCCAATATCCCAATCCATTTCTATTCTGAACTTCTGACCAGTGAGGAAGCGCGCCGTATGCCAGACGGAAGCCGAGTATCCGAGGGAAGTGTTGACGCTTCCGCTGCGGCTCTTATCCTTACTCATTATTTTGAACGACCATGATTACGATAGATGATCTTGCAAAGATAGAGATACGCGTGGGCACGGTGGTGTCCGCTGAGCGTGTGCCAGAGACCGACAAGCTCATTCGCCTCCTGGTGGAATTTGGAGAAGAAACGGGACCACGACAGATTGTTTCCGGTATTGCCGCGTACATAGAGAGCCCTGAGTGGCTCGTCGGGAAGCAGCTTTCGTTTGTGACAAATCTTGAACCACGTACTATTAAGGGACTAGAGAGCAATGGCATGCTCTTTGCCGTTGGTGAAGGAGATTCATTTGCATTTCTTACTCCCCACCGTGCCGTGCCGCCAGGAACCAGTGCGCACTAAAGCCTTGGTATACTCCAAGAGATGAAAGGAACGTTCGCACGATTCGCGCGAGTGGAGTTTGCTCCTCCACCGTATTTATCGCTTCCAACTGCAGGCGTTGATATCTCCACGAGCGGTATCAAGGTCGCATTTTTGAAAGAACACGGGCACGGTCTTGAACTTGCTTCCTATGATGAGACGCCGCTTGCCCTTGGTGCAATTGATGGCGGAGAGATTGCTGATCGCGCTGCAGTGGTAGAGGGGCTTAAGGTGCTTGCGAAGAAGCACAATATTCGCTTTGCGAACATCGCACTCCCTGAATCCCGAGGGTATCTCTTTGAAGGAGGAGTAGAGGGGACGACACTAAACGATTGGCGCACCTCCATAGAACAGCGCATTGATGAGTATGTACCACTCCCTCCTGCAGAAGTGGTGTTTGATTTGGTACCGATCAATGAAAAGAAAGAAGACAAAATGCAGATTGCGGGCATCGGCTACGCACGTCGTGTGGTGGAAGAATCAGTATCGGCACTTGAAGAAGCAGGTATCACTGTGCGTGCAGTAGAGAGTGAAAACTTCGCACTTCCACGTGCACTTCTTCCACACGGAGACACCGAAACGGTTCTCGTGATTGATCTTGGGAAGACGACGACCAAACTTCTTGTTGTCACTGAACGGGTACCACGCCTTGCGACGACTCTTGATGTGGGAGGACACGCACTCACGCTTGCGGTCGTGAAGCACTTTGGCGTGTCAGAAGAAGAGGCGCGCCGCATTAAGGCAGAGAAAGGCATTGTTTCCGGAACGGAGAATGATGAGTACATTGCCGCCATGCTTTCTACGGTCTCGGTGATTCGTGAGGAGATTGCACGACGTCTTGAGTATTGGCAGACGCATGCGGCAGAAGACGGACATCAGCCAGTCACGCGTGCGGTGCTTGTAGGGGGAAACGCTACGGTGAGGGGACTTTCTGAGTATCTGGAATCAGGACTCAAGATTCCCGTTGCGCTTGGGGATGTATTTGTAAACCTTGCGTCTCGTGATGACTGGTTGCCACCGGTTGATTACATGCAGTCTCTTGCGTACGGAACCGCCATCGGCCTGGCACTTCGTGAGTACGTTCCATAGATATGCGCTCCTATCTTATTAATCTCCTTTCGTCTGAGCGCACTCGTGCGTTTCAGCAAGGTTACTTCTATCGCCTCGGTACGGTGAGTGCACTTGCGTTCGCACTCATGCTTGTGTTGCACGCGATGATGCTTGCGCCTGCATACTTCACGCTTGCAGAAGCAAAGGCAAACGAGACTGCGCTCTTGGCGAGTGTGAAAGAGCGCCTTTCTTCTGCAGGTGATCAAGAAATTACCGAACGTCTTTCTACACTTGGAAAGCAGACCGAGCACCTCGTGCGACTGTCAGGAGTACCGTCGGCGACCGCGACCATGCGCGAAGTACTCCTGCTTCCACGAAGCGGCATTGCACTCACGGGTCTTTCCTTCACGCCGCCCACAGGAAAGACGGGAGGTCAGCTTCGGTTGACCGGGACTGCAACCTCCCGTGATGCACTCCGAAGTTACCAAAGCACGCTTGGCACTTTGCCGACCGTCACGAATGTTGATTTGCCAATTAGCTCCTTCGCGAAGGAGAGTGATATTCCGTTTACGATTACGCTCACTGGAAGTTTTAGCCTTGTCTCACCATGACCAAGACGAACCTCATTCACCTAGGACTCTCCATTCTGTTTCTTACTGCTGTGGCAGTGGCGTACGTCTTTTGGTATACGCGCGTGGTCTCGCTCCGCACTGAGGTAACAACATTGCGCACAGAAACGGAAACACTCTCGGCATCCGCACTACAGATTTCTGCCGCACGGTCTGCACTCGCAAAACTGACGGCCGATGAGACATTCTTTGGTTCCTATTTTGTCTCTACCTCTACGGTTGTTTCGTATCTTGAAGCAGTTGAGAATGCCGGAGATGAGTTCGGTGCGTTTGTAGAAGTGGTGTCGGTGACGCCAGAAGGGAAGACGCGACTCGCAGTGTCGTGGCGTGCAGAAGGATCCTTTGCACAGGTGATGCGTACGGCTGGTGTAATTGAACACGGACCGTATGATGCAATTATGAAGAGTCTGACCATTGATACCAACGCATCAGCAAAGGGGGTGTGGACCGCGACTGGGGTCGTGTCAGTTGGGATGCGACCAGATGAGGGGGCAAAGGAGCAACCATCTACTCCTGCCGCTCCGTCAGATAGTGTGGACGATCTTCTTATATGAACCTCAAACTTCCATTTAAAATACCAAGTTTGAAATACGGTGATCGTATCCACGCCGTGCGTGATTGGCTCGTACTCCTCTCTGCGCTCCTCATCTTCCTTATTGCCAGTACCATATGGAATACATGGTTCTTCGTGAATGTGACCGACGAGAGTGTCTTTGTCACTCCCGGTCAGAGCGCTGCTGCACCCATTCTGAGTGTGCTCCCTGCCGCACGTGAAGTGCTTGAGAATCGGGCAGGGGAAGCGGATCGTTACAGAAGCTTCTATCAGTTCGTTGACCCGTCGTAGGAGGGCGAGTACTGTGAGTGAGCCCCCATAGCTTAATGGATAAAGCTACGGACTTCTAAGCCGTCGATCTAGGTTCGATTCCTGGTGGGGGCACCCTTACGAGCAAGAGCTCTGATTCCAGAGATACAAGGTAGTGGGCGCTAGAGGACTCGAACCTCTGACCATCCCGGTGTAAACGGGGTGCTCTACCAACTGAGCTAAGCGCCCGGTCCTGAGACGATAGCGCACCTCTCGCAGATTTCAAAGCGTGGTAGGTTCTATATATGGAGCGCATGGAGGTGGTGGTCTCGGGCAGAGTACAGGGAGTGATGTACAGAGATTTCGTAGAGCGGAACGCTTCTGTACTCTCTTTATGTGGGTTTGTGAAGAATCTTCCCGACGGAACGGTGTCGGTATGTGCAGAAGGAGAGCGAGAGAAGCTTGAGACCTTGCTTGAACGCCTCAAGAAAGGTCCGATGTTCGCAGACGTAAGGGAGGTGCAAGTGGCATGGAGTGATGTTCGTGGTGAGCACACCAATTTCTCCATCTCTTACTACACACCGTCGTCCAAAAAGAGTTCGTGATATGCCACGATGATGATGGGGCTACCGAATATCCAGAACAGCAGCTCTTCAAGAGGAATTACGTGACCCGCAATGGTAATGACCGCAAGATAATTTCCGGTAAAGGCCCAGTACCCAACATGAAGTGCCGTCAGCTCCATCACAAGGAAGAAGAGCGCGAGGAACGGGACGGACTGTATAAGTTTTCGGAACAGATGAGGACTACGAAGATGCAGTATGAGCGCGGGCAACAGTGCGAGGACTCCTAATATGGCGTAGGAATAGAAGAGAGTGATCTGTGTATTAAATCCATAGTGTGCAATTGCGATGATGCCGAGACCAAGTATCCCAAGTGCAAGCGCAGAACGTATGTGGCGCACCGTGAAGTCGCATACGCCCCGATCTATGAAGTATTCGTAGTATACGATGATGGTAAATACCCAGAGGAAGTACCAGAGCATCACGTCTCCAGACACGACACCAAAGAACAAAGAAGGGAGCACGAACGCATCAGCGAGAGGAAATATCCATGCGTTACTTACCTCGCTTATATATTCAAATCCTAAGGAATACAGCGTCCCAAACACGAGTGCGGGGACAAGTGCGACCTTAAAAATACAAGGACGCCGGAAAACCAGGTACGCGCTCGGGAGTCCGAAGTACAACAGGCTACCGACGAGCGGCGAAATGGGAGTAGTGATGAGAAGTACGGTGGTGAGTGCGACCAGTACTGCGAGCACGGCGTGATCAAGTGTACGGACATCCATATGACAAAAGTATACCGCCTACGACTAGCAGAGAATTGAATCTAAGGGTAGGTTAGGGATATGAACCTCCCCATCATCTACGAAGACGATCAACTTGTTGCGGTCAACAAACCCGCAGGAGTTATGACGCACCCCGACGGCAAGAGCGCTGAAGAAACAGTGAGCGACTGGTTTGCGGCCGCATACCCTGAGAGCAAGAACGTAGGAGAAGTGCAGAAACTTTCTGATGGCACGGAGCTTATGCGTCCTGGCGTCGTGCATCGTCTTGATCGGGATACCTCAGGCCTCATCGTGCTTGCGAAGACACAGGAGGCACATGCGTTTTTAAAGAGTGCGTTTCAAAACAGAGAGGCGAAGAAAACGTATGTTGCTTTTGTCTATGGGGTGCCGAAGGAGCGTCGTGGCGTGATTGAGTTTGCGATTGGTCGCTCTCGGAAAGATTTCCGACTCCGTTCTGCACAGCCAAAAGCAAAGGGCCTGCTTCGGGAAGCGATTACACGCTATGAGGTGATTGCCGACAACGGCACGCACTCTATTATGAAAGCGATGCCGGAGACGGGCCGTACCCATCAAATTCGTGTGCACTTGAAGGCCATCCATCACCCGGTGGTGGGGGATACGCTCTACGCGCCTGGTCGTCCGGAGGATCTTGGGTTTAGCCGTCTTGGCCTCCATGCGTATCGCTTGGAACTCCCGAACCCTACCGGAGAGCCGCGTATTCTCACCGCGCCTCTTCCTGAGGAGCTTCTCCGGGGAGTAGAGAGATTCCCTGAGGGAGCGACTCGGATTGCCTCTATATAGGCGGTGTGATAGAGTACGCCGACTATGAATCAGGTCATCACTCCGGTTAAGACCGAGGAACGCACCAAGCTTGGCATCCGCCCAGGCGATACGGTCCGTGTCCACCAGAAGATTGTAGAAAAGGGAAAGACTCGTCTCCAGGTTTTTGAAGGTCTCGTCCTTGCCGTAAAGCACGGTACTGAGGCAGGAGCTTCTTTCACCGTTCGCGCCACTCTTTCAGGCGTCGGTGTTGAGCGCGTGTTTCCACTCTACGCTCCATTTATTGAAAAGATTGAAATCGTAAAACGCTCAAAGGTCCGCCGCGCAAAGCTCTATTTCATCCGCGATAAGGTTGCTCGTGAAGTACGCCGTCAGCTTCGCAACATGCGCATGATGAATGTCTCCACGACTGATTTTAAGGAGCCAGAACTGGAAGAGGCACTGGCTCTTCCAGAAGAGAATCAGGAGGAGCAGGTGGAAGCAACTCCAGAGGTCGCAGAGGCAGGAGAAGAGACTCCAACCGAAGCAGCACCAGAAGCGGCAGAAACGAAAGCAGCCGCATAACGAAAAGACCAGGACACTCTGGTCTTTTTCATATGTTGTCGGTATAGTACCCGAGCACTTGCCCGGGTGCTGAAATTGGTATACAGGCTACCTTGAGGTGGTAGTGTCGAAAGGCATGGAGGTTCGAGTCCTCTCCCGGGCACTGACGAAACACCGTGGTTATGCACCACGGTGTTGTGGCTTCATCTGGGAATCATTGCCATGATAAAAATATGAGACAACATTTAATGAACTCCTTGATGGTTTCAATTGAGTGGCGTGTGATTGCGTTCTTGATCACCAACGTATTCCTCTGGTTTGTGTCGGCGC
>ERZ1292625.3485-Hain-H41-01um-R1-3485-length-12752-cov-10_pt1 | contig 12752 bp, 14 predicted proteins | sample MGYA00564400_ERZ1292625 | MGnify/ENA primary metagenome ERZ1292625 (study PRJEB36523, sample SAMEA6512639) | groundwater metagenome | collected 2019-01-08 | study: AquaDiva: Metagenomics assemblies of 32 groundwater samples
TCTATATGATGTGCGAGATTCCATCCAATGTTATTTTGGCGGACCAATTTCTGGATCTTTTTGACGGCATGTCCATCGGTTCCAATGATTTGACGCAATTGACTTTGGGACTGGATAGAGATGCCGGGACACTGGCTCATATTGGGAACGAAAAAAATGAAGCGGTCAAAGAATTGATAAGGCAGACGATTCAAAAGTGTCGCGCCAGAAATAAATACGTCGGCATTTGCGGACAGGCGCCGTCGGATTTTCCCGACTTCGCCGAATTTTTGGTGGAAGAGGGAATTGAAAGTATTTCCCTTAATCCCGACACAGTCGTTAAAATCCTTTCGGTCATCGCGGAGAAGGAGAGGAATCAGTAGATTTAATATACCGCTTGCCATTATATTCGGAATGCTTAATCCGGAAGTTTTCGGTTGGAGCGCGGGAGTTGAGACGATGTCGGGAATGCGACCTCTATTGAGAGGGTGTGAAGAAACGAAAAACTCCTCCGCCTTAAGGCGGAGGAGTTTTTCGTTTCACTCAGAATTATGCAATAATTACTTTAATTAATTTATAATAAATTTACAAAATTTATCTCGTTACCCGCCTGCTACGGGCAGGGAAATTGCGCGGGTATTTGTGCTATTATTACGAAACAATGGTTGTATTTACAAGAAATAATTATATAGAATGCGCGCAAAATATGTCCGCATCCTACCTGCCCGCCAAAGCCAGAGCGACAGAGTTGGTATTTGGAATAAATACAATAAATTTATTAATTAATAATATTCCCGACGGTCTTCGTTTTAGGCGATGGCAGGCGGGTTTCTAACGGGATGAAAATCGCACTTTGGGGGATGAAAGAATGGGAGCAAGAATATGTCAGAAACGCTTTGAAAGATAGCGCCGGCGAGCTTACTTTTTATGATGGACAATTGAAGCCGGATAATTTGCCGCCACAGAGTGATTTTGACATCGTCTCTATTTTCGTTGATTCGGTTGTCAGTAAAATGACACTTGATAATTTTCCGAATTTAAAAGGGGTGGTAACTCGTTCAACTGGCTATGACCACGTTGACTTAAAAGAATGCGAAGCGAGAAATATAATCGTTTCATCCGTGCCATCGTACGGCGAAAATACCGTGGCCGAGTTTGCTTTCGCTTTGATTTTGGCGCTGTCCCGTAAAGTATACGCGGCGGTGGACAATTTCAGGGAAACCGGCAAGTATTCGTTTGAAGGTTTAATGGGGGTTGACCTTAAAGGCAAAACTATCGGCGTTATCGGCACCGGGCGCATCGGCAAGTATTCAATAAAAATAGCCAAAGGTTTTGACATGAATGTGGTGGGGTATGACGCTTTTCCAAATGAAGCAATGGCCAAAGAACTGGGGTTTTCTTATATGCCGTTTGAAGAAGTTTTGAAGGTGTCCGATGTGGTTACAATTCACGTGCCGTTTTTGCCGGAAACCGAACATATGTTTAATGAAAAAACTATTCCCTCGATGAAGAAGGGGGCGATTTTGGTAAACACGGCGCGTGGCGCAGTGGTAAAAACTTCGGCTTTGGTCGAAGCTTTGCAAAGCGGACATTTATCCGGCGCCGGACTGGACGTCATTGAAGAAGAAGGAGTTTTGAAAGATGAAATGGGATTCGTGCTTCACGGCGACTCAGAAGGACATGATATGAAAACGATGATTGCGAATCATGTGCTCTCTGACATGCCGAATGTTTTACTTACGCCGCACGCCGCCTTCAACACCAAAGAGGCCTTGATAAGGATTTTGGATACATCGGTTGAAGACATCAAAGGTATTGTCTCTGGTACGCCGGTCAATGTTGTCGTGGCGAAATAATTTTTTATGGCGGAAATCGCGGCATTAAACACTCGGGAAATTCCGGATTCACGAGGGGAAAAAACTATTGAAGTTAAAGTTATACTGTCCGACGGCACTAGCGCCTCGGCCTCCGTTCCCCACGGAAAAAGCTGCGGTAGCGGGGAGGCGGTTTATGTTTCAACTCCTCAAGCTATAAAGAATGTTGAAGAAAAAATATCGCAGGGACTTATGGGCTTTGATATAGAAAATCATAAAGAAATTGACAGGAAGTTGATAGAACTTGATTCTACGGATAATAAAAGTAACTTGGGGGCGAATAGTGTTTTGGCGGTTTCAATCGCCACCTTGCGCGCCGGGGCCGTTTCAAAAAATATTCCTCTTTGGAAACACATTCGGGAAATTTATGATTTCCCCGATGTAAAAAGCAATCCAAAATTTTTGGCTAACGTCATTAACGGAGGTCTTCATGCCGATAATAATCTGGATTTTCAGGAATATATGATAATTCCGAGGGCGGACAGTATCAAAGAATCAACTGAAATTGTTTTTCGTTTTTTTAATTTGCTTAAAGAAAATCTGATTTCCCGATTCGGAGAAGAAGTTTTGAAATTGGGGGACGAAGGCGGTTTGGCGCCGAATTTTAAAGATAATTTGGAACCATTTGAAATACTTAAAGAAATTGCCGATAAAGATTTCGTGGGCCAAATTGATTTTGGGATTGACGTTGCCGGAAGCGATGTTAATAAGTCAAAAGAAGAATTGTTTTCAACCTATCGCACGCTTAGAGATAAATACGACATCTTGTATTTGGAAGACCCATTCGCCGAAAATGATTTTGAAAGTTTCGCCGAATTGAAAAGAGAGTGGAAAGAAGGGAGATTCCTTGTGGGAGATGATTTGACCGTAACTAAAACTTCAAAACTTATTGAGGCCAAAGAAAAACAAGCCATCAACGGCGTTATTATTAAACCAAATCAAATTGGCACGGTTAGTGAAGCAGTAAAAACAATTAAAAAAGCTAAAGAATTTGGTTTTGGGGTTTTTGTTTCGCACCGAAGTGGAGAAACCAATGATGATTTTATCGCAGATTTAGCTTATGCCACGGATGCTACGGGAATTAAACTTGGCAGTCCGAGCAAAGCCGAACGCCTGGCTAAGTACAATCGCTTGCTTGTAATTCTAAGCGCTCAATAAGAGAATAGAAGGGAATGAGTCCCGTTAGAGGTCGTACTCAACGGGGGGAGTTTTTTATGAATTCGGAGCAAAATATTATTAGTCGTATACATGGCGCAGATTGTTTTGTTCACAATCTGTCTCTAACGGGATGAGAGTCCCTTTTGGAAAACTTTTGTTGAAAGGCGAATTGCCACTTTGGCTTGATGTTGTTTTTATTTCTTTGACGACGGCTTTGCTCATCGTTCGTTACGGTAATTTTTTTGAGGTAGAGACCGTTAATCCGTATCTCATTGTTGTTTCTATAATCGCCAATATTCCGGTTTTAATCGCGACCATTCGTTCCCTTCGTGAAAAACGCATTTCAGCCGATCTTTTGGCTGGAATAGCTTTAGTGTTTTCATTTTTGGCTCGGGAATGGGCTTCCGCTGCATTCATTACCTTAATGCTCGCTTTTGCCAGAATGCTCCGCACTTGGAGTGACGCAAGAGCAGACAGGGCTTTGAGTCATTTGGCAAAACTTAAACCCAAGTATGCAAAAGTAAGGCATGGCAACAACATAACGGAGATTCCAATTAATAAAGTTAAATTGGGAGATACTGTAGTTGTTTCTGTTGGAGAAAATGTGCCAGTCGATGGAAAAATTCTTGAGGGAGAGGGATTGCTCAATCAATCTTCAATTACAGGCGAATCTGTTCCAGTTTATAAAAAAGAGGGGGACAAAGTAATTAGCGGCTCAATTGTAGTGCAGGGTTCCTTTGAAATTGTGGCGCAAAAGGTTGGCAAGTATTCAACCATAGAAAAAATCATTTCTTTGGTTGAATCAGCCGGGGAAAGAAAAGCGCCTATTATAAAAATTGCGGATCGTTTGTCTGCCTATTATATTACTGTAGCTTTCATAGTTTCTATTGTTGTTTATGCATTAAGTCAGGATACTTCTCTTGTCCTAAGCATTCTTTTGGTAGTTTGCGCTGACGAAATTGCAGTAGCCATACCCCTTGCCTTTTTGATGGCGGTAGCCGTCTCTGCAAAAAAAGGGGTGATCATTAGGGGCGTTGAATTTTTGGAAGGATTTTCTCGTCTTAAAACACTAATAGTTGATAAAACGGGCACACTTACAACTGGTAAACTCTCGGTTGCAGGATGCGTTATGGGCAAAGGGGTTAGTAGTGAAGATTTTTTTGAAGCTTCACTCCTCACTTCTTCCGTCTCAAAACACCCGGCTTCAAAGGCAATAGAAAAATATATTTCAAAATTTACCAAAGCAAAATCACCGAGTTCTTTTGAAGAAAAAGTTGGTAAAGGAATTATATCTCGTCTAGAAGGGGAACATTTCTTTTTAGGCAGAAGAAGTTTTATGGAGGAAATGCACGCCCCACTTTCCAAGGATTTATTGGAGCGTATGCGAGAAGCGGAAATGCTTGGTTTCAACATAACTTATGTTGGCAAAAATAAGAATACTCTAGGATTTTTTATAGTAGCCGATGAGTTAAAGAAAAATATTAAAACCGACATTGACCACCTGAAAGCTTTGGGTGTTTTGGAGATTGTAATGTTGACGGGAGACAATGCTATGGTTGCTCATAGAATCGGGCTTGAAGCGGGAGTAACCCAAGTTCGCGCTAACTTGTTGCCAGAAGACAAAGTTAAAGAGGTGGAGAAATTCCTGCACAAAATGCCGGATAAAATTTTGGCGGTTGTTGGCGACGGGGTGAATGATGCCGCGGCCTTAAAAAGAGCGCCAATCGGCATAGTCATGGGGGCTCTAGGTTCTGATGTCTCTATTGAAGCGGCTGATGTCATTTTGATGCATGATGATTTTTCTAAAATTCCAGAAACCATAGACCTTTCTCGTTTTGTGATGAAAATTGCTAGACAAAATTTTGTCTGGTGGATAATTATAAATGCGGTTGGTTTGTATTTTGTTTTCACTCATGTTTTAAATCCGACTTCTGCCGCGGCTTTCAATTTCCTAACCGATTTCATACCTCTTTTTAACGCTCTAAGAGTAATGGGTTTTAAAAGGTCCGTAATACTTAATTGATTATTTCTTTTAGTCAAGATGCCAACTTTTCTTTTTAAGGTATAATTAACAAATGAATAAAGGTTTTTATTGGATAATCGCTGTTATAGTTATTTTTATAGGACTCCTTGCTTTCGCAGCGTTTTATAAAAATAAAAGCGCTACAGGGTTACCGATTCCAACAGAAGAAGTGTCTCTTTCGGATTGGACGGTTGGCACGAGCACGACTGTGGTTTTGATGGAATATAGCGATTTCCAATGTCCAGCCTGCCGCAGCTATTTTCCTATAGTTGAACAAATCGTTTCAGAGTATAAAGACCGCATTACTTTTGTTTATAGACATTTTCCTCTTGCCCAACATTTGAATGCCATGACTGCCGCGAGAGCGTCAGAAGCTTCGGGTAGGCAAGGGAAATTCTGGGAAATGTACGTTTTGCTTTTCCAGAATCAAGATGTTTGGTCGGGAGAATCAAAATCTTTGGAAATATTCAAAGGTTATGCCACAGAACTGAATCTTGATTTGGAAAGATTTGTAAATGACTACAATGACCCCTCTCTTAGGGGGAAAATTCAAAATGATTATAAAAGTGGCGTTAAACTTGGAGTGGATTCAACCCCATCCTTTTTCTTAAACGGAGAAAAAATAGCAAACCCAGAAGGAAATACGGTTGAAGAAATACTCTCAAGTTTCAGAAAAGCACTAGATGAAGCCTTGTTTTCGGCTACAAAAGTTACACTGCCCACGCAATAAAGTTCTATATAATTACAATTTATATGGCGGAAGGAAAAAAACTGTTTACATTGGTTATTATTCATAAGCACCCAAGAGTTCTTTTGGGTATGAAAAAAAGAGGGTTTGGGGAAGGTCGCTGGAATGGTTTTGGTGGCAAAGTCTCCAATAATGAAAGTATAGAAAAAGCGGCTTTGAGAGAAATAAAAGAGGAATCGGGAGTAGAAGCAAAGAAGTTGGAAAAACTTGGCATTTTAGACTTTGAATTCAAAGGAGACCCGCAAATATTGCAAGTTCATATATTTAAAAGCAGAGAATATGAGGGAGAACCAATCGAGAGTGAAGAAATGAGTCCGAGGTGGTTTTTTATTGACGAGATTCCTTTTATGGAAATGTGGGTGGCAGATAAGTTTTGGATTCCCTTATTTCTAAAGGATAGAAAGTTTAAAGGCAAAATTCTTTTTGGAAAAGGAGACATCGTCTTGGAAAAGAATGTGGAAGAAGTCGCTTCTTTGTAGATAATTTATAAACCCCAAAGTGTTAACATATTAATTGTGGTAGAAAACCTGCTAAATTTTATTGAGGGCATAATTGTTTCTTACGGGGCCACCGGCATTTTTTGGGCTAGTTTTTTGGAAGAGGTTTTGGCTCCCATACCTTCGTCTTTGGTGATAATGACTGGCGGTTTTTTTATGCTTGGTAATGATCCGATATCGTTCACTTCTTTTTTAAAATTATTTACTCAAGTAGTTATACCCGTTTCCTTTGGTTTGACCATAGGTTCTTTGTTTGCATATTTCGTATTTTATTTTTTAGGAGAGCCAGCCATAAACACTTTTGGGAAATATTTTGGCATAACTTTTGCTGATATAGAGAAAATTAAAGAAAGAATGTCAAAGGGGATTATGGATGATTTTTTTATTTTTTTATCTCGGGCTATACCACTTTTTCCAGTAACGATTATTAATGTTTTTTGCGGATTAATACGTTATCCACTTTTAAAGTTTATAAGCATTTCCTTTCTGGGAGTTTTATTTAGGGCTACAATTTTGGGGTTTTTGGGTTGGCAACTCGGGGCTTTCCATAAAGAAATTTCCTCACAATTTGAAAAAGTGGAGAATTTTTTGGCTGTGTTATTGGTTTTAGGCGTTTTATATTTTATGTATAAAAACCGAGAGAAGAGTTCAGAAACACAATCTAAATGATTAAAAACTACTCATTTTTCATGATATAATCGCCGATATGAAACATTTATTTCGTTTTTTTGACAAACTTGAAGACAAGGTGCGGGAGCGCCTTTCCAGAAGGCCAATTTTGTACTCAATTATCGGTGGTTCAGCCGTAATCTTGTTTTGGCGCGGGATTTGGCATTTGGCGGATGAAATTGAACTTGCCTATTCCCTCAGCAATATTGAGGGCGCGGTGGTATCTCTACTTGTGGGAGGGACGATACTTTTGCTGACAGGGCTTTTCTCCTCCTTTTTTGTGGGGGATGCCATTTTGATTTCTGGGTTGCGCAGAGAAAAGAAAATTATAGAAAAAACAGAAGAGGAGATTGGACAAGAGACCGGTATTTTGAAACGCATTCAAGGAGAAGTTTCACGGGAAGAAAGTATTTTGAATGAAGTTCGTAAGGAACTTGTTAACATAAGAAGTTCCATAGAATCTCTTAACGAAAAATAAAGTATGACACTGAAAGTGAAAATTTTTGCTTTTGGAGTAATTATTGTTGGCTTATTAGATTCTTTTTATCTTTTCTATAAATATATTAATGCCAACCCAATAGACTGCTTTTTATTTGACGGGTGCAATACTATAGCCCAAAGCCCGTATTCTCATGTTTTTGGAATACCGCTACCGACTTTTGGAGTTTTGTTTTATGTCGTGATGTTTTTATTGGTATTTTTTCTCACGCGTTATGAAAATATATTATGGAAACGATTGGCTCTTCTCGCTTCCGTTATAGGTTTTATTTTTTCTCTTTACTTTGTTTATTTGCAAGGATTTGTTATTCAAGCTTTTTGTATCTATTGTTTAATTTCAGCCATAGCTTCAACTTTAATATTATGTCTTTTGATATTTGTTAATAATAAAAAAACAGAAATTACTGATTATGAAAGAAAGTATTAACATCACTATAGTTTTAGGAAGCGCAAGAGAAGAGAGAATTTCAGAAAAAGTAGCCAAGTTTGTTTTAGAAAAAACATCTCTTTTGGATGAAGTCACAGTTTCTTTGGTTGACGTGAAAGATTTTCTTTTTGGCAGAACCATACCGCCATGGCAAAAGGATGAGAGGACTGATATTTGGAAGGAAATTGCTTTAAAAAGCGATGGATTTATTTTTGTGGTGCCGGAATACAATCATGGTTACCCCGGTGAATTTAAAATTTTACTGGACTCGGCTCACGATGAGTATATAAAAAAACCGGCACTTCTAGTAACGGTTTCTGATGGCCCGTGGGGCGGGGCGCGTATGGCAGAAAATTTAAAACCAATACTTAATAATTTTGGCATTATTTCATTACCATCGGTGCTACACACCTCTTTTGCAGATAAAAAATTTTCTGATGGAAAAAACCCTGACGATAAATACCAAGAACAATTGCAAAAATCTTTGAATCAACTTGTGGAATACGCTAGAAGTATTAATTAGATTTAAAAGGTATAATAATCCTAGATGGAATCCCGTAGTAGAAAATGGCATGAGAAGCCGTAACAATTTACACACTATGAGCAAAGGGTTGAATATTAATGGAATAATAAAAAATTGGTCATTCTGCTTCTAGAAGAAGCGATACCATTTTTCACTACCGGATGGAACCAAAAAAAATTCTTATACATTTAGTTCTAACTTCCGCGATAATATATTTTCTAACTTTTAGGAATATCATACCGGGAATGTTCGTAGGAAGTGTCTATAGCGCATTTGTCGTAGCCAGTTTGATGGGACTTCTTTCAATTGCGGCTAGAACTATTTTAGTTACGATGAAAGTGCCAATGAAACTTCTTACCCTTTGGGTTTTTGCCGTTTTTTTAAATACAGCTGTTTTGTGGTTTATAGGTGAATCTATGGACCCAGAGCAATTCAGTATAGACGGCGCTTTAAATGGTTGGTTGGCCGCTTTTCTTGCGGCGCTTATTATTTCCGCTGCGCAAACTATAGTTCACAAAATTACTGATTAACCCCGTTAGATATTATTTTTATTAATTTATTTTAAAAAATATTATCACTAAATTTTTTATTCAATTGATTTAATAGGACACTAATTATCTAATGGGGTAAATTATGAAAACTGTCGTTAAAATTGTTTTAATAGCTTTGGTTCTTTTGGGAATAACGCAATACAATCTTATTCCTGGAATAAGTGTGTCAGATTTTACCACGGCACTAGTTGTGTCTTTAGTTCTTGCTGTTCTTAATCTTTTTATAAAACCAATAGTTCTCCTTCTCACATTGCCGGTGAATCTTTTGACTTTGGGTCTTTTCACTTTTGTTATTAACGCCTTACTTTTCTGGTTGGCTTCTTTCTTTGTAAAAGGATTTGAAGTTTCGGGTTTTGTCGCAGCTTTTTTGGGGGCTTTAGTAATTGCAGTTTTCAAATGGCTTGTTGATCGTTTTCTTGATTAAAGTTAATTATGAATCTTTTAAGGTGGATTACCCACCATTACATCTTTATCGGGCTAGTGCTTTTGCTTATTGTTTTTCCATTTGCCTTGCCACCGGAATGGATTGATGGAGCAAGAGATTTTATAGCAAGGGCTGGACTATTGCCTGGATTGTTCATGCTCGGCGTAATCCTTTTCGTTTCGACAGTTATAGCTCCTTTAAACACTCTTTCGCTTGTGCCGTTTGCTTCTTTGACTTTTGGTTGGAAACTCACTTCCATTGTTTGCATTACTGCTTGGACTCTTGGCGCGGTCGTAGCCTTTTTACTCTCCAGACACTTTGGAAAAAGGGCTTTAAATTTTTTAAGAGTTCTGCGCGAAGCGGAAAAATATAGCAGTCGTATACCGCAGGATTTGGGTTTTTTGAGTTTGGTTTTTTTGCGAATGCTTATTCCGGTTGATGTTTTAAGTTATGCCATAGGACTTTTCACAAATATGTCGCTGTTTCGTTATACTTTGGCAACGGCAATTGGAGTAACTCCCTTTTCCATTATTTGGAGTTATGGCGGCGAAGCCGCTCTTTCTAAACAATATTTGTCGCTTTTTTCTGCGGGGGCTGTTGCAGTGTTAATTATTTTAATCGGGCGCCATTTTTACAAGCAGGGCAAAAACTGATAAAACAAGCTAATGGCATTTATTGATGAATTAAAAATACATTTAAAAGCTGGGCGTGGGGGCAATGGCGTAGTCAGATGGTTGCGCGAAAAAGGAAAACCTTGGGGAGGACCAAATGGGGGAAATGGAGGTAAAGGGGGAGATGTTTATGCTATAGGAGTGCGTGATGTGGGACTTTTGGCTAAATATCGCCACAGTAAGGAGTATTCTGCAGAAAATGGCTACGACGGCGAAGGAAACTCTAGGCACGGCGCCTACGGCACCGACTTTCTATTTGAATTGCCTGTTGGTTCGATTATAAAAAATGAAGAAACGGGGCGAGTAGTTGAGATATTAAGCGATGGTCAAAAAGAAATTTTGCTTCATGGCGGCAAGGGTGGTTTGGGCAATGAATTTTTCAAATCTTCAATAAATAGAAGTCCTCAAGAAGCAACGGCTGGAGAAGTTGGCGAAATGGCTGATTTTTTAATTGAATTACAGCTTATAGCGGATGCTGGTCTTATTGGTTTACCAAATGCTGGCAAATCATCTCTTTTGAACGCTTTGACCAGAGCTCACGCTAAAATTGGAAGTTATCAATTTACCACTCTTGAACCAAACTTAGGGGAAATGTTTGGTTTTATTTTAGCCGATATCCCAGGATTAATTGAAGGAGCATCCGTTGGAAAAGGTTTGGGGCACAAATTTTTGCGTCACATAAAAAGAACCAAAGTTTTATTCCATTGCATTTCACTGGAGAGCGATGATGTTAAACGTGACTATAAAACGATAAGGGAAGAATTAAAAAAGTATTCTCCCGAATTGATAAAAAAGAAGGAAATAGTAATTTTAACTAAAACCGACACAGTTTCCTCTGAAGATTTAAAGAAAAAAGAAAAAATAGTTCAAAAACTATGTGATAATGTTTTTACAGTGACTATTTTGGATGACAATGCTGTGAAAAAACTATCAGAGAATATACTCAATTTACTTAATATTAGTAACCATTGACAGACATCTTCGTAAGATGTATAACGAAAGATAGATTAAGAACCTTAAAAAAGTGAATTCGCCACAGCCAAAAATGCCTAAAAAATAGACATTTTTGGCTGTGGCGAAACGGGAAGCAAATCCGTTAGTTGTACAGCGTTGCTCCTTAAAGGAGAATGTAATGTCAAAGAACGCGATGATCGGCGGCATTGTCTGCGGACTCGCAGGCATGGACACGAAGTTCGTCGGAGTAGTGGGAGAGATCACCAGTCGGCTGAATACCGAGGGCGCTCCCATTTACAGGGAGAGGTTTTTAAAGGGGGCTCGACAACCTTTGCCGAAAGGCAAACCTGTCGTGTACAGATTCCTCCAGCCGATACCGCAGAAGGTTCTTCAATCCTTTAACCCTGATGTTTACAAGAACAACAACACCAAAGACATCTGGGTTTCGGAGAAGTTCATCGAGAACATCCTCTCGGTCGCGGAAGTTTTTCAGCCGACGGAAGATCTGCCGATCCCGACTGGTTTCAATCTGATTCAAGACGCCAACGACAAGGAAATTGACTCGGAGCTCCCCCAATATCATGTTTTCGGGGCAAGTGAGTTCTGTTGGCGGCTTTACCAGATGACGCGGGCGCAACCAAATGGCAGTGGCGATACCCTTCTCACCAACGGTCGTGCCAACATTTTCGATGTCGTTGGCAAAGGGGGCGGGGTCTTCGCGGTCTACGTCTTCTGGCGCAGCGGCCATCGGCAGTGGTTCTTCTACTGTTATTCGTTGGTCGAGGGCGGGTGGTTTCAGGGTTATCGCGGTTTCTCCCGCAACTGACAATCTGGTGCTTTGCTCTGAATTGGGTCCCTTGGAATCTCTGACACTCCCGTGTCTAAAGAAACCGAGGGGCTTTTTGTTTTGATATACTAAAAATGAAATCTTTGGTGATGCCACGGCTATGGCTTTGGCATAAGGATTTTAAAATTTTGAAAATCAGAATTCTTGCGGTTATGGCTTCAAGAAGCGTGTTTCCATAATTTTTTAAAAAAATATTGTAGTTGGTACTTTAAACTAGTGGACTTATTATGTCCCAAATAAGATACAGTTCAAAGAGTATTCAATGAGCAGTGCTACAGATGGTTTTAAGTACGAGAGGCGAGGTCTTCGCGGTCAACGTCAACTGGAACAGCGACAATCGGCAGTGGAACTTCAACTGTTATTCGTTGGACGAGAACAGGTGGAATCAGGGTAATCGCATTTTCTCCCGCAACTCCATTTTCTCCTTAACTTATGGTTGAGGAGTTTTTGTTTCCAATCCTTTTTTCCAGCCACCAAGCATTCGTCCGATTTCCTGTAATTTTTCTGATAAAATTATGTATTTTTTGTTGTCCAAAATTTTCAGTTCCCAACAAACACGAATGAGAAATTTTAATAAATCAAGTTTTTTAATTGAAATTAAAAGGGTGTACAATTTGTTCTCTTTGTTTTGATAACTGGCTGTGAATAATAATTCTAATATTTCTAAAAAAAGAAAATCAATTTTATCCCCCAAAGTGTAACGAGATTTTTGTGGTAAATTACTTTTATATTCATACCACTGTTTGTATACTTTCAAACAATGCTCAGTAACTGGCAAAAACCGCAAAAACCCATTGGGGGGGGGTCTTAAGAAGAGGGGTGTTAAATTTATCCATACCTATCAAGATATCATCTCTTTAGAAAACCTGCTCCTAGCTTGGCAAGAATTTTTACGCGGTAAACGTCATA